>ERZ1026862.110-NODE-110-length-49253-cov-7.972783_pt1 | contig 49253 bp, 42 predicted proteins | sample MGYA00380161_ERZ1026862 | MGnify/ENA primary metagenome ERZ1026862 (study PRJEB33269, sample SAMEA4719797) | human gut metagenome | biome: human-associated habitat; feature: organic feature; material: feces | place: Cameroon | collected 2013-10 ... | reverse complement strand
ATCTTACAGCTCTTTACAGCAGGAGCGAAAAAGCTCCCGACAATGAAGAGCATCGACAAGTAAAACCCAGTGTTTATGCGGGTTTGCAGACATTCATTGCAAGCAAATGACATCAAAAAGACATCAAATTCGCAACCTTAGTTACAACTTCTTGCATTAATTTGCAAGGAAAATCAACAAAGGAAAGAATTTTGAACACATATTAAGACACTTTCTAGTAAGGAAGTGTCTTTTTTGTCTCTTGCTCCTAGAAAAAACAAAAAAGGAGGATTTCGATGTCAATGCGAACAAGAGCAGGGAAGAAAATATCCCTGACGAATTATGAAGAATTACTGGCTGTGCCGACAATCGAAGGCGCAAGTGATATTCCGCTGGATCAGTTACATGAATTTAAGGGACATCCCTTTCATGTAGTGGATGATGAAGCAATGGATGAACTGGTGGAATCAATTAAAGCAAAAGGTGTATTGTCTCCGGCAATCGCGAGAAAACGACCGGAGGGAGGATTTGAACTAATCTCCGGTCATCGGAGAACACATGCCGCAAGACGGGCAGGACTTGATAAGATCCCGGTATTTGTAAAAGATTATTCAGACGATGAGGCGGTATGCATTATGGTGGATTCTAATATCCAAAGAGAAAGAATACTGCCAAGTGAGAAAGCGTTTGCTTTGAAGATGAAAATGGATGCCATGAGGCATCAGGGATTTAGAAGTGATTTGACTTCAGATCAAAATGAGCTGAGGTCAACTTCAGACCAAAATGGTCCGAAGTTAATGTCAAATCAAATTGGTATGATGTATGGAATGTCGAGTTCACAAGTTAAGAGGTATATCCGCTTAACCCATTTACTGCCGGAACTGTTATCACTGGTAGATCAAGAGAAGATTAAAGTGACCAATGCAGTAGAGATTTCCTTTTTATCTGTCGATGTGCAGAAACAGGTCTTAGCCTACATAAAGAATGGACATTCATTGACCAAAAACAAAATTATGCAGCTTCGGAATTGCGATACTGATACCACCGATTCTGCCGAAGTTGACAAAATATTACATGGTCAGACAAAGCCGGTAGAGATAAGACAGATTGTTTTGACTAACAGAGAACTTGGAAAGTATTTTCCGAATCAAGTTACAGAGAAAGAAATCAAAAGACAGATCATTCACTTGCTGGATGAATGGAAGGCAAGGGGGTGAGAGTGTGAGAAGTGTTGAAGAGAACTCTCCAGAGCTTGCGAATGAATGGGGACCGGACAATGGAAGCTTTACACCACAAAATGTGTCCTATGGATCAAATAAGAGCATCCAGTGGATTGGAAAGTGCGGACATACTTGGATCACATCTCCAAAAGCAAGGGCACATGGAGAAGGGTGTCCCTACTGCGCCGGAAAGAAAGTTTTAACAGGTTTTAACGATTTGAAATCACAGTATCCGGAACTGTCAGAGGAATGGTCTGATAAGAATGAATTACATCCTGATATGGTTACGACAGGTTCCTCAAAAAAAGTTTGGTGGAAATGTCATATATGCGGTTATGAATGGCGGGCGGTGATCAAAAATCGTGTTGGAGGAAGCGGATGTCCGAATTGTGTGAATCGCATACTGATAAAAGGAAAGAACGATTTTGCAACCTTACATCCGGACAAGGCATTAGACTGGTCAGAAAAGAATGTGCCTAAGAAGCCTAATATGTTTTTGGAGTTTTCTAATTACAGGGCATGGTGGAAATGTCATGTTTGTGGATATGAGTGGCAGGCACCGATTGCAAACCGGAGTGGAGGAAGTGAATGTATGTGCTGCTCCGGGATGCGGTTGGAGGCAGGCATCAATGATCTGGCAACAACAAACCCGGAACTGTCAGAGGAATGGTCTGTGCAGAATGGAGATCTGACACCTGCAATGTATAAGGAAAATTCCAGAGAGATGATCTGGTGGACCTGCAGAGAGTGTGGAAATGAATGGCGGGCTTCCATTTATAGCAGAAGCCGGGGCAGGATCTGTCCTTATTGTTCGGAGAAGATACGGAGAGAAAACAGTGTATTTCGATACCGTTATCGCAGAGATATGATGCGCTTTGAGAACAATATCCGAACCGCAGTTATTCGCTTTTATATGAAAAAGTATGGCATATGTGTGGAATATGATACAGAGGAACTGATCGGAGTATCGTTAGATATGTATTTCCCAGAGGAAAAGGGTGTACTTATTCTGTCAAAGGATTTTCATGAAAATCTGCAGGGAAGAAGGATTGAACATGCCAAGAATGAAATGGTACGAAAGAAAGGACTTCGGCTAATCCGTATTTTAGAGCCGGGTTTTCGTTCATTTGATGATTGTGCCTGTATATCCTGTGCCGATGATACGCTGGAATCCTTTGATCAGGCGTTGGAGGTAGCTATGGAATCCTTTGGAGTGGATATGGACATTGACACGGAACGGGATATGAGAGAAATTTTTGTGAATTATCAGAATTACTTGGAAACCGGAGCATAATCGGTTTGTGAAAGGAAAAATACCAGAGGATGGTACAAAAGTATAGAGATAACGGCAAATTGTACCATCAGGCGATTAGCCAGTGCCGTGATACAAAGTTATAATTGTGATACAAGGTTGATGGTCATTGTATCACAGCCTTTCACAACTGAATACCAGTTTCTGATGAAGTAAAAATCCGGTGCGACACCTGACATTGAATCAGTCGTAGTTATGCCATTGGAGAGCTGAAGTATCGAGAGATGAAAGCGGAGCGAACAAGGTGGACTTTCCGAAGGAAATGTAAACGTGGCGGATGGATAATAAACCACAGAGGTATCTATGTAGAATACCTTATCCTCGAAACGGCAGAAGAGGAGCTCATGTTCAATAGAATGTGTCGTGAATGCAGTCAAGCAGACAGGCAGCTTCATCAGAAATTCCTTAGTAAATATTACATTGTATGCGGGGGCGGGTGCGAATAGCATACATTACATAATCAAAAAGTAAAGGAGTAGATCATTATGGATAAAAATACAGTAGTTATCGCTATTGACCACGGCTGGTCAAATATGAAAACAGTACATGAAACTTTTACTTCCGGGATTCGTGAGATTACCACGGAGCCGGCATTGTTTGAAAACGTCTTGGAGAAAGATGGAAAGTATTATAAGGTCGGAAGCGAGCGATTAAAGGTCAAGGACAGCAAGGTGGAGGATGAAAATTATTATCTGCTTTCATTAGCTGCGACAGCCAAAGAGTTAGACCGGCTTGGAAAGAGAACTGCTAATGTCTACTGGGCAGTGGGACTTCCTCTTACCCGCTTTGGCAAAGAGAAAGAGGCATTTATCAAGTATCTGAATCAGAATCGGGAAGTGACATTTAAGTATGAGAAAAAGCAGTATCATATTACGATTGAGCGGATTTCGGTATATCCGCAGTGCTTTGCGGCGGTTGCCAGTCAGATCAGTGAGTTTCCGGCAAAGGTGCTTGTTGTTGATATTGGTTCATGGACCGTTGATCTGATGCCGATCATCAATCAAAGTCCGGATGAATCGGTTTGTGTGACAAAGAACTCCGGTATTATTACCTGTATCCAACAGATTAATAAGGAATGTGTCAGAAAGCTTAATTCAGAGGTGGATGAGTATGACATTCAACAGGTCATGCTCAATGGAGCAGACAACTTGCCGGATCAGTACAAGGACATTATTCTGGAAGAACTTCACAAGTATTGTGAGACGATCACAAATTATATCAGAGAGCTTGGTTACAACATGGATCTGACACCGATCATCTTTGTGGGCGGTGGTGCAACGGTAATGAAACAGTTTGGACAGATGCAGCAGAGAAATGTCAGATACATTGAAGATATCCGGGCAAATGCGAAAGGCTTTGATTATCTCGGTAAGATTTATCTGGAGCGTACCATTCGAAGAGTTGGATAGAAAGGTGTGAGAAGCAATGGCAAGAAAGCAGTATGAACAGTTTTGTCTGCGGTTTAGCATGGAGAATCCAACTCATGTAAAGTTGTTTCGAATCATCAATAATTTGGATTCGGATATATACCGTTCCAAGAACCAGTTTATTATGGAAGCACTGGAGGCTTATGTATCCGGGAAATCTATCGATGAACTGTGTAAAAAGGAGAAGCAGGAGGAAGAGGCACCGCTGACAAAACAAGATTTATTGGAATTTGGAAATCAGATGCGGGAGGATTTAAAACAGGAATTGTACCAGGAGATGCTTGTTCGTATAGCAGATACTATGATGTCGGCTATAATGCGACAGCCAAACGGGATGCAGGAACAAGCTGACCAGACAGAGACTGTTTCTCAGAAGAAGGAACAGACTGCAAGTGAGGAAATGGTAGACAATGTAATGAAATGGGCATGATCGGAGGGATGGCTATGGTAAGAAGAGTGATCAGTACAATAATGGTTTTTCTTTTATCGGTGATAAAGGGAAGTGCATGGCTGGGATTGCATTTACTGCTTGCAGTTTTGGAGATCCTTAAGATCATTTTTCTTATTAGCTGTGACATCCTGAAGGTTATGTTATTGATTCTTAGCTGTGGACGAATGGAGAGGAGGTGACAGCCATGATGAAGATGATCAGAATGATTCTTTATATAGAAGCTGTAACAGGAAAACGGCTGATTGATTATATTACAATGGAATAAGGGAAGTTGGTTGTGCGAACCGACTTGATGGGTAAAAGGCATGCCGAAAGGTGTGCCTTTTTTTGCCGGAGAGTCGGGGAGAATCCTCACAATCTCTGGTGAATGGTGGGAAATATGATTCGCACAGAGAATATTTCAGAAAGTGAGGAACAGCGAATGAATAAGAAGATTTTTAAGAGAGCAGTTGCAATGATGATGGCTGCGGTTCTTACGGTTGGAGCTGCACTTCCAAGTAGTAATGTATTTGCTTCCGGTTCTGATGAGGAGAAGGATACAAAGACGCTTGCAGTGTATGATGCCGATGTCCGTACTGATCTTGATGAAGATGAAGTGGTAACGGCTGGGGATATTGTGATTGCCGCCGGCTATGGATTTGATATTGAGAATGATATGGAAGGAATCGTTTATGAGCAGGAAAAAGTGACAGTAAGCTATTATCCGGATCAGGGAAGTTTTGATGCAGATAAGCCTGGTAACTATGATACTTACTATAAAGCAGAGCCTGTCAGCGGAAAGGATGCCTATCTGGTGCATAGAACCATCGCGGTGAAAGAAATCACTTCGGAGCAGACAGATAACACAGAAGTTGCTCCGGCAGAGGATACTAAGGAAACTGCTGATGACGAGGAGCCTGCCCCAGGAAGTGAAGATACGGAATATATTGACCTTGATACGCAGATCGTAAAGGGATTATCCATTCAGAGAGCACCGGCTGCCATGCTGAAGGCAGCACCGGCAACAGGAACGAAAGATGGTAAAGATTCCATGAAAGTGGGATTTTCCGGTTATGCAAAGTTTTGTGGTCGTTCCATGGGGGTTAAATATATTTCGGAGTCCGGGGATTATTACCACCACTCTGTTTATTGTCTGGATCTGAATAAAAAGACAACAAACGGAACAGTGAGCAAATCCAACAGTACGAAGAAAGTGAAGCCAGAGATCACCTATTGTCTGGTGAACGGTGTGAGAGAGTTAAATAAAACCTGTCACAACAGCAAGTATTCTTCCGGACATGCGACAGAAGATTACTTCATTACCGGTGCAGCTATTCATGTGCTGAATGGTGAAGTCAAGCTCAATTATTATGGTAAAGGCAATACCGGAACATATGCAAAGATTTCTGCATTGGTAACGGATGCAAAGAAATACAGTTCAGATGATTACAATGACAACGGACTGACCAAGTCGATCAGCTACTCTATTTCTCCGGCGAAGAGTAAATGGGAAAAGGTGGCTGACGGGTTATACCGCAGTAAGGAGAAGTTTGTACGCGCGAAGAAGGGGACGATCAAAAACATCAAATACACGATCAGCGGTGCTCCGGCAGGTCTTACCACGGGCGAGATCAAAACGGATGCCTCCAAGATTGATGATGAAAACGATCTGAAGAAGTACGATATCTGTGTAGCACAGACGGATGCGTCCAAGGCGTCATCCAATTTTTATCTGTACTGTAATCAGACGGCGATGGATAAGATCACGAAGAATGACAGCACCATCAAAGTAAGGGCAAAAGCATACAGTGATGAAAAGGGTGGCTCCAAGTGGACACCGACCGTAGTGTCTCAGCAGAAGATCACATTTTTGGAGGAGTTTATAGATCAGAAATCGGATGAAGCGACAGTTAAGGTAACATCAAATTACAAGCTGGGAAGTTTTCAGTTTCATAAGACGAATACTTATAATGGCTGTCCGGTTTCAGGAGCAAAGTATTATCTTTATGAGGATAGTGCCTGCACGGATCTGCTGTGTAAACTGAATGTTACCAATTCAGACGGTTTGGCAGCATCCGGAGTTGAGATATTGACAGAATCAAAGTATTATCTGAAAGAAGTGATTGCTCCGGAGGGATATCAGGTGGATGAAAACGTGTATGAAATCGGACTGGAGTATTTCACACAATATGATGAGAGTGGAAAGGTTACAAAAGCCGGAAAAACTTTTGAGGCAAAGGAGACACCGGAAACGGTAGGTGTTCTCGTACAGAAAACGGATTCCGAGTCTGGTAATGTTGTCAAAGGTGCCGGTTTTGCCGTGTTTAAGGATGCTGCCTGCACGCAGAGGGTATTGATGAATGGTGATACCGGAGCAGAAGTGCCGGTATTTTACTATGATGAAGATCTGGACGGAGCGGCATCTGAGAAGTTTGTGAAACAGCAGGATGTGTATTATGTGAAAGAGGTGGTTGTCCCGGATGGATACCGTGATGATGGAAAGGTATGGGAAGTAAAGCCGGATTATGGTTCATTCGATACGGTGGAAATGACCAATACACCGATCCGCTGTGATGTATCCGTTGATAAGAAAGACAAAGAAACTTCTGATCCACAGGGGGATGCCAGACTTTCCGGTGCAACCTATGGACTGTATGCATTGGAAACGGTGAATTATCCGGATGGCAGAGGAATCGTATCCTATGCCGGAAACGATAACATCACATCGACTGCGGGGACGGATTTTTACAGTACCGGAACACCGGCAAATGCAGGAGCACTTCTTGCAACGGTGAAGACAGATGAAGCAGGAAATTTTAACTTTGGAAATCTCTATTATGGGAAGTATTATATTCAGGAGATCGAGCCAAGTGAAGGATATCTGCTTGATGAAACAAAGTATGAGGTTGACTATTCCAAAGAGCCGAATACACACCAGAACATTTCTGTTACCCGTCATGTGGTGGAAACAGTAAAGAAGCAGCCTTTTGAGATCATCAAAGTATCAACCGATGGGGACGATACGGAGACGGATTATGTGGAAGGTGCAGAATTTACCGTAAAGCTTCAGTCTGAGATTGATAAGGTGGGATGGGATGCGGCTAAGGTCTATGATACTCTGGTCACTGATGAGAAAGGCTATGCCTGCTCTAAGGAACTTCCATACGGAACATATCTTGTGAAGGAGACAAAAGTACCTCACAATCTGTATAAGACGGATGATTTTACGGTCGAGGTGACTGAGGATTCCAGAACTCCGCAGAGATACCGGATCTTAAACGATGCACCATTTAAGGCATATATCCGGATGGTGAAAAAGGATGCAGAAAGTGGCAATACGATCTGTCTTTCCGGTGTTACGTTCAAGATCAGGAATACAGATACCGATGAGTATGTGGAACAGAAGGTTGGAAAGGATAAAGTGAGTGAATTTACAACCGATGATTCCGGAAAGATCACCACTCCATTGAAACTGAAATATGGCAATTATCAGGTGGAAGAGATCACTGCTCCGGATGGCTATCTGATTTCCGAGGAAGAGTTTCCTTTCGTGGTGGAAAAGGATGGAGCCGTAAAGGTGGAAGAGGACAGTGATGGTGATCCTGTGATCGAAGTTGTGATTGAAGATACTCCGGTAAAAGGAAGTATCAGTATTACCAAAGCCGGTGAGGTACTTACCGGTACAGAGTATGATACGATCGTTGACCGTATTATGAGTGCCATTGATCAAGAGGACCGAAGTCTTGATTTTATCTATGAGGAACAGAATCTTGCGGGGGCTGTATTCCAGTTGATCGCAGCCGAGGATATTTACACACCGGATCATCAGAAAGATGAGAACGGAAAACGCACACTGGAAATGATCAATGGTGTTCCGGCATCTGCAGGAGCGGTTGTTGCAACGCTGACTACCGATGAGAACGGGGAAGCATCTATGGAGGATCTTCCGCTTGGCAAGTATCAGGTAGTTGAGATCGAAGCACCAAAGGGATTTGTGCTTTGCGAGGAGCCATTCCCGGTAGAGCTCACTTATAAGGATGACCATACCGATGTGGTTTATGGAAATGCTGATTTTGTGAATGAGAGAGTAAAGACAAAACTCAGTGTGATCAAAACAGATGGTGTGACAAAGAATCCGGTAGAGGGTGCAACTTATGGTGTGTTTGCGAAGGAGGACATTCTTGATGTAAACGGTGAAGTTGCGGTAAAGGCAGACACAATGGTGGATACTGCAGTGACTACTGCCAGCGGACAGGCAATCTTTGCAGCAGATCTTCCTCTGGCAAACTACTATGTAAAAGAAGTGGAATCTCCGGAAGGCTATGTGATGGATGATACGGTCTACGATGTGGACTTTACCTATAAAGATCCTTTGACGGCAGTTCTTGAAAAAGAGATCACGGTTGAAGAGACACCGATCATTGTAGAAGTATCTAAAACGGACATTACAACCGGAAAAGAGTTAAAAGGTGCAACTTTAGAGGTGATTGATTCTGATGGTGAGGTATATGCATCCTGGGTAACCGATGGAAAACCGCACCAGTTAGAAGCAATTCCTGCAGGGGATTACACTTTGAAGGAAACCGCTTCTCCATATGGTTATCTGATCGCCAATGAGGTGGAATTTACGGTAGAAGAAACCGGGGAGATCCAAAAGGTTGCAATGTCTGATGAGAGAGTGAAGGGAGCAGTTGAAATCTATAAAACGGACAGTAAGACAAAGTCTCCGATCAAGGGAGTAGAGTTTGAACTTCGTAATAAAGATGGAAAAGTGCTTGCAAAACTTATCACAGACAAAAAGGGATATGCTAAAACCGATCTGCTTGATATCGGCACTTACGATGAAGAGGGGAACTTCGAGAAAGATATTCCTTATTATGTCGTAGAGACAAAGGCTGCGAAAGGGTATGTGATCGACACGACACCACACGAAGTGCTGCTTCAGTATGATGACAGTGCCGTGGAGAATGTAGTTTATACACTGAAGCTGAAGAATAAGCCGGAGAAGCCGAAACTTCCGCAGACCGGTGGGGGTTATAAGTCTTGGATGTTTGGTGTAGCAGGAGTATTCCTGATCGGTGCGGGTATTTATCTGAACCGTAGAAGGAAAAGAAGAAAAGTTTGATAAAACTTCATATGGATTGTTTAGGGAGAGGCTATGAAAATAACCTCTCCTGTTTATTTGAGAAAGGAATGATAATTATATGATGGATTTTAATATGTTTCAGGAAGTAGTGAAAGACAATATCTTAAATTCACTTCCGGCAGAATATAAAGAGGCATCCGTATCCGTACACGCAGTGCCAAAAGTAAATCGGACATTACATGCATTGATGGTAATGCTGCCGGATCACAATAAAGCTCCTAACATTTATCTGGAGGAGATGTATGAGCATTATAAGAAGAATGATGATATCCGGATTTGTCTGGCGGAAGTAGCGGATGCAGTTGTGGAAGCCACAAAAGAGATGAGCAAAGTAAATCCGGTGCTTGATGCTGACAAGATTCAGGACAATGTGGTTCTTTGTCTGGTCAACTCCACACAGAATGAGGAACTCTTAAAAGATGTTCCCAACAGAAGCTTTCAGGATCTGTCTGTGATCTACCGGTGGGTTGTGAATGTGGACAGGGATGGAATGCAGAGTATGATCATTACCAATGATTTTGCAGCCGCTCGTGGATTTACGGAGGAAGAGTTATTTCAGCATGCGGTGGAGAATACAAAGCGTATCTGCCCACCAAGAGTAAAGTCAATGCAGGAAGTGATGGCAGATCTGGCAGTCGAAGATGGAATGCCACAAGAATTGCTGGAATCTATGGGAGTGTTTGACGAGATACCTCCAGAAAAAAACTTGTGGGTGATCACGAATGAGATGGGAATAAATGGAGCGGCATCCATGTTATATGAGGACAATCTTCATAAATTGGCTGAGCAGATAGGAACGGATCTGTATTTGCTCCCTTCCTCTATCCATGAAACCATCGCAGTATCTGTAGAGATGGGAGCTCCGGAGTATCTGGCGCAAATGGTTCACGATGTTAATATGACTGCTGTTACCTTGGATGAGCGGCTGTCCAATAATGTGTACCACTATGATAAGGATCTCAGAAAGCTGGAACTTGCCACAGATGTGCCGGAAAAGGGGTTAGACGGTGTTGTTGCAGAGCCGCCGATGATCTATGAAAAGGAAGGTCCGGCGAGATAGGAGGCAGACGATGTCAGATCAGAGTGGATACAGTGTTGAGGAATTAAAGAAACTGTTACAGAGTCAGCCGGATGATACGGTGGTGACGGTAGAGTTTCCGAAAGAAGAGGTGACGGAGGATGAGTCGTGATGCTTTTAAGCTGGATGTGGTAAGTATCCGGCTTGTAAGAGATGCTCCCATTTATTCGGACCAGAAGCTTAACAGCCCGCAGGCTGCCGTTCATCTGATTGGTGAGGTGCTTTGTGACATGGATCGGGAGCTGGTCTGTGTTATTAATCTGAAGGCGGATGGTACACCGATCAACTGCAGTTTTGTCAGTGCCGGTACACTGGATTATTCCGTAGTAAATCCGAGAGACATGCTTAAAGCCAGTATTTTATCAAACGCTGCCAGATTGATCATGGTGCATAATCATCCTTCCGGTGATCTGACACCATCTAAGGATGATATTCGGCTTACGGACCGGATGCAGAAGGTAACCGGTCTTGTCGGGATTCCATTGATGGACCATATCATCGTGGGAGGCGATAATAAGGAATATTTCAGCTTTCGGGAAAAGGGCATTATGAAGAATCCATGTATTCATCTGGCAGAGGATTATCATTTTATGGACTGGAATGAACAGCTTGTTGCGGAGAAAGGAGAAGATGCTCATGAGATTCACGGAGGAAGAACTTAGGATCGCAAAGTCGGTAGACTTATGTGCTGTGGCATCTCATCTGGGATATACCGTCCGGCGGATCGGGAAGTACCATACCTTAAAGGAAATGGATTCCATCCGGATCTATAACCGGACACATTGGTTTCGATGGTCCAGAAGGTATGAGAAAGGAGAGAATGGCGGAAGCCAGATTGATTTCTTACGGGTGTTTGCAGGAATGGATGTAAAAGAAGCCGTGTTCTGGCTCCTTGATTTTACCGGATACAAAAGACTGGAATCTAAGGAAACATTGCATGGTGTTATCATACCAAACGGGATTGCAGCAGAGGAAAGAAAAGAGTTTGTACTTCCGGAGTATGCCGGGAGCAATGCTTATCTGTATGACTATCTGGTGAATCAGAGAGGAATTGCTAAAGAGGTGGTAGATCATTTTGTGAATGCCGGCATCCTTTATGAAGCAAAGAATTATCACAATGTGGTATTTGTGGGAACGGATGCAAGCGGCACTCCGAAGTTTGCCAGTATGCGAGGAGTGTTTGACCGGAATGGCAAGAACTTTAAGTGTGATGTGGAGGGCAACGACAAACAGTATGGATTTCATTTACACCGGGAGGCTTGTATTGAGATCGTGGTGTTTGAAGCGGCGATTGATCTTTTAAGCTATATGACGATCTATCCGGATAAGCAATGCGACCTGCTTGCACTTGGAATGGTTGCAGATGTTCCTTTGGAAAGGTATCTGAAGGATTATCCGGCTATCCGCAGGATCAGTTTTTGTTTGGATAATGATGAACCCGGACAGAAGGCAGAACAGCAGATGATGGAAAAGTACAAGGAGCTGGGGTACTCAGTGACGGGCAGAATAGTTCCGTCAGAATATAAAGATGTGAATGAATGGCTAAAGGCAGAGAGAAAAAGAATGGTTGATAGCACTTTCCACTATCAAAGGGAAAAAAAGATATAGAAAAGCACTAGCAAGAAGAAAATTTGCTATCACTTTACTATATCACGAATTTTTAGCCGGAATCGGATGCTATCACTTTCTACTATCAAAACGGGAAAATGCTAGTGTTTTGCACTAGCATAGACCGAATTTGACAGCACTTTGCACTATCACGAGGACTTTCGTGAGAAATATGGGGGTTTTAGGGGGGGACTCCCCTAACCAGACAGCCAAAATCTTTTTTTGCTGGCATTTTGTGACACAAAATGCGTATCTGGCGAAACCACAAAGGCGTGGTTTCCGAACTCCCAGGGAAATGTAACCTGAAAGTTGGCACGGATAAAGAAAAGGAGGTGTACCGGAAGATGAGCGATGTATATGAGATCAAACAACCGTCGGAGCTTTTGATCACGATCAACGCACTGCAGTCAGAGATCAAACTTTCCAAAGAGGATGCACAAGTGATCCTTGGCTATATGCAGGGGCATGATTTTATGCTCACATTGGATGATGGAAAGCTGATGCGTGTGGATATTTCAGAAGAAAACGGTCAGCGTGTTCCTTATACCATGGATGAGGTAATTGATCTGGTCTGTGAATGGAATTATGAACAGTTAGAGGAAGCAAGGGCGGTTGTCGATCATCCGAAAGATTTTGCGGAATATTGTGAATATAAGTTTACCTATGATGCACTGAAGGAAGATGAGACGGCATTGAATCAAATGTTTGCCCAGACAATTTATGGTCGTGATGTGAGAAATGTTGCGAGAGCCATGATCGGGCAGGCGGGAGGACAGATGCCGGAAGCATTGGCGGTCCATGAAGATATGAAGTATCAGGATGCAGCACATAGGGAAGAAGGGAGGAAGCGCTGATGGCGAAAGATGTGGTAAAGCATTATCGTCTGACGACAGATGATGCCGCTGCTTTTCGTAAAAAGGCAGAAGAAGCGGGAATGACAGAATCCGATTATTTCCGCTTGCTGATCACACAGCAGCCCAGTGATTATCCGGAGATCCGTGGTGGAATCAAGGTGTTGATCAATGAGGTCAACCGGATCGGAGTCAACATCAATGAGATTGTGTTTAATAATAACTCTAATCTGTATCGTACTGCGGATAAGGAAAGACTCATTGCCTATATGCGGCGTTTGAACGAAACGCTGGCAAAGGTGGTGGACGACTGTGGCTATCACTAAGATTCTTACGATCAATGACTGTGGGAGAAAGTTTGCCGGGAGGCATTTGCAGACGGCGATTACTTATATTATAGATCCGAACAAGACGCAAAATATGCGTTATGTAACGGGGATTAACTGTCAGCCGGAAAAGGCATTTGACCAGATGCTTGCAACAAAGCAGAAGTTTGGAAAGACAGATAAAAGGCAGGGGTATCACATCATCATTTCTTTTGAGGAAGAAGATGTGGAACCAGGGACTGCTTTCGAGATCATCCGAAAATTTGCGGAAGAATATCTTGGTCAAGGCTATGAAGCAATCTATGCGGTGCATGATAATACGGCACATACACACGGACACATTATTTTTAACAGCGTGAATGGTATTACCGGAAGAAAGTACCGCTATGAAAAGGGAGACTGGGCAAAGGTGATCCAGCCGATCACAAACCGTTTGTGTGAGGAATATGGTCTTGCCACGATGGAGATTGAAATGGCAGGGCAGCATAAGAATGAGTATTACAAGGACTGGAACGAGTTTCGGGATGGTAAGCTGATCTGGAGAGATATGATCCGGCGGGATCTGGATGCGTGTATCCTGCAGTCCGATGATATGGAAGAATTTCTTGATATGTTAAAAGAGATGGGATACGAGATCAAGCAGAATAAATATCTTGCCGTAAAGCCATCGGGGATGCAGCGATACTGCAGATGTAAATCTCTGGGGGAAGAATATACGGAGGATAGGATTGAACAGAGAATCGCTTTGGAAGATCTGAAATCCTATGTAAACAGATCAGAGAAAGAGTTTATTACGGTTCCGGAAGATGAGTTTTTGCCGAGAACAAAGCTCACCGGAATACAGAAGACCTACTATGCGAAGGTGTGCAGGATTCGTAAATTGAAACGGCTTCCCTACAGCAAGGCTTGGCAGTACAAGAATGAGATCCGGAAACTGAATGAATGTCATGACCAGTATATGTTTCTGGTAGAGAATGAGATTCATACATTGCCGGAACTGGTGGCTGCCTGCAGCAACCTAAAGGAAAAAGAGGCAGAAAGCAGACGGGAGCGGCGCAGTCTTAGTAAAGAAGAAAAGCGGTTTTCGGGATTATTTCAGACAGCAGAGGAGATGGAACTGTTACAGCCTGCGTACCATAGTTATCTGGACGGGGATGAGTTTTTTGAGAAAGAGTTCCATGATTATGAATCCCTAAAGGAGAAACTAAAAGAACAGGGATATACGAAAGAGCAGGTAGACATGCTCCAGAACGGAATCCATAACCGGATCGCCGAGAATTATGAGAAGCGGCAGGCAGTACATCGAAGGCGAGTCATTGCAGAAAAGATGATCACAGAATTAACGGATCGCATGGAAAAACAGCGAGAGCAGAAGATGATTGAGAATAGAGAAAGAGAAACCAGACAGCCAAAACGGTAGGTTGTCTTTTTTTATGGAAAGGATGGTACAGAATATGGAGAATGAGGTATTAAAAAGTCCCAGTGAATTTGATGTCAGCAGTGCCATTAAGAAATGGCGTTCACAGGGATTTTCCAAGGAAATGATTGAGCTTGCCAGAAATGACATGTCAGAATACGGGATGCCATTTAAGCAGGTATCAATCTATATGGATGTAAAGCTTTCTGCCGGACAGGCAGAGCAGTTGTCACAGGCACTGAGGAATGAGGTTAATGAAGATTTTGTGAGACATCTGGCAGAGGGAGGATACAGTGCAGAGCAGATTAAGACAATCCTGCGTTTCACGTCAGAGGTTCCCGTGGATGTGATCGAGAAGAATGTTACTTCGGATATGAAAGCGCATGCAATCAGTAAGGCGCTTCAGGCAGTAAAGGATAGTCTGGCAGAAGCAAAGCAGGCGGTGCCGGAGGAAAACGAAAAGGTAAAAGAGGTGCTTGATTCGATCAGTGAGCAGTTATCGGCTTTATCGCAGAATGCGGAGCTGATTGAGAAGGTCAGTAAAAAGCTGGATGAGATGCCAAAAACTGAGTCGGTGGATGAGGAGAGCATCCGCAAGGAGTATGAAGGAAAGCTGGAGCAGAAAGAAGCAGAACTTTCCACACAGCAGGATCAGCTCAACAAACTGATGAAAACAAAAGCAGAGCTTACCAGAAAACTGGAGCAGATGCAGGAGGAGAATCAGTCGGTTTCTAAACTTCGTGAAAGTATGGATCAGGAAATGGATGAGTACCGGAAGCAGAAAAACCAGATCCTTGATGAGAGAGACGATGCCTTGCGGGAATCACGAAATCTGCGAAAGGAGATGGAAGAGATGAAGCGGACGATCGGAGAACTGGAAAAACAGATCAAAGAAAGGGATAGCAGAGAGCTGGAGCGGCAGCTTTTGAACCAGACTTATCAGACGCAGTCTGTGGAGGATGTGGAGCGGACGGTGCCTGTGAATGAAGGCGTAGCAGAAGAAAAGAAAAAGACACCAGGACGGCAGGCTGGTTATCAGGCGGTTGTTCCAAACCGTTATGGGGGAACACAGATCGTGCAGATAGAACACATCCGTAAGAAAGGACCGGAGCATCTGTTAGCCCTTGCCGGGAAGAAGTGTTTTCGCAGTAAAGCCAAATATAACCTGATCCAGCAGATGAAAGAAGCAGATCTTTCCAAAAGCCAGATGGAACAGATTCAGGTAGCGATTGAGTCCGGTCTTACGGATACGGAAGTGTCGGACATCATAAACAGTGGCTTTGATGTGGAAGAGATGGCGCAGGCGATTCAGATCCTGCTTGCAGATAAGATGTACCAGTAGGAGGCGGTAATTGATGTCGAGAGAAGAACAGGTAATTGAGGAAAAGTTGGAAAATCTTTTGAATGCGATCATTATCTATCGAGATGTAGAAAAGAAAGCATTGCAGAGGATCACAGAACTTCTTGCTAAGAAGGGAATCACGGTCGGTACATCGGAGTTATCAAAGATGGATGAACAGGCGATCCGTGAGAAACTTCGCGAAGCAGCCGAAACAAGAAGGCAGGAAGAAATGGCAGTGGCTGAAAACCATGCCTATGAAGTGAGAGAGGAGGAGCGTGGATGTCGGAGATAAGTGATGCAGTACAGATTATCCGTGTCGGTTACGATACGATTGAGATTGCCATGAAAGTAGGAAGCGGCTCCATTGAGATGATGCAGAAAGCCGTGAATCTTCTGATCGGTCTTTTGGAACATGAAAAGACGATGGGTAAGACCAATCTGAAGGGATTGCTGGAAAAAGGTGGAGACATACAGGTACTTACTTTTGCTGATGAGGACTTAAAAAAGTTTCAGAAGCTGGCAAAGAAATACGGCATTTTATATTCTGTGATGCCGGATGCAGATCGAAAGGATGGGATTACGGAGGTGCTTTTTCATAGTGAAGCGGCACCGAGACTTCGTATGATCTGCCAGAAGTTAAAGAACGGTCGTATGTTTGATATGGACGAATATCTGAAGAATGGCAACGAGGAGCAGTTGAATCAGCTTCTTGATTTTCTGGAGAAAGAAAAAAAGGGAAAAAAGAGTCTCCACACGGATGTAACCGAACCAATCCTTGACGGGCTGATCGAAAAGGTTGGTCATTACGCTATGGAGAAAAAGGCGATCCGTGTGGAGGATATTCAGAATGATTTCCAGATGGAATCCAAGCAGGCAGAAGATGTGCTCCATAAGTTAAAGACGATTGGCGTTGTGTCGGAACCGGATGGACAGGGAAATTATCCGGTGGTGATGGATCAGGAGTCTTTTGAGAAGAGGATCAACAGATACCGGGAATTATCAAACCGGATGCGTCAGATTGCTGCAGCAAAGAATACGGCACTGACAGACATTACGATCACGAAGCAGTTGATCGCTGCGGAGAATGACCATGCGGTGAAAACCAGAGTACCGGGGATGTATGGCAGCAATGTAGGTTATATCTGGATCAGAAAAGAGGACATTATGGAAATTCACAATGGAAAGACGCTTCTTACTTATCTGGATAAGGAAAAGGATTATAAGATCTATTCCGAGGATAACCGTGTCCTTTATACCATGAAGGGAGAAGATTTGTATGCCAAGCATTATGACCGGGTGGAGCGGACGGTCAGAGAAAGATATCAGAAGGTGAAGCAGTCACCGGATAAGAATGTGGTCCGTACCCACAGCGAAGTGAGGAGGAGATAGTCATGCAGACAACAAAGAAGAAACCGAATATTTTGCTGATCGTGCTTGGAGCTGTGCTTGCCTCTTATCTTGGTTATCTTGTGGCAGGAGCATGGAGGGAGGGCATAGAGTTTAATGCTTTCCTGGAACGGTTCGAGATGGTATGTGCCTATCCCTTAAAGGATTATTTTAATGAGTACACATTCCGCATGATAGGCTATGCACTGGCTGCCTATGCGATTGGTGTGGTTATGTATTATACCAGTCAGCGAAATTATATGCCCGGAAAGGAATTTGGTACTTCCAAACTGGCAAATGTGAAACAGGTTAATAATGTATTAGCGGATAAAGAGGAGACAAATAACCGTATCCTAAGTCAGAATGTGCGTATGAGTCTGAATACCAGACAAACGAAGCTGAATAACAATATGCTGATCATCGGTGGTTCCGGAGCAGGAAAAACCTTCTATGAGGTAAAGCCGAACCTGATGCAGATGAACAGTTCTTTTATTATCACCGATCCAAAAGGAGAGATCCTTCGCAGTACCGGAGCGATGTTAAAAGCGAATGGTTACAATGTAAAAGTGATCAACCTGTTGGAGATGGACAAGTCGGATTGTTACAGTCCATTCTCTTATATCAGGGAAGAAACGGATGTGGTCAAGTTGATCACAAATATTATGAGTAATACGACACCCAAAGGATCGACTCCGAGTGATCCTTTCTGGGAAAAGGCAGAGGGCTTATTTTTACAAGCTCTCTTTTATTATGTCTGGCTGGAGGAAAAGCCGGAAAAAAGAAACTTTGCTACTGTATTAAAGCTGATGGGAGAAGCGGAAGTGACCGAAAAAGGGAAGCCATCGCCACTTGATGTCCGGATGAAATTTCTGGAGGAAAGCAGCCCGCTTGGCTTAAATCATCCGGCAGTTAAGCAGTATAACAAATGTATGCGTGGTGCCGGAGATACAGTTCGTTCCATTATTATCAGTGCCAATTCCAGACTGGCAACATTGGAGAATAAGCAGGTTCTTCGCCTGTTATCAAAGGATGAGCTTAATCTGGCAGAGCTTGGTGTAGGAGTAAATGGAGATGCGGAAACGAAAACAGCATTGTTTTGTGTGATCCCGGATTCGGATAAAACCTATAATTTCATTATAGGTATGCTATATACACAGATCTTTCAGGAGCTGTATTTTCAGGCGGACTTTAACTGTGGCGGCAGACTTCCGATCCATGTCACATTTATGCTGGATGAATTTGCAAATGTTGCCCTGCCGGATGATTATTGTTCCCTGCTTTCTACGATGCGGTCCAGAGAGATTTCTTCCGTGATCATCATTCAGAACTTAGCACAGCTAAAAGCGTTGTTTAAGGACACTTGGGAAACGATTCCCGGCAACTGCGATACGCTGGTGTATTTAGGAGGAAATGAGCAGAGCACCCATGAATATATCTCAAAACTGCTTGGAAAGTCTACGATTGATAAGAAATCCAGTGGTGAAACGAGAGGACGGCAAGGCAGTTCTTCCAGAAATTATGATGTCCTTGGAAGAGAGATTATGATGCCGGATGAAGTACGCAAGATGGACAATAAAAAGTGTCTGATCTTTATCCGTGGATTTGATCCGATCCTTGATGATAAGTTTAGCCCGTTCGGGCATCCAATGTTTGCACAGAGTGCAGATGGTGAGGGAGAGCCGTATGTGCATGTAAGAAACAGCGTGTCGGAAGATTCTGTTACAGAACCGGCATTTACCATCTTAAATGGTAAGGCATTATCCTATTATGAGGAACTGCAGAAAAAGGGGGAACAGGTATATATTGATAAGTTGTCCTATGAGGAATTCTTACTGCTTGGGCAGGTGGATCTAAAGAAAAGGTTTATGGATATGGATGAAGCACAGACTGTAGAGGAATTTCATGAGGAACAGGCGAAGGAGCTTATGTATGCACAGGATGAAGTGGTACAGCCGGAGAGTGAGAAAAGCTCTGAAAAAGCAGAAGAGACAGGTGTGGCAGAGAATCAATCGAAGCCAAAGGATGCATCCAATAATATACCATATCGTCTGATGCATATGTCCTTTACGAAGGAACAGAAAGCGGAGTTACAGAGAGCAATGGATGTGCGTGTGCCAAAGGATGTCATTCTTTCATATTTTTATCCGGATACACCGGTCACAAGGATGATGGAGATCCGCAGACAATACGAAAGTGCACAGTGATGTGTTAGAGAGGAAAGGAGTGATGGATATGCAGACGCATCAGGGAAAGCCTGATTTTATGTAATAACGGGGTATCCCCGATCAGATATAGAAAAGATAAGTGGATGGAGTTGATCCATCCGGTGGAGACAAGCCGGATAGATGAACTCTATCCATTTTTTGTCTCCATTTTTATTTGGAAAGGAGATTTTCGACTATGAGAAATAAGATGAAACGATTTGGAAAGAGCGTGCTTCTGCCGGCAATGGCAGCAACCATAATGACGATGGCAAGTTTATCTACGAAAGTCTATGCCGCAGGAGGAGACGGAGGCGGTACTGCAGCCGTGACAAAGCCATTAGATAACTTAAAGACTTTGATCATTGCTGTGATCGGTGCTGTTGGTGTCATTATTCTGGCGAAGAATGTGATGGAGTTTGCACAGGCATATCAACAGCAGGATTCTTCTACGATGAATTCTGCACTGAAAGGAATCGTAGCAGGAGTTATGATGGCGGGCATTTCGTCTGTGCTGACATTTCTTGGATTCTAAGAAAGAGAGAGGTGAAACGACATGGACATTTTTAAGCTGGGGGATAAGATCTTAGACCTTCTGAATGTGATCTTCGCATTCTGGAATAATCAGGTATCCCTCGTATTTGCACTTCTTGGTCAGTCACCTACTGCCTTTAAGGACGGGAAACCGTGGGATGTCATTGAAGGACTGGAGCCGGTCTTTGTGGCAGTAGGATCCTCTTTGGTGGTGCTATTCTTTGTAATCGGCTTTTGTTCGGAGAGCATCGACATACGGGAGGAAATGCGGTTTGAAGTAATCCTTCGTATTCTGATCCGGCTTGGACTTGCGGAATATCTGGTAGCCAATAATGTCACGATCATGAAAGCGTTTTTTCAGTCGGTGGGAGCATTGGTAGGACTCATTGCCGAAGGGGACAGGATAGAGCTGAAGGTTGCCACAGAGCAGGCGGATGTGATCAAGAATCTTGGATTTGGAGAAAGTCTGATTATGCTGATCTTAGCATCACTGTTATCCATCATTGTGATCATCTGCGGCTTCTTTTTGATCTACACAGTATATTTCCGCTTCTTAAAGCTGCTTGTGATCGTGCCTCTTGGTTCTATCGCATTTTCAACGATGAGCGGAAACCGGGTGGTGGCACATACCTGTGCGACATACTGCAAGTATTTTCTGTCGGTATGTTTTGAGGCAGTGATGATGGCATTGGCAATCGTGGTATGCAATGCATTTATCAATGCGGGGCTGCCGAGTTTTGCCGGAGATTATGCAGACTGGACGAAAACATTGATTTATCTGTGTGAAATGACTTTTACGGTGGCACTTACCGTGGGAAGTGTGAAAGGAGCACAGAGTTTAACCAGTAAGGCACTGGGATTATAGGAAAGGATGAGAAATATGCCAGAGATTATGAAATATAACAGCGATTTTACAGGAGAGGTTTCTTTGACAGCAACAGTGAGGGGGTATATGAACAATAACCGGCTGTATATTGGGCTGAATGAAGGACCGGATATGTTTGCCAATCTAACGGTAAACATTGACGCACCCTGTCCAGAATATTGTGCGTATGTGGATACCAACAACCTGTCAAAGGCTGAGGAGTTTATAAAAGACAATGAGCTTGGAGAGTTCTCCGGATTCACGGCAGTCAGTGGTTATCATGAATATCCGCTTTATACCTTTGATCCGGACAGGCTCAGAGAAATTGATCCGGATGGAATGCGTTGCTACGAACAGATCAATGGTCTGGAAGCCGAGAAAACAGAAGAAAGGGTGAGATGACATGGGCATGGAGATATATGAGATTCTTGATATTCAACGGTACAACTCAAATGTATTCAATATTATTGAGATGAATATGGTGGTTAAGGACAAATATACGGGCATACGGAAGAGTTTCCGGTGCAATACAGACAGTGACCTGTATAAATTAGCAAAGGTGGCAGTTCCCGGAGATACTCTTATGGTCGGAGAACATGGTAGAAAGCAGAATTACTGCCTTTATACGGATGATGCGGTATATACGGTCAAAAACCGGGAGGCTGTTGGCAAATTGTATCAGAAAACAAAGGAAATAGAACAGGACAGAGGAGGGCGTTAGCATGGTTATTGAAGTAAATAAGAATATTGATAATTACAAGGAATCAGTTGTTCTTGGTCTTACCGCCAGACAACTGATTTTTTCTATTATTTCCCTGATCGTAGGAGCTGGGATCGTGCTTCTTAGTTATCCGTATGTGGGGCTGACAACCAGTGCTTACATTGCAATTCCGGTGGTTGCACCGATTGCATTGACCGGATTTTATTCCTACAACGGCATGACTTTTGTGGAAATGATGAAGTTAAAGCTGCACTTTGCTTTTGGCAACCGGACGCTGACTTATATATCCACGGAAGGACAGATGACAGACATTTCGTCAGATCAGGCAGAGAAGGGAAAGCAGAAGAAAGCCGTCAGCACGGATAACAAGGGGGATTTTAAGAAAGCACAGAAAAAGATGATTTTGATGATGATACTGATGGCAGTGTTTATCGCTGCAGTGGGTGCGGCTGCTTATTGGTACAAGTATTTGAGATAGGAGGAGATGCAGATGGGATTATTTGCAGACGGATTTAAGGAGTTAAAAAAGGCGAGTGTGCCATTATATAAGACTCCCAAATCCATTCAGGAAACAATAGAGATTATGAAGGTGGCGGAGAATGGAATTTTTGAAGTGAGCAGGAATCACTTCAGCAAATGTTACCGTTTCCGGGACATTAACTATACCACCACAAATGAGGAGGAGCAGATTGACATTTTTGAGCGATACTGCAAGTTCTTAAATTCACTGGATTGTAACTTTAAGATCACTGTGAACAACAAAAACAAAGACATGCAGAATCTTCGAGAAGAGATTTTATTACAGTATCAGTATGATGAATTTGACAAATTCCGCAGGATCTACAACGAGATCATTGAGGATAAGATCCGAGAGGGCAGACAGGGGATCGAGCAGGAGCGTTATCTGACACTGACGATCGAGCGAAAGAACTTTGAGGAAGCAAAGGCACAGTTTGCCACTTTGGAGGCAACGATCCATAAGGCGTTTGGAGAGCTTGGCACAGACATTGTGGCATTAAGCGGCAATGAGCGGATCAAAGTGCTTCACGATTTCTATCATCTTGGCGAGGAGGAAGGATTTTCTTTTGATCTGAAACACGCCAGAAAAGTAGGAGCGGATTTCCGCAATGATCTTTGTAACGGGATGCTGAAATACTTCCCGGATCATATCGAGGATGAGGGAAAGTATATCCGGGCAATGTTTATTAAAAAGTATCCGAGCAGTCTGTCAGATCGCTTCTTGAATGAGATCACATCTCTTCCGGTTCATTCCATTACCAGTATTGATGTGGTTCCGATCCCGAAGGATCTCACCACCAAAACACTGCAGAAAAAGTATCTTGGTATCGAATCTGACATTATCAAGCAGCAGCGTGTGAGAAACAAGAACAATGATTTTTCTACGGAAATCTCATATGCGAAGCGTACCGAGAAAAAAGAGATTGAGGAGATCATGGATGATGTCCGCGAAAACGACCAGTGTCTCTTTTATGTGGCAGTGACATTGATCATCGTGGCAGAGAGTAAGGAGGAACTGGAGAGCGTGACGGAGACGGTGGAAACCATCGGAAAACGAAACTCCGTAACCATTGATACACATTATCTGAAACAGAGAGAGGCATTAAATACGGCACTTCCGATCGGGGTACGACAGGTGGAAACTATGCGTACCATGCTGACACAGTCGGTGGCTGTATTAATGCCTTTTAATGTGCAGGAATTAAATGCCGTCGGTGGAAATTACTATGGAATCAACCAGATCAGTAAGAACATCAATGTGGGGAACCGCAAAGGTCTGATCAACGGCAATGGTTTTATCTTTGGTGTACCGGGTTCCGGTAAATCATTCTTTGCAAAGCAGGAAATGGGAAATGTGTTCTTAAATACGCAGGATGATGTGATCGTTATTGATCCGATGAATGAGTATTTTGACATTGCGGATACCTTTGGCGGGGCGATTGTGAATTTATCTGCTTACACGAAGAACTATGTGAATCCGTTAGCTGCCAATCTTGCTCATATGAACGAGAGGGGTATTCGTGATGTGATCGCAGATAAGTCAGAATTTATGCTAAGTCTTTGTGACCAGCTTCTTGGCAACGCATTGAACCAGAAACACCACAGTATCATTGACCGCTGTATTCGTGAATTGTATATGCGGGCGTGGAAAGTAAAGAAAGTCCCTGTTATGACGGACTTTTATCATATTTTGAAGTCACAGAAAGAGATGGAGGCACAGGAGCTTGCTTTATCTTTGGAACTTTTTGTAGAAGGTTCCCTTAATATCTTTAACCACCAGACCAATGTGGATGTGGACAACCGTTTTACAGTATATGGCATTCAGGATCTGGGAAGCCAGCTTGCTCCGGTGGCAATGCTTGTGATGATGGAAGCGATCCAGCAGAGGATCATTGATAATGGAAAGCGTGGTCGTGCGACATGGCTTTATATTGATGAGTGTCATGTGCTCTTAAACAGTGATTATAGTGCGACCTATTTACAGCAGTTATGGAAGAAAGTGAGAAAGCAGGGAGGTCTTTGTACCGGTATCACTCAGAATGTGGTCGATCTGCTGCAGAACTATATTGCGATGACACTGCTTTCCAACAGTGAGTTTGTAGCACTGTTAAAACAGGCAAATGTAGACAGCGCCAAGTTAGCAGAAGTAATTGGAGTATCGGATGCACAGCTTCAGTATGTGCATAATTCTCCAAGCGGAACCGGATTGTTGAAATGCGGCAGTGTGGTCATTCCTTTTGACAATCAGATCAGTAAGGACAGTGATCTTTACAAACTGTATAACACAAATATTCATGAGAAGATTGCAATGGGAATGGTTGGTGAGGACAGTATCTTTCATGGGTATCATTCGGATGAGGTAACAGAGGATTTTTCGGAATCTGACGTTGGAACACCGGAAACGGATGTCAAGATCTATGAGCCTGTACGAAGTAAGGAAAAGAAAGAGCAGGATAATTGCTGGCTGATTTATGAATAAGGAAAAGAGAGCCGGAGGAGCAATTCTCCGGTTCTTGTTTTAAGGTGGTGAAGAACGAATGAAGATTAGAAAAGTTGAGGAAAAGCCGATGGTTCTTCATACCAGGAAGAAACCGACGCTTCATATACAGAAGAAAAAGAAACTGACAGGCAATGATAAACCAAAATCCTATATTCAGGTGCGAGGAAAAGGCAGAGCGGATAAAAAAGAAAAAGCAGATTCTTCTGTAAAGGTTCGTAACCGAAAACTCTATACGATGGCATCTGTCAGTGTGAAAAAGGCATCGGAGCAGATGGATGGAGGGGAGGAGATCCGGGATAGTGTGGAAATGATCCAGACGGCAGTCTATCCGGTGCAGTCGGCAGCCGAAAAGGGGAAACAGCTTTACCGGAGAAAGAAGCAGCGGGACAGAAGCAGTCAGAAAAAGAGAAACAGCAGAGTACATTCTGATACGGAACATGCTCAGGTTTCCAATAAAATGCGAAGAAAGGCGGCTGGTAAGAAAGAGACAGGCAGGAAGGGACAGAAGAAAAGCAGGCAGAGCGGTTCCGGTGTCCACTCTTTTGTGAAAAGTCAGATGTTGAATTCGTTTCTGGATAAATTTTCAACAGAGAAAGAGTTTTCTCAGGACGGATTGATAGAAGGCACAACAAAAACAGCAAAGGCGGCTGTGATGATGGCTGTGCAGATGATTATGACGGCATTAGCTCCGGTTTTGTTAGGTCTTTTTGCGGTGGTTGGGATTATCGGCGTGATCGTGGTTGCGGTGATCGCAGTAATTTATAATTCACCGTTATCCATCTTTTTTCCACAGCCGGATACGGGATATGACAGTCCACGCACCGTGCTTTGTGAATATTATAAGGAATTTAACGATCAGATCATGAAATTGGAAAAGGATGATTATGTCATCACTTATCAGAACACGGAAGATGGTGCTCCGGTGTCTAACTTCAATGATACGCTTATGGTGTATATGGTGAAGTACGGGACCGGGCAGGCTGGATTTGTGATGGATGAAGAGGGGAAGAAGAATCTGAAAAAGGTGTTTGATGAGATGAATTATTATGATTCCTCCAGCAGCACGGCACAGATTCCGGCAGGGGCATCTTTGGGAGAAGTAGTGACTACCGGATACTGCAGTTGCTCCATCTGCTGTGGTCAGTGGGCGGGAGGTCATACGGCATCCGGTACGGTTCCAAAAGGTAATCATACACTTGCCGTGGATGCCCACAGTCCGAAAGTGCCGATGGGAACAAAGATTGTAATGAATGGTCATACCTATAAGGTAGAGGATACCGGAAACTTTGCAAGATATGGAACAGACTTTGATATTTATTTTGATACTCATGCCGAGGCGCAGGCATGGGGAAAACGGAAAGTAAAGGCATATCTTGCAGATGGTGATGAAAACACGGTTGAGGTTTCCATGTCCGGAACCTTGGTGCACAATCTGACTTATGAGGACTATATCGCTCTTGATAAGTTAAGTGCTGACCAGGTGAAGTTATTAAAAGAAATGATGGATTCGGATCTGTGGGATTCTTACTATGATGTGGCAGGTGGTGGAGCCGTGGCAGAACTTGCCATGACAAAGATCGGGTGCCATTACAGTCAGGAAAGACGATATGAGGAAGGGTACTATGACTGCAGTTCACTGGTGCAGAGGCTGTATAAAGAGGTTGGTATCAATCTTCCGGCAACTGCTTCCACACAGGGAGAATACTGCTATCAGAATGCCATGATCATCAACAAAAAGGATCTGAAACCGGGAGATCTGATCTTTTATTCGTATAAAGAAAACGGAGAATTTCGGAATATCTCTCATGTAGCAATCTATGTTGGGGATGGAAAGATGGTACATGCAGCGAACGAAAACCGGGGTGTGGTGTTAGATCCCCTTCGGACAAACCATGTGGTATTTTATGCCAGACCGTATTAGTGGCTGGCAGATGGAAAGGAGCAAGTGTAATGAAAGCAGAGGATATGGTAATGGTGATTGAAAACAGAAAGGGACAGGAAACAAATTCACTTCTGACTTTTGATGATTTTATAAAGCAGCATATTGTTCCATTTGCGAATGATAAGTTGGAAGCAGTTTTTATGGCAAGAGAACTTATGGACATACGAAGCAAAAAGATTGATTCATGGGCGGATTGGTATCACTCCGCAAATCAGTCATTTTATGCCAGAATCTGTGCAAATAGTCAGGAGATTAGTTATTTTTTGTGTGGAACCTTTAATGATGATAAGAACTTTCGATTTGATGAAGATATCAGCAGTAAAGAATGCCTGGAAGAACTTCGCAGCAGAGGAATGACAACAGATGGAAAGCACACGGTTGGTCAATATTCTTATCAGGAGCTGGAAAGGAATTTGGCTGTTGGAGAGATTCTTCACAACTTTAATGGATGCGATTATAAACTGCTTGAAAGATTTTCGGAGCATAATCTTTTATTGATGGATATCTCTTCAGGGCAGTTTTTAGTTGGAATTGATACGAGGTTGTACCTGCGGCAGCCGAAGTTTGCACCAGAGAAACAGGAGGGTGAGATTGGAATTGAATGGGGACATGGTCTGTATCTGTCCAATATGCCGTCGGTGATTGATTTTGCGAGACTCAAAAGAGAGTACAGCAAGCCGTATCAGATCGAGGGCAGGGCGTTTGACATTGAGATCCGTGAAATTTTGTCCCGTGTCGAGAATATCAAGGCAGACACATTGGGTGATGCGATTGATAAGGCAATGGAAATGTATGAACGCTCCGAGGTTGTTCTGAATGCAGACGATTATAAGGGAGTGGACTACATTCCTGTGAAGCATACACAGAGATAGGAGGATGGCGTATGAGCGTAGATTATAAAGCAAGAATTATTTACGCCGATGTCATTGATAAGGTTACAAAGACAGAAGAAGCATGGAAAGATGTATGCAGGCTGGCAGGGCAGATCTACCGTTATGAGTTTGATAATGTTTTAATGGTATATGCCCAGAAGCCGTCTGCAACATTGGTGGCAGACTATGATTCATGGAAAAAGGTAGACCGTTATGTGAAACGGGGCAGCAAGGGAATTGTGGTGTATCCATCAAGGGCACTTAGTAAGTCCTATATCCGGCATGTCTTTGATATCAGTGATACCGGAGGGAGAAAAAGAGAGCTGACATGGAGTCTTGCAGGAGATAATCTGGAGGAGTTTGTCAGTTATCTGGAAGAGACAGGAGCAGTAGAAAAGCATGAGGGGAATCTAAAAAAAGACCGAATGTTTGTTCTGAAAGACTTTACAAAATCACAAATAGAAGGCATAATAGAAGAAGATTTCAGAGAGCGTTTTTCTGAGGTCGAAACGCTTACAGGGCGTGTGATAATTGGCGAAGAGAAAGAAACGCCGGAGCTTGCGGTACGGGAACTGATCTATAACAGTATCCTCTATGTCGTGGGAACAAGATGTGGTTTTGACTTGTCTAGCAAAGAACAAGATTTGAGTCAGATTGTAAAGATCAAAAGAGAAGATGATATTTACGCACTTGGTACTCTGGTATGTGACGTCTCCTGTACTGTTCTTAGAAACATTAACCACAGTATATCGCAGATGAAGCGAGAAAGGAGTATGCAGCATGGATACGATCGAGCTGACTTATCACGAAGGAAAGGACGGAATGCTGTATCCGAACATCACAGCGGAGCCGGACACAGGACGGACACTAGGGAAGTTCGGAATCATGGCAGCGGATTATCTGAAGGAGAATTATTACAGCCGTTACCGCAGTCTGATCCGGTTCGGGAGACTGACGGAAGTATTGTCGAAAGTGGAGGAGGAAGCGAACCAGCTTCTGGAGCAGATAATGGAGAAGTATCTGAAAAGCCACAAACCGAAAGATCCGGCATCGACCATGGAGATGTGGGAGATCCGGGAGCAGGGACAGCGGCTGGCAGAGGAGATCGTTCTTCACCAGATCGTGAACAAATATCACTAGAAACCGAACAAGAACTGAATAGAGAGCTGAATGAACTGGATTCATTTGGCAGTGAAGAAAGAGAAGCCACTTACCATCAGGCTTCTCTTTTTGAGTTTATGGGGACACCTGCAGTCGGACTTCCTGATCGTGCTGCCAGTACATTTATGGATGAACTGAGAGCACAGGAAGAAGCTGCTAAAGCATCGGGAAAATATACCTACCTCAATCCCAAAAAGGAGAAAACCATTCCACATGAATTTGTGGTGCAGACATTGCTTCGCGGCAGTGGATTTCAGAATGGAAAAGAGAGAATTTATGGATTTTATCAGAACATTACAGATAAAAAGGAAAGAGTGTCAGCCATCCGGAAGGAATATGGGCAGGGTGGTGCCGGCTGGCCACTGGAAGGTTACGGACTGCATGGATATGATACCTTTCATGGGAAAGGACTCCGGCTGCAGTGGAGAGATGAGGAAGGCGAAAAGGAAGGTTATGTAAGCTGGACAACCATTGAGGCAGAGATCGGTGCACTGATCTTAACCGGGGACTATTACCAGCCTGTGATAAAGGAGGATATCGAACCGGATTACGAGGAAGAAGATGAAGTCATTGATGCAGAGTATCGGGAGATTCTTGAAGAGGAGGAGCATGAGCTTACCGATGATGAGATTGAGGAAATCTTAGAGGAAGACCGCAGGCGGGCGGATGAACGCTATGAGGCAGAGCATCCCGAAGAATATCCGGCAGAGAATTATCACATGGATTCTTTTACGGAAACCCATGCCGGTCCCAAGGCACGATTTGACTGGAACATTACGGCGATCAAAACCTTAAAAAAGGTGGAGGGTGAACACCGCCCGGCAACGGTAAAAGAACAGGACATTTTAGCCCGGTATGTCGGCTGGGGCGGACTGTCGCAGGCATTTGATCCGGATAACGAAAGCTGGAAACAGGAGTATGCACAGTTAAAGGAGTTATTGACGGATGCAGAGTATCGGGCGGCAAGAGAAACTGTGACAGATGCGTTTTATACACCACCAGAGATAGCAGGGGCAATGTATCAGGCATTATCGCAGTTTGGATTTACCAAGGGAAATATTTTGGAGCCGAGCATGGGTATTGGTAACTTTTTCGGAAGTATGCCCAAAGAGATGGAAAGAAACTGTCAGCTATATGGTGTGGAAAAGGATGATATCAGTGGTCGTATTGCAAGGCTGCTGTATCCCAAAGCGGATATCAGGATTGCAGGATTTGAGACGGTAGATTATGAGGATAACTTCTTTGATGCTGTCATTGGAAATGTGCCGTTTGGAGACTTTAAGCTGTATGACCGCAAACACAATGCGATGGAGTTTAAGGTACACGATCACTTTATCGCAAAGTCGATTGATCATGTGCGACCGGGAGGTATTGTGGCGGTAATTACCACAAAGGGAACATTAGATAAGCAGAATTGTACGGTGCGAAAATATCTTGCACAAAGGGCAGAGCTCATAGGAGCAATACGACTTCCCAATACAGCTTTTAAGGCAGATGCCGGAACGGAAGTGACTAGTGATATTCTATTCTTTCAGAAACGGGAGAGAAAGATTGTGACGGAGCCGGACTGGGTGCATTTGGGACTGACAGAGGATAAAATCCCAGTCAACAGCTATTTTGTGGAGCATCCGGAGATGATCCTGGGGTACATGATACGGGATACAGGAAGGTTTGGAGAAAACAGTAATCTGACAGCCTGTGTCAACGATGATCCGGATTTTGACCTGCAGGAAGCACTTTCCCGTGCGGTTTCTAATATTCATGCTCAGATCACCGATTTTGAACGCACGGCAGAGGAGGGGGAAGAACCGGAGGAATATCTTCCGGCAGATCCTGATGTGAAGAACTTTACCTATACATTCATTGATGGTGTTCTCTATTTCCGGAAGGACTCACGGATGGTCAGACAGGAGGTGGGAGATAAGGTGCTTGAAAGAATTAAGGGCATGGATGCCATACGCACCGCTACAAGACATTTGATCGACATTCAGCTCTCCGGGTGCAGTGAACAGGCGCTAAGACAGGCACAGGAGAAATTAAATACCGTATATGACCAATTTACAAAAAAATATGGTTATATCACAGCAAAGGGTAATGCCAGAGCCTTTCGGGACGATGGTGATTACCCTTTACTTTGTTCATTGGAAATGGTGGATGAGGACGGCGTGGTGTCAAAGGCAGATATGTTTACCCGGCAGACCATTAAGGCAAAGCAGACAGTGGATCATGTGGAAACAGCCGTAGAAGCACTGAATGTATCCGTGAATGAGTTTAACGGTGTAAACATCGCATTTATGCTCAGTATTTATCAGCCGGATCTGACAGCAGAGCTATCCAGAGCAAAACTTATTGAGGAGCTGAATGGACTGATCTTCTTAAATCCGATGGAGTATAACGAACACGATCCGGATCATGGATGGGAAACAGCAGACGAATACCTGTCCGGCAATGTCCGGGATAAGCTGCGGCTTGCAAATGCTGTGGCAAAGGAACATCCGAACCTGTTTGCGGATAATGTGACTGCCTTAGAGCAGGTGCAGCCGAAAGATCTGGACGCATCCGAGATTGATGTGCGTATCGGAACAACATGGATCGAGCCGGAAGATTATGAATCGTTTATTTTTGAACTTCTTGACACACCACGCCGGTCACGGGCAGTACGGAGCACCTACTATAGTTCCGGCATACAGATCCATCTGAATAAATATACGATGGAGTGGTTTATTGAGAATAAGTCATATGACAAATCCTCGGTGGCTGCCAGTAAAACCTATGGTACTTCCCGTATGGATGCCTATACGATCTTTGAGACAACGCTGAATCTCAGAACCGTAACCGTGCGTGACCGCATTGAGGATGGAGATGGCAGATACCATTATGAGATCAATCAGAAGGAAACGATGCTTGCAAGAGAGAAGCAGAACCAGATGAAAGAAGCCTTTAAGGAATGGATCTTCGCAGAACCGGAGCGGCGTAATAAGTATGTGAATTATTATAATGAAACATTTAATAATGTCCGGCTTCGGGAATATGATGGCAGTCATTTGGAATTTCCGGGGGTGAATCCGGATATTCATTTGAAGCCACATCAGGTTAATGCGATCGCCAGAGTGCTGATGGGAGGAAACACGCTGTTAGCACACTGTGTCGGTGCAGGAAAGAGCTTTGAGATGATGGCAGCATGTATGGAACAGAAACGGCTTGGTCTTGCAAATAAGACAGCGATGGTTGTGCCAAAGGCATTGATCGGGCAGACGGCAAGTGAGTTCTTAAGGCTTTATCCGTCAGCAAACATTCTGGTGGCAACTGAACGTGACTTTGAAAAGAGCAGGCGGAAACAGTTTATCTCAAGGATTGCGACAGGAGATTATGACTGTATCATTATGAGCCATTCGCAGTTTGAAAAGATTCCTATTTCACCGGAGCGGAAGGAGACGATGATCCGGAAACAGATTGAGGAGATTGCCCATGCGATTGATGAGATGAAGTCACAAAACAGTGAGAGGTGGACGATCAAACAGATGGAATCACAGAAAAAGCGGCTTGAGGAGCAGATCAAAAAGATGACCTCGGAAGAGAGGAAAGATGATCTGATTACCTTTGAGGAGCTTGGCATTGATTCTATTATGGTCGATGAAGCACATGCGTTTAAGAACCTTGCCATTTTTAGTAAGATGAATGTTTCCGGGATTACCGGGACGGGCAGCCAGAGAGCCATGGATATGTTTTTGAAGTGTGAATACATCAACGAGTTAAATGGTGGCAGGGGCATCGTATTTGCAACCGGAACACCGATCAGCAATACAATGTGCGAGATGTATGTCATGCAGAGTTTTTTGCAGAAAGAAACCTTGGAGCAGCTCGGCATTTATCACTTTGACAGTTGGGCGGCAAACTTTGGAGAACAGACCACAGCATTAGAGCTTACTGTTGAGGGAAGCGGATTTCGTTTTAAGACGAGATTTAATAAGTTTACGAATCTGCCGGAGCTTATGAACCTGTTCAAAGAGGTAGCAGATATTCAGACAAGGGACATGTTGGATCTGGATGTGCCCGCACTTCGAGGCGGTAAGTATATCATCGTGGAGAGTGAGCCGGACTGGTATGTGAAGCAGGTCATGGAGGAATTTGTTGTAAGGGCAGAGAGTATCCGAAACGGAGGGGTTGATCCCAGTGAGGACAATTTCTTAAAGATCACTCATGAGGCAAGGCTTCTCGGTACGGATGCAAGGCTGTTGATACCGGATGCACCAAATAATGTTGATGGAAAGCTTAATAAGGTTGTGGAAAATGTGCTGTATGAATACCGAAAAGCAGAGCAGGAGGGAATCATTGGCACACAGCTTATCTTTTCCGATATCGGTACACCAAAATCTGGTTGGAAGGAAGAGATGCTTACCGTTTCGTGGGCAGAGGCAGATACCTTTGATGTGTATAATTATCTGAAAACAGAACTTGTAAAGCAGGGTATCCCGGCGGATCAGATTGCATTTATTCATGATGCCAAGACTGACGCTGCAAGGGATGCTCTTTTTCGTGAAATGAGGTCTGGAACAAAGCGGATTCTGATCGGTTCCACAGATAAATGCGGAACCGGTGTCAATGTGCAGACACATCTTACGGCAATGCATCATGTGGATTGCCCATGGAAGCCTTCCTCTATCGAGCAGAGAGAGGGAAGAGGCTTGCGGCAGGGAAATGAAAACAGCGAAGTGGCGGTATACCGTTATGTCACCAAAGGAACCTTTGATGCATACAGTTGGAGCCTTGTGGAGAACAAACAGCGTTTTATCTCACAGGTGATGACCAGCAAGTCCATTTCAAGGAGCTGTGAGGATATCGACGAAGCAACACTATCGTATGCGGAGATTAAGGCTGTGGCAACCGGAAATCCATTGATCAAAGAAAAGATGGAAGTGGATAATGAGGTGCAGAGACTCAAGATGTTAAAGGCATCCTACGACAGTCAACATTACAGCCTGCAGGATCAGTTTATGATCAAATTTCCGAAACTGATCGCTGCAGCAAATGAAAAGCTGAAATGTGTTCATGCAGATATTAAGAAACGGGATGAACAGGTGCTTGCAGCGGATGAGGAGTTTGCCATTAAAGTGGGAAACATGACCTTTCATGAGCGTGTGGATGGTGGCACGGCTGTGTTGGCAGCAGTCAGTAAATGCAAGGTTGGAGAGACAACCGGAATCGGAGAGTACCGTGGTTTTGAGGTGCAGGTGGAGAAAAACTTTATCGGAGTGAATTACCTGATCCTGCATGGGCGAACCGATTATAAGGTGGAATTATCCAACTCCCCGGTGGGATGTATGGTCAAACTGGAAAACTGCTTCAACGGGATGGATGGAAACATTGAATTTCTGGAGAAGAAGTTAGAGCAGTATCAGCGTGATATGGAACAGGAAAAGGCAGAATACGAAAAGCCGTTTGCCTACGAGGAAGAATTGAAAAGCAAGACTGCCAGACAGTTTGAACTCAATACCCAGCTTGATCTGGAGAATAAACCGATCACAGAAGAAAACGGGCAGGAGATCGGTCAGGTGGCAGAGAATGCTTATCCGTATGGAGAAAGGAAGGATTACCGATGAAGAGACGAATAAAAAAGGATATGGTGTTGATTTTACTGGGGGTTGCCATTGTCGCAATCCCCTTTCTTTTGCGGATGAAAGAGCAGGAGAGAAGTAACCGTTATATGAAAGCGTTTGAGGAGGAACAGAATGAAGAGAAGCAGAACAAAAAAGATCATAAAAAGAAAGATTCCCTTTTATTACAGGAGGGTGTTATCGGGATTGTTGAAATACCGAGCTTAGATATTAAATATCCGGTATTTGAAGGAGCCGGCAGCGTGCAGCTTAATGAGGGAATTGGTCATATGACAAATACGACAGAGCTTTGTGGGAAAGGTAACTGTGTTCTTGCCGGACATAATGGCAGCCGCCGGGGAGTGTATTTTACTTATCTATGCAACATAGAAGCCGGGGCGAAGGTCCTGCTTACGAATAGAAAGAAGGAAAAGCACGAATACACGGTAAAAGAGATGAAAGTCGTAAATCCATACGATGAATGGGTAACGGAGCAGACAGAGGAGGAAAGCCTTACGCTCTTTACTTGTGCGGAGCATGGCACAAAACGATTTGTAGTGAAGTGTGAGCCGGTAAATAACACGGATCAGCAGGATGGAGAAAAGGCGGATCAGAGGGAAGGGGGTGTTTACCGCTAAACAAGTCGGGGAAAGACCGGCTATTTTGATGGAAGGAGAAAAAATATGGTAAAAGAGCAGATTTTTTTGAAAACAAACAAGGGTAATGTGGATGATAAAACCGATGGTATGAGAAAAAAATACAACATTATCTACGCTGATCCTCCCTGGAAATATGATCGCCAGAAGGGGGAAGGTGTTGCCGCAGCCAAATATCAGACAATGTCTATTGCTGATATTCAGGGGATTCCGGTAAATGAGATTGCGGCGGATGATGCAGTGCTGTTTTTGTGGGTTACGTTTCCGAAGCTCAGAGAAGGGCTTTCGGTTATTGAAAGCTGGGGATTTCAGTATAAGACCTGTGCTTTTAACTGGATAAAGCAGAATCCGAAAGCGGATACCTTTTTTGTAGGACTAGGTTTTTGGACAAGGAGTTGTTCGGAAGTATGTTTATTAGCAACCAAAGGACATCCTCACCGAGCCTCACCAAATGTCAGACAGTTATGTATCGCACATCGTGGAAAACACAGTAAAAAACCAGATGAGATAAGGGACCGGATTGTAGAACTTTGTGGAAATCTGCCAAGGATTGAACTTTTTGCAAGGAAAAAGAGCGAAGGCTGGGAGTGTCTTGGAAATGAGATTGACGGCAAAGACATCCGAGAGGCGCTGAAAGAATTATTGGAAGAAGATAGCAGGTAACAAAGTATAAAAAAAAAGAAAGTCTATGCCACGGAAACTTATGAGCAACTATGGCATTGTTTTATGGAAGGAAAGGTGATTTGTATGAATTATGAGATTACAGTAAATCAGTTAAACAAAGGGGATGGAAACATCCGTGCATTTGCATCGGTAGTGTTTGCAGAAAGTTTTAGGGTCAGCAACATTGCTGTCATTGAGAATAAGGAGGGGCAGTGCTTTGTATCTATGCCGAGGTATGCAAGCAGTAAAGACAACAGCGGATATAAGGATATCTGTCATCCGATTACAAAAGAATTTCGTGAAGAACTCTATGAAGGAATCATGAAAGCCTATGAACAGGTGCAGCAGATAGAAGAGAACCGGCTGCAGCTTAAGATCAGTCAGGTGGATCAGGAGAAATCACAGGAACTAAAGTTCAATGTAAAAGTTACTCCGTTTGAACGGGATGGAAGTAACATCCGAGGTCTTGCGAGAATTTATCTGGAGGACTGCTTTGTGATTAATAATGTATCACTGTTGCAGGGGAAGAATGGACTCTTTGTTGCAATGCCGTCCTATAAGACGAAACAGACCGATGAACAGGGGAAGAGTATCTATCAGGATATCTGCTTTCCGGTAACGAAGGAATTTCGGGAAGAACTGTATGGAGCAGTGAGAAAGTCCTTTGAAGAGAGCAAGGAAAAGCAGAAAAGTGGTGACAGTAAGGAACAGACGGAACCAAGTGCAGGGCGTGATGGCTGGCAGGAGGCGAAAGATACACCGTTTCGATGACAGGCGATTTTCGACAATTATGTGCAAAAAGAATTGCAATATATTATTGACATTGAGCGTAGGATTCAGTCCTGAATCCTACGCTCAATGATCATTGAGCGTAGGATTCAGTAGAATAGAGATGTAGCATCAGGGAATGCTTACTCATTGGATTCCGACAGGTGACAGTGATTCAAGTGGATAAATGAGGAGCATACGAGAGTTATATAAAGGAGGAGTGTTTAATGGATAAGAACAAATTAAGCAAAGATGGAGAAAAACAGGTAAAAACAGAAACGGTGGATAGTATCCAGGATTCATCTAAAAATAATTCGAATACCAAGACAGTACAAACAGATGACCCTTCTATCAATGCTGAAACGAAAGTCGGAGATAATGTTCAAAGTATTTCAGAAGCCAGTATGACAGCGATGATGTACTATCAGTTGAATAAGCTGTTTGGTGGAGGAAGTCAGTTATTTACTATGGAGTATCCGGGAAGGAGTATTAACCAGCTAGACTATGCCTATAAAATAGAGAACTATAATGATAGTGCAATAGGAAAACCTTATATTGTTGCGGAAAATGAATTCAAATTAAGTGATGATATGATGGATCTGGCACCGATTGTACAGGGACCAAATGGAAAGAAAGTGTCTACTATATATGACACGGCGATTAACAATTTAACACCTAAAATTGATGATGTTAAGGACTATATAATTGATAAAATGGAGCTTCGAATCTTTCTTATGGAGCCTATTACAGATGTGATCGGAGACAAGGAATACACATGTAGCAGAATGGAGTTTTGCCAGAAGTTATACTTGTATTACATAGAAAACAAAGCTGAGTGGGATAAAGAAAAATATGAAAATAACAAGCAGTATACAAAAGATAATAAATTAGAAGATTACGCACAGTGGTTGGCAACAACGGCATGGACAAAGGACAAAGAATTAGAACAGTTGTTTAATGATGCGATTGTAAGAGGTTTCTATCATGAAATCATGACAATATTAGGTTTCCTTGATATTTCTTCTCCGGCAGAACGCTTGGCTGATGCAAAGATGAATAAGAGGGCGTCTATAAGAAGAACCGTTGATGCCAGTGGAACGGCACTTCCTGTTACATTTCAACCTACTGACTGGTTCCGGTCATTGACACCGAACTTTGCACCGCAGGATTTGACAATGGATATGGATGCTTTGAAAGCGGATTACAAGTCCAAGATCAATTTATTAAACAGTCTAAAAGCAGAGCTGCGTGTCCTTGTGACAAAGAATGTTTCAAATGAGACAATAGCGGATTTGCAGAAAAATATATCCGAGTTGAAGAAGGATATGTTGGAGGACGAAAAAACATATTACAAAGGACTGACAGATACACAGGTAAATATGGTTAAACTTGCATTTGAAATTGCATCAAAGGGAGATATCGTCGGTTTTATTTCTCAAGATAAGACTGCTGCAATCGACAAATTAAAAAATTTAAAAAGCAATAATTTTGCAGAATTGTTTGGATTGTCAGAAACTGCTCTTCAAAGTATGTTAGAGAATACATACGACTTGTATCAAAAGCATCTTGATTATTTTGAAAAATATCAGGATTTGCTTCAGGCACAGTTGAGTTATGTTGCATCACAGACTTCTGACTATTCGGATAGAATTTCTATATTAACAGAACGAATCAGTTTATTGGAACGGGAAATATCAGAGCTTGCAGTAATTGTAACTTCTGGTTCATATGAGGAAAAATCATGGACTGAGGAAAGTGGAGATATTCTTCCTGCTTCAAGATATGATGAAGATTCAATGTTTTTTGATGTTGTGTTTAGCAACAAAACATTTGATGACATTACTGAGCAGGAAAAGAAATCTTCAATAGCAAAGCTTTCGGGTAGTATTGGCAATTTGTTCTTTAACTCATCTTCGAAACTGGATTATAGCGCTTCGAATAGCAAATTGGTTCAAAAAATGATGCAATCGGACTTTACGATAGGAATGAGGGTAACTAAGGTAAATATTGAACGTGGTGGTTGGTTTGATCCCGGCATTTTTGATATTTCATCGTCTTATATGAGATTAAAAAAGCATACTCTTTCCGGTGCAGGATTAACACCGGAAAAAATATTGGAGGCATACAATAAAGATGGAGAAAAATTATATGAAGCTGGAAGTGTTTCGGAAATTCAGTCTTTCATCAATACGGAGAATGGAAATTATATTTTCCCATCATATCCAACCTCGTTCTTGGTTGCCAAAGATATTGTAATCAGAGCAAATATTACTGGTTTGCAAAAGGAAGATGTACAAGAATTTAAAAATATTACAGCAAATAGTACGACAAGTTTATTTGGTATTAAGGTTTCTGGAGGAAGTTCTACGCAGTCGTATATGGGAAGCAATATTGCACAGAATGGGGCATCGGATTTCTGTCTCAGAATTCCTGGTCCACAGATCATGGGATGGTTTATGGAACTTACACCTATGGATAATTCATACGAGTATGAAAGTCTTTCTAAATCGGAGTATTTTAATGAAATTATTGATTCATTAAAAGAGTATCGAAGAAAACTAGGCGAACTTGCTGTGAAGGATAAACAGGAAGATAATCCGTATATTGGATAATTGAAAGGAGTAGTATATGATTATTGAAGAAATAATGGGGTCAATAGACGTACTGGCTAATTATTTAATAAATGATTCTGAGCGGTTTTATAAAACAACGAATACTTATTTACATATATTTCGAAATGCAGTGAATTCTGGCGGATATGAAAAGTATTTGCAGGCTGTATATGCAGCAGCAAAGCAGGCTTATCTTAATACAAAGGTATATACGGAATTTCCTATAACTGCCAATTCAAAGAAGGCTAGTGGGTATTGCGATATTGCATATATGAGCGGACCCTGCTATTGTGTTGAAGAACTGAAATGTTATACTAACACTATGAAGATAAATTATTTTATTAACCAATATATAAAAGATATTATAAAGTTAGCAGGTGTTGAGGATTATAATAGCGTTGTATTTAGTGTGGGATATGCAGTGGGATTTATGTCTTTTTGTTCCGATAATTATTCTAAGGATGATGTGATACAACAATGTAATGATGTGATAAAAGCGGTTAGGTCTTGTGTTAGCACTCCTTATATTGGGGTTATGGAATGTACAAAAGTTTATGAGGTGGATGGACTGTATTTGTGTGCGGTTATAACGAGAGCATATTCGAAAAATCCTTTTATTCTGTAACATTATGAAAAATGAGTCAGACGAGGAACTAGAGTGCAGAGAACATAGATTTGTTCTCTATGCAGATGATGGTATGTTTTTTTTGTAAAAGCAGAAATAACCTTGTCAATAATAGTAGCCAAGCTTGGACGGACATCTATGCTTGGCTATTATTTATAGTTTATAAAAATGTAAGAACTACCTTGTTACGGAATCGTATGTCAGGTGATGTTTGGATAGGAAATAAAAGCATTTATCCCCTATCCGATATTGACATGACAGGAATCTTTATGTATGATTGAGATAGTGAGTATCACGGAAAGGGTCGATTTATGAATGAGACACAGAAAAAAAGCAGTATGAAAGATCACAGAAGAAAAGCAATTATCAATGCGGCATTCCAAATCTTTGTTGAGAAGAAAATTGAGCCGGTCAGTATGGGAGAGATTGCAGAGGCGGCGGGAGTAGGACGCGCGACATTATTCCGCTATTATCCGAATAAGCTGGAGTTAGTGATCGCGGTGTGTGCTGCCAAATGGAAAGAGTATCTGGATGCACTGGATGCGAAGCGTCCCCTGGAATCCATTGGAGATATTCCGGCGATCGACCGGTTTACCTTCACGCTGGACAGTTATATCGACATGTACCGGAATCACAAGGATTTATTGCAGTATAATGACAACTTCAACCATTATGTCACCCATGAGGGAGTGAAGGAGGAGCAGCTTGAGGAGTTTCATGCATCCCTTTATTCGGTCGATACGAGACTGGAATGGATGTATGAGAAAGCAAAGGAGGATCACACGTTCCGTACGGATATTCCGAGGGAGGAGTTTTTCCGTGTGACAGTGCATACAATGATGACGGCTTGTACGTACTATGCCAGCGGATTTATCTGGGGATCAGAGGACAACAAGGACTATACTCCGGAGTTACTCAGGATCAAGGAAATGATCTTAAATTATGCAAAAACCTCTGAGTGACAGAGGGAAGTTAATGTTTGTTGTGTGTGCCTGGTAAGGAAATAAGTGTTGCATAACACAATGTACTCCCGGAATCTTCTAAACGAAGATACCGGGAGTACATCGCAAGGAAAAGGAGGAAGATATGAAACAAAGAAAACGAGGAATAAGGCGGATGTTTGCCGGAGCCATGGCGGCTCTTATGGTGCTGTCTGCGGTGGATGTGAGCGGCTGGGGCGTGATGAATGCGAAGGCGGAGGAGACTATAACGGCTTCGAAAACAAATATGCCTGAATCATTGGCAATATATGATGACGAAAGTGGCACATGGGACATAACAATTATTAAAGATGGTGTACTTCAAGCTGATAAAGTTTCTGATAATGAGGATACGATATATCAGGGGACAAACTGGTATTATGATAGTGCGAAGAATCAGCTTGTATTGAATGGTGCATCTATCAGGGATGTTATTTGCAAAGGAGGAGATCTTTCTATTTTGTTATCAGGGGAAAATACCTTGAGTGGAGAGATTAAGTTTAATGTAGATGGTGGAAGTAATACACTGGAAATAAACGGTGGCAGTGATAATGGGAGTCTGATCGGAAAAGGCGAGATCACGGTTGGAACAGGTGATGATCCGACAAACAATCTGAAAATCACGGGAGCAACAACAGAAACTGTAGATATCAAATGTACTGGTGATTTGACAATAGAGAACAGTCATATTGTTGCCTGCCCTGGTGTAGATGACTTAGTACTTTCAGGTAATACAGTAAGTATATCGGATAGTTATGTTGAAGCTAAGAGTACCGAGGATATGGTGAATTCAATTTCATCACAGAAGGGGATTACCATATCAGGCAGTCAGATTCTGGCGGAAACTGGTAAAGCATTTGGAGAAAATGATGTAATACAAAATGTTGATAGTAGCAACTCTGTCATCACAAAGCAATGGAAAGATGCTGATACCAATGAGACTGTAACGAAAACATATGTATATGGTACAGCCACTTTAAAAGAAAATTTAACGATTGCAAGTGGGGAAAGCATTGAATTTGAAAGTGGTGCGAGCATTACCAATCCGGAGAAGCTTACTTTGGAAGATGGTGCGCGTCTTTTGGTAAATGGAGCAGAGCATACACATAACAAAGACGGTGATATTACATACACTTGGAAAGATGACAATAAACATATAAAAAATGTGGCATGCAAAGACTGTCCGATCGGATATGTGACGAAAGAAACGGAATCTCACAGCATCGGCGGGAACGGTTTCTGTGCATGTAATGAGGTATACCAGCCGGCAGAGCTTACCACAGACAAGTATGATATAAATGGTGACAAAATCAAGGATGAGGTTTACGAGATCAGTAATGCTGGTCAGCTTTACTGGTTTGCAGGACTTGTAAATGGTACACTTTCGGGCGTAGCGCAGAATACATCAGCCAATGCAGTCCTGACAAAAGATATTGTTGTGAATAAAAATGTTTTGAAGTCGGATGGAACCTTGAATGAGGGTTCATTTAAGGAATGGACGCCGATTGCAAATCTGGATAGTCCATACACTGGTATATTTGAAGGGCAAAACCACACAATCAGTGGATTGTATTTTGAGCAAGAGACTAATTTTATAGGATTATTCAGTGTTAACAGTGGTAAGATTGCTAATGTAGGTATTTTGGACTCTTATTTCTATGGTCAACCCTATCGAGGAAACTGGGTAGGAGGCGTGTGCGGAAATAACAAGGATCAAGGAGCAATAACAAATTGCTATAATACAGGTATTGTCCGAGGAAGTGATGCTGTAGGAGGCGTGTGTGGAAGTAATTACGGAACAATTACAAATTGCAGTAATAAGGGGAACGTTGGTGAAGATGATGAAAGTGTAGGGGGAGTAAGTGGAAGTAATTACGGAACAATTACAAACTGTAATAATGCAGGTATTGTCAGCGGTAAATCGTATGTAGGAGGCGTATGCGGACAAAATTCCAATGGCGGAACCATAACAAACTGCAATAACACAGGTGAAGTTAGAGGAACGAGTCAGTATATAGGAGGATTGAGTGGAGATAATGATAGCTCAAGTATTACAAATTGTAATAACACGGGTGAAGTCAAAGCAACAGGTATTTTTGTAGGAGGATTAAGTGGAGGTAATTACAATAACGCAACCATCACAAACTGTTATTATGACAGCACCATTTATACAGGAGCAGCGATAGGCGATGATAGGGGAACAACTACAAAAGTCGAAGGAAAAACGACAGATGAGTTTAAGACCGGAGAAGTTGCGTATCTTTTACAGAAATCACAATCAGATACAGAAATAATCTGGGGACAGACCATAGGAACAGATACTTATCCGACCTTAGGTGGAGATAAAGTTTATAAGAATGCTATTTATGAAGGATGTGAGGGCAAACCGGGAGAGCCGGTATCTTATGCGTATTCGAATACAAAGAAGAATACCTATGGTGACCATCCGGATGCGGATAACGATGGAAGATGTGATGCCTGCGACCAGTATATTGACGGCATCGGCGCAAAACTCGCCGGTTATTCCTTAAGTCTTACCGGTAATATCGGCGTCAACTTCTACATGGAGTTGTCGGATGACATTGTAAATGATGAATCCGCATATATGAATTTTACCTTGCCAAATGGTACGACATCAAAGGTATATGTAAGTGGAACGCATGAAGACGGTTCGACCGCCACAACCGATGATACAACAGTAAAGAATGGTGTGACGTATTATGTCTTTACCTGTGAAGTTGCCGCCAAAGAAATGACTTCAGATATTCAGGCGCAGATGATTGGTAACAATGGTGAAAAGAAGGGAACCGTGCATACATATACGGTAAAAGAATATGCAGATTATATACTGTCACATATGTCTGCAGATGAAAGTCTCACCAGTAGAGCAACAATACAGTTGGTAAAGGGTATGTTAAACTATGGTGGTGCAGCGCAGAAATATTTTGGATATAAGACAGATAAGCTTGCGTCAGATGGCTTGACTCTGACAGGAGCAGTGTTTAATGACACAAGCATTATAAATATTATAACGAATGATGCAAATAAAGCTTCTGTTACGTATGATAACGCTAAAGTTACATTTAAATCCGCGTATTTATCATTGAATTCTACGACAGATCTATGTGTTTCTGTGCAGTTTGCGGATGATGTGACAGTGAAGGAAGATATGTTTGCAATTCGTTGTAATACAGATCAAATATCAAAGGATCAGTATGAGGTAACAAAAGTCAATGAAGAGAACTGTTATAAGATAACATTACACGGAGTGAAAGCAAGTCAGTTGAATGAGAAGTATGCTTTTTGTGTGGAGTTGTCTGATACGGAATATGCGGAGCTTGCATATGGCACGAACAGTTATGCATACACTGTCATGAGCAGTGCGTGTGATAATATAAATAATATTGAATCACTCAGAGAAGTTGTCAAGGCACTTTATGCATATGGTAGCTGCGCACAAGAATATGAATACTACAAAAACGAGGGTAGTAATTAAAGGAGGTAAAAGAATATGAAAGAAAGATACGAAACACCGGAGATGGAGATTGTAGAATTTGAAACAGAGGATATCATTACAACAAGTGGCAATGATCTCCCACCAATGGGTATTGATACTCCATAAAAGGATTATGTTGTAGAATAATGCACTTAAAATGTCAGGCAGACTTGACTGTCTGGCATTTTTTGCATAAGAAACGGAATGTTACGGAAACGGGAGATGCCTTGAACAGCCTTGTTTTTCTTGTGGTTACAGGCGTTGTATGGTAAGCTTACTATAATAGTGTTTATGGCTAAAATGAGCAGAGGTGTAGAGATGAAAAATAAGAGAAAGATACTGCTGGTATCAGGAATTGGAATTGTCATTATGGCAATCGCTATTGGAGTGACGATTGCGGTAAGCCGTCCGGGTACTATGAAGAATAGCCGTCAGGCTACATCAGGGCAGACGACAGAGAGTAAAGAAAAGGACAATGAGCTTCCGGTTTTGCCGATTGGTACAGATACTCCACAGTCGGGAGATGATACATCAACCACACAGAGTGATAGTGGTACGCATGGAAAAAAGGCATCACGGGAGCAGGCGGAGTCCAATGGGAAAAAGAATGATTCGAAATCGCCGGACCAAAAGAATACAACCGGTGCAGACAGCAAAGCAAAAGCAGATAAAAAGCCCTCACATTCGGAAAATCAGGAGCCATCGGATTCTAAAGAGGATACAACAAAACAGGAGGATCAGCCGGAGAATCCAGATCGCGATCAAAGCAATGATGGCAATGGTAAAGATTCCGCTACAGGGTCAGATCAGACAACGAATAACAATAAGAAACCGGAAAATCAGAAAGATGGTGGATCAGACAAATCAGATTCCGGTAAAAAAAGTTCGGATACGATAGAGCTTCCATTTGTTCCGGCTGAATAGGAGGATGCTTATGAAAAACAGTTTAAATGAACGGACAAGGATACAGCATGGCGTCATAAAAGAAGAGTATAGGACTCCGCAGATGGAGATCATTGCATTTGAAACAGAAGATATTATTACTGCAAGCGGAGGCAAACAGGATGATGGAGTGATCAACCTGCCTTTTGTACCGGCTGGGAAATAGTGACGATAATGGTAGGTAAATCCCACCTTACGGCTATAAAATGATAGACAAAAATATTGGGAGCAGAAAGGGCGTAAGATGAAAGAAGGCAGATCGTTTACGATACAACTGGCAGAAAAAAGAATCCACATCAGACTGTTGTATGCCATGATAAAGGAATATTGCAAAGAGTATATCATTCCGGATATTTATGCAAATCTGAAGGAGGTAATCAGTTGCGAAAATTACGCAAAAAAATAAGCCCTTTCCTGTAAATCTCGATGTGCAGATAACTCCGCAAGATATTGATTATGAAAGAATACGTTCAGATAGGCAGGCGGAGATGACGGGGGAGAAGATGGCAGCATGTTCGGATGCCTATTTGGAAACTCTTTCCGGTCTTGGAGGATATGTGCCGAGGTATTACACCCCATGAGTGCCAGTGCTGAGCGGCTGATGGAAGTGGAGCAGTATGAAGATGCAGATGTGTCGGTAATTTGCAGTGCGGATACGGATATTGCCGAACATAAAAGAGATGTGTTACAGGATGTTTCTTTCTCAATAGCGAAGGCGATTATGTGGCGGTTGCCGGAACTTCCGGCTGTGGCAAGTCTACCATGTTAAAGCTCCTGATGGGAATTTATCGACCGCAGACGGAACGAAAGGAAATAGGAGAAAAGGATGGAAAAAGAAATTAGAAACGCTGACCTTTCAGATATCATGTGCGATCTGCTTTATCTGTTGGGGTGTGGGGTGAATGGGAAAATGCCCGCTAAGACTTATATCAAGACATTTCAGAAAGTATATGATGAAGACAAAATGCAGATGCTGTATCAATTCAGCAAGGTTCATTTTGTGGATGTATTGACAGGAACTGTGCTGAAAAATGCAGGTATAAAGATTCTTCCGGTATGGGAACAGAGTATTGCCAAAGCAATTCGCAAGGTTATATTATTTGATCAGGAACGGGTAGAGATTTTTTCTTATATGGATGAGCAGGGTATCTGGCATATGCCACTAAAAGGCGTGATATTAAAGGAGTTTTATCCGTCTATTGGAATGCGGCAGATGTCGGACAATGACATTTTGTTTGATAAAGCCTATGCAAAGCAGATTCGTGATTACATGGTAAGCCGTGGTTATGAGGTCGAAGCCTTTAATCAGGGTAATCATGATGTCTATGAAAAGGAACCGGTCTATAATTTTGAAATGCATACTTCCCTTTACGGAGCAGGTCATAACAAAGAGTGGGTAAACTATTATGACCGGATCAAAGACCGTCTGATTCCCGGAGAAGGAGGATTAGAGTATCATTTTTCGCATGAGGATTTCTATGTATATATTATGACGCATACCTTCAAGCATTTTGAGGGAGGTGGAACAGGGATACGTTCTCTATTGGATCAGTATGTGTACCTGAACCGGTTGGAAGATGCCCTTGATTTTCGTTACATTGAAAAGCAGTGTGAGATTCTTGGAATTGCTGATTTTGAAAAAGAAAACAGGGTTCTTTGTAAGAAAGTGTTTCGAATGAACAATACTCTTGTAGAAGAAGGGACGGAGAGATTTCGTTATACCCTTTCGACGGAAGAAAAAAGGCTGCTCTGTTATTATATGACTTCTGGTGCATATGGTACGACAGAGCGTATGGTAGTAAACAATATGAGTCAGTACCGGAAAAAAGATGGAAGTATTTCAAAGGCAGCTTATGTGCTAAAAAGACTGTTTCCGGGAAAAGAGCATTATGATTATTGTCCGGCTTTGAAAAGACATCACTGGCTGTTACCGTTTTATTGGGTGTATCGAGTTTTCCGGATGATTTTCAGCGAAGAGAGGAGAAACAGAATATTCCATGAAATAACTATTGTAAAAAAAATCCGCCAGGATGAGTAGGAAAAGGGCTGAATTATAATGGACAAGAACAGTGCAATTATAATAATCTTGTGCTGTTCTTTTTTTAATTGACAAACCATTCAATGAGTGGTAAATTAAAAGTACAAAGAAACCACACAATGAATGGTAAAGGGGGGCATAGATGAGACAAAGAGAGATCTTAAATGCAGCAAAAGAGCAGGCAGGGATGACACAGAAAGAGTTTGCTAAATATTTTGGTATTCCTTTGCGGACTGTAGAAGGATGGTTTACCGAAAAGCGGGAGATTCCCGATTATTTGCTTCGATTGATGCTGTATCGGCTAGAGATAGAGCATAAGGTAAGTAATTTAATGCAATATGTTCCTTTTCCAGAGGAGAAAGATGAGAATGGCAAATGAGGTGGAGGTGTGTGATATGAGCAAGAAGTTGATAATGGGAGTGGTGATGGCATTCGCATTGGTGGTATGTATTCCACAGACTGCCTCTGCAAAAACAAAATGGAAACTATCTGCCACTTCTAAAAATTTACAGGTGGGAAAAACAAGTAAATTGACTGTAAAAAATGTTCCGAAGAAGGCGAAGGTCAAATGGAAAAGCAGTAAGAAATCTGTGGTAAAGATCATAAAGACGGGCAAGCAATCAGTGAAGGTGAAAGCCTGCAAGTCGGGAACAGCGTATGTTACCGCAAGGTACAAAGGAAAAACAAAGCGGTGCAGGATCAAAGTAACTGCAAAGAAACAGGCTGCTCCCAAAACAGATACTCCGAGATTGAATGCGACATCAGTAGACATTTACCATGTGGATGATGCACTGAAACCATATATGACCGTAGATCCGGCACATAAGACAACCTTTCAATTTCAGGTTACCGGAACAAAAATGGAAGTGGAGAAGTGGAAAGTGTCTACAGAAGCCGGATTAGTAATATCCGATGACGGTCTGCTGACAACAGTTTGGGGACCGGGGTACGGCACAACATATCTGACAAGTACGGTAACAGCAATACTGGAAAACAATCAACGGCTGACAGCCACGGTAAGAGTATATGCTGAAAGTAACTTTTATGTAGATAAAGTGCTGACTGCATTTGAACAAAAGTATATTACTTCGTCTATGACAGGTAAGGAAAAAGTGGAGAGGGCAGCAGCTTACATCGGTGAGACAACGGACTATCAGATAAATCAAAATAACTGGCAAATGCTATTACTTGGAGGAAAGGGGGACTGTCAGGCAAGTCGTGTTTTACTTGCCTATATGTGTAAACACATGGGCATTAAAGCGGAGCCATGTGGAGAGTTTGAGTATCATGGAGAAACTTTAGTCAAGGCAGAGGGAACATATTATATTGTCATCACCGGATTTGATGAACCACGACCGAGGCGGTATGTGATCACGGAGATAACCGATCAGAGCCAGTTGCAGAAGATTATGGATGATAATAATCTGAGTCCGGCGATGTTTGATTAAAGCTGCATAGGAACAACATGGAAAGCAATTTTATGAGAGAGGAGACTAGAGCAATGGATAAGAAAGATATGACTTTATTGATCGAGGCGGAGGATGCAATCAATGATATGGACAGATTGCTGGTTCAACTAACCAGTATGGGACATTCAGATGGCTTATTCAATAAGATAGATAATGTGTATGAGGTTATCATGAACAATTCCCATGAATATTATCAAAAGGCGAAAAAAGAAAATAATGATAAAATAGAGAGTTTGTTTTATTATATCGTGAACAATCAGGAGTTATTGGCGAAGGACCGGGCGGATATACTGCTGACAGGGAGCGTAAAGGTCGAATAAAGTGTCAGGAGTGAGATTAGGGCGCAGGAGAAATCCTGCGTCTTTTGTTTGAAAACGAGCGGATATAAATGTTTGAGTAGAGGTTTTAGATTATGCATCCTGTATCTCAAACAGTTCCTCTACTGTCATATCAAGATATTTTGCCAGACGCAGGCAGGTATCAATATTCGGAATCACATTATTATGCTCAATATTAAAGATGCTCTTGCGGCACACGCCGAGTGCGACCGCAAGGTCATCCTGACTGAGATGT
>ERZ1026862.108-NODE-108-length-49371-cov-44.000811_pt1 | contig 49371 bp, 36 predicted proteins | sample MGYA00380161_ERZ1026862 | MGnify/ENA primary metagenome ERZ1026862 (study PRJEB33269, sample SAMEA4719797) | human gut metagenome | biome: human-associated habitat; feature: organic feature; material: feces | place: Cameroon | collected 2013-10 ... | reverse complement strand
GTATCGGTCGTTGGTTTACTCCAGTATTCGGTTTGGCTGCTGAGAGCAATGTTTACTTCAACGATCACAACGCATATCCATCAAAGACTAAAGTTCGTTATATGAACACAAGCTTGATTGGTACTGTAAACTTGAGCAACTGGTTTGCTGGTTACAAGGGTGAGCCACGTACATTCGAGGTTATCCCTGTTTATGGTCTTGGTTGGGCACACTCTTTCGGTACAACAGATAACTGGAATGCTTTGACTTCTAAGGCTGGTATCGATTTCGCAGTTAACTTCGGTGCTGACAAGGCATGGCAGTTCTATGTAGAGCCATCTATGAACTGGGCTTTGAATGGTAATGGTTATGAGGGTACAGCTTATAACATCAACAAGTCTGGCTTCCAGTTGAACGCTGGTTTCATCTACAAGTTCAAGAACTCTAATGGTTCTCACAACTTCACAATTGCTCAGCTCCGTGATCAGTCTGAGATCGATGGTTTGAACAGCCAGATCAACAACCTCCGCAACGATTTGAACAACAAGGATTCTCAGCTTTCAGCTAAGGACAAGCAGATCAAGGATCTTCAGAACGCTCTTGACGAGTGCAACAAGAAGCCTAAGTATGTGAAGCCAGCTACAGCTACAAACTTGCAGCCTACTGTATTGTTCCAGCAGGGCAAGTCTAACGTAGAGAAGAGCCAGATGCCTAACATCGAGTTGATCGCTCAGTATATGAAGAATCATCCAGAGGCTAACATCGAGATTAAGGGTTATGCTTCTCCAGAGGGTCCTAAGGAGTTGAACCAGAAGCTTTCAGAGAAGCGTGCTGAGGCAGTTAAGAATGTATTGGTTAAGAAGTACAAGATTGCTGCTGACCGTTTGACAACTAAGGGTATGGGCGCAACAGACAAGCTCTTCAAGCAGGTTGAGTTCAACCGCGTTTCTACTTTCAACGACAACAACGCTGCTGAGTAATAAACGCATTGATTAGAATTTTTTCTATCAAACATATAAATCCTCAAGGTTTTTTGCCTTGAGGATTTTTTTTGGGATGTATGTTTCCATCCCTATGATTGTGTGTTCTTGACTTATGTAGTACTTACTTTGCCAGTGCAGTAGTACTTACTTTGCTGGTACAGTAGTACTTACTTTGCTGGTACAGTAGTACTTACTTTGTCAATGCAGTAGCATATAGGTACATTTTTCAACCGTACTGTTAGAAAAATATAGAAGTTTTAGGTTATAGTTTTTGTATTTTTAGTTTATTTGAATGCTCAATTCTAACGGAAATGTGTAGTTTCTGTGATAAATCGAAAGCAAATCGTTGATTTATGTTACGAAATTCGTAATAAAATGAAAGTTTATGTGAAATTTGTTGGTTATTACATAAATTCTCAGTATCTTTGCAGTCAAAATTGAAAATATAAAAGCAATATGAAACATCCATTAAGAAGTAGCGTCTGTACTGAAGGCAGAAGAATGGCAGGTGCCCGTGCACTCTGGGTAGCTGCAGGTATGAAACATGAGCAGTTTGGCAAACCTATTATTGCCATTGTGAACAGCTTTACACAGTTTGTGCCTGGTCATACTCATCTTCATGAAATCGGTCAGATTGTCAAGAAGGAAATTGAGGCAATGGGTTGCTATGCAGCCGAATTTAATACCATCGCTGTAGATGATGGTATTGCTATGGGTCATGACGGAATGCTTTACTCTTTGCCAAGCCGTGACATTATCGCAGATTCTGTAGAGTATATGGTCAATGCTCATAAGGCTGATGCCATGATTTGCATCTCTAATTGTGATAAGGTGACTCCTGGTATGCTCATGGCATCTATGCGCTTGAACATTCCTACTGTATTCTGTTCTGGCGGTCCAATGGAAGCTGGTCGTTGGAAGGGCGAGAATGCTGACTTGATTACTGCTATGATTAAGGGTGCTGATACCAGTGTTTCTGATGAGGAAATGAAGCAGATTGAGCAATGTGCTTGTCCTGGTTGTGGTTGTTGTTCTGGTATGTTCACTGCCAATTCTATGAACTCGCTGACTGAGGCTATTGGCTTGAGTCTCCCAGGAAATGGTACTATCTTGGCAACCCACAAGAATCGTATCCAACTCTTCAAGGATGCTGCTCGTCAGGTAGTGAAGAATGCTTATGCTTATTATGAGGATGGTGATGAGAGTGTTTTGCCACGTAATATTGCAACACGTGATGCTTTCCTCAATGCAATGACTCTCGATATCGCAATGGGTGGTAGTACAAATACGGTACTTCATCTTTTAGCTGTTGCTCAGGAGGCTGGTGCTGACTTCAAGATGGAGGATATCGACCAGTTGAGCCGCAAGGTACCTTGTCTCTGCAAGTTGTCTCCAAATACTCAGAAATATAGTGTTCAGGAGTGCAACCGTGCGGGTGGTATCATGGGTATCCTGAATGAATTGAACAAGGGTGGCTTGATTAATGGTAGCGTAAATCGTGTTGATGGAAAGACACTTGATGAGCAGATGAAGAAATATGATATCACTGGTTCTGAGCTTGATCCTGAGGCAGATAGAATCTATCATTCTGCACCTGGCAGAAAATTCTCTACCCAGATGGGTAGTCAGGATGCGCAGTGGGAGAGTCTTGATACTGACCGCGAGAATGGATGTATCCGTGACTTGGAACATGCTTACACCAAGGATGGTGGTCTGGCTGTGCTCTTCGGTAATATCGCCCAGAATGGTTGCGTAGTGAAGACAGCGGGTGTGGATCCTGTACTTTGGCACTTTGAGGGTCCTGCTGTTTGCTTCGATTCTCAGGAGGATGCTTGTGAGGGTATTCTTGATGGAAAGGTAAACTCTGGTGACTGTGTGGTTATCACTCATGAGGGTCCTAAGGGTGGTCCAGGTATGCAGGAGATGCTTTATCCTACTTCATACATCAAGAGTCGCCATTTGGGCAAGGAGTGTGCCCTGATTACTGATGGCCGTTTCTCTGGTGGTACTTCAGGTTTGAGTATCGGTCATATTTCTCCAGAAGCAGCTGCAGGTGGTAATATCGGTAAGATCAAGGATGGTGATATCATTGTCATTGATATTCCAAGCCGTTCTATCAACGTGAAGTTGTCTGATGAAGAATTGGCAGCCCGTCCTCAGCAGCCTTTGAAGCGTAACCGTGTGGTAAGCAAGGCCTTGCGTGCATACGCTCAGAGTGTAAGTTCTGCAGACAAGGGTGGTGTCAGAATCATCGATTAAGATGAAAATATATAGTTTTTGAAATCTTCAGTAGAAAGGTAATGGGATATTCTGCTTGGATATAGCGTGGAATTTTCCCATTCCTTTGAAATAAATATAATAATAATGGCAAAAGAAGTAATAACAGGAGCAGAAGCGTTGATGCGCTCCCTGAAAGCTGAGGGTGTAACAACCATTTTCGGTTATCCGGGAGGAAGCATCATGCCAGTGTTTGATTCACTGTATGGTTACACGAGAGGAGAAAATAAGGTGTTTGATCACATCTTGGTACGTCACGAGCAGGCTGCTGCTCATGCTGCACAGGGCTATGCCCGAGTCAGTGGCGAAGTGGGCGTGACACTCGTGACCAGTGGTCCTGGAGCAACAAATACTTTGACTGGTATTGCTGATGCCATGATGGATTCTACACCTATCGTGGTTATTGCTGGTCAGGTAGGCGTGGGCGCCTTGGGAACGGATGCGTTCCAGGAGGTTGACCTGGTGGGTGTTACCCAACCTATCTCTAAATGGTCTTATCAGATTCGTCGTCCTGAGGATGTAGCTTGGGCTGTGAGCCGTGCTTTCTATATAGCCCGCAGCGGTCGTCCAGGTCCTGTCGTCCTCGACTTTACCAAGAATGCCCAGGTTGCTACTTGTGAGTGGGAACCTGTGAAATGTGAGAAGGTTACCTCTTACAATCCTTATCCTGCCATAGATGCCAAGGCTGTAGAGGAGGCTGCCGAATTGATCAATAATGCCAAGCGTCCATTTGCGCTGGTAGGGCATGGCGTGGAATTGGGCGGTGCTCACAATGAGTTGATTGAATTCCTGGAGAAGGCTGATATTCCTGCAGGTCGTACGCTGCTCGGTCTTTCTGCTTTACCAACCAATCATCCGTTGAATATGGGTATGCTCGGTATGCATGGTTCGTATGCTACCAACATGAAGACTCAGGAGTGTGATGTGCTGATAGCTATTGGTATGCGTTTCAGCGACCGTATTACTGGTGTTCCTTCTAAATATGCTAAGCAGGCTAAAATCATCCATCTGGATATAGACAAGGCTGAAATTGACAAGGTCATCAAGACGGATGTTGCTGTGATAGGTGACTGTAAGCAGACTTTGCCGGCAATTACCCGTTTGCTGAACAAGAATGTTCACCGTGAGTGGAGAGATTCATTCGAGGTTTATCGCCAGCAGGAGCAGGAGAAGGTAATCGAGAAGGATATCCATCCTACAGAGGGTCCTCTTCTGATGGGCGAGGTGACCAATGTGGTGACGGAAGCTACTCATAATGAGGCTGTTCTCGTGAACGACGTAGGTCAGAACCAGATGATCAGTAGCCGCTACTTCAAGTTCACCAAGAAACTGAGTATTGTTACCAGTGGTGGATTTGGTACCATGGGCTTCGGTCTTCCTGCAGCTATCGGTGCAACCTTTGGTGCTCCAGACAGAACCATCTGCTGTTTCTTCGGTGATGGCGGTTTCCAGATGAATATCCAGGAATTGGGTACGATCATGGAGCAGCAGGCACCAGTGAAGATGATTCTCCTGAACAACAATTATCTCGGTAATGTACGTCAGTGGCAAGACCTGATGTTTGAAGGTCGCCGCTCCTTTACTCACATGCTGAACCCTCGTTATGAGGAAATAGCCAAGGCTTACGGCATTCCTTACGATGTGGTCATCGACCGCAAGGATCTGAAGGCGAAAGTGGAGAAGATGATTGCTACCAAGGGGCCTTACCTTCTGGAGTGCGCCATCAAGGAAGATGAGGACATCGTTCCGATGACCTTGCCTGGCAAGAGTGTTGAAGAAATGCAGTTGGAACTTCATTACTAAAGTTCTCGATTCGTATATATATATAATAAGGTGTAACCGGCATTTTACAACGTAAAGTGTAACAGACATTTTAGAAAGGAAAAATAAGATGGACAATAATAGTGACAAGAAATTATATACATTGCTTGTTTATTCAGAGAACATTGCGGGTATCCTGAATCAGATTACCGCAGTATTCACCCGCAGACAAGTAAATATCGAGAGCCTGAACGTATCGGCCAGCAGCATCAAGAATATCCACAAATATACCATTACGGTATGGAGTGATCCTGAGCAGATAGAGAAAATCAACAAGGCGATAGAGAAGAAAATCGATGTAGTGAAGAGTGATTACTATGCGGATGATCAGATATTCATCCACGAGGTGGCTCTCTTCAAGATTTCAACTCCTGTTCTGCTGGAAAACCCTGAGGTTTCCCGTACGATCCGTAAGCATGATGCTCGTATGATGGAGGTTAATCCAACTTACAGTACGGTACTCTTGGCTGGTTTGACAGAGGATATCGCAGACTTGTTCCATAAGTTGAACAGTTTTGATTGTCTCTTGCAATATACCCGCTCAGGCCGTATTGCAGTAACAAGAAGTTTCGATGAGCCTATCTCAGATTATCTGAAGAAAAGTGCAGAGGAATAAACAGAGATAGAGAAATATAGTGATAAGCGAGCTACGATCGTAAGACAGTTGTTCTACGGTCGTAGCTCGTTTGTTTTTATGAACGCCGTTAGCAGAAGAAATTCTCGGTCTTTTCTTTGGCATTCTCAATAAAAAATTGTAGATTTGCAAAGAATTTAAAAACAAGAAGGCATTTTTTCGTATAAGATATGGAATTATTAAGTAAAGTAGGAAGATACGAGTTCCTTTCGGAACCTTTTCATTGTGACTTTTCCAGTCACCTGTTTATGGGGCATTTGGGCAATCATTTGTTGAATGCAGCCGATTTTCATAGCAACGACCGTGGTTATGGTATGAACTATCTCATGCCACGACATAAGACCTGGGTGCTTAGTCGCTTGGCCATTGAGATGACCGAGATGCCAGAGTCGTATGACAAGTTCTATGTTGAGACCTGGGTGGAGAATGCCATGAAGTATTTCACAGCCCGTGATTTCAAGATATGTGGTAAGCCTGCTGCTGATGAAGAAGAGGAGAAGGTATATGGCTATGGCAAGAGTGTGTGGGCGATGATAGATACCGAGACCAGACAGCCGGTAGATATATTCTCCATCCATGATGGACTTATCAAGGAGTATATCGAGGAAGAGAAAGAATGTCCTATAGCAGCCAGTTCTCGTGTCAAGATGTCTGCCGATGCCAAATTTGTGCGCAGTATCGACACCTATTATAATGATGTAGATGTCAATGGACATATCAATTCAGTGAAATATATCGAACATATTCTTGATTTATTCGACTTGGATTACTATAAGACCCATTTTTTGCAGAGATTTGAAATTGCATACGTGGCAGAGAGTCATCAGGGCGATCGTCTCAATTTCTATCAGGAGGAAATAAATGAGGGAGAATATTGCATAAAGATAACAAAAATCTGCAAAAATGACGCAAAAGAAGTCGAAGTTGTAAGAAGTAAAGCGAAATTTATAAAAAAGTGAAAGAAAAATTTGGTAGTTTCATATTGATTTATTACCTTTGCACCCAGATAAGAAAATAAACCCAGAGCCGCCCTCTTGAATAGGGGGTGGACGGATCAAACAGGCATTCTTTGGATAAGAATTAGCTCGCATCCGTATGGACAAGTTAAACCCGCGGCTCCACAACGGCAAGCCGCACAAAACAAAAATAATTATGGCAGAAATGAATTTCGGTGGCGTAATGGAAACTGTTGTCACCAGTCATGAATTTTCATTGGAGAAAGCACGTGAAGTATTGAAGAACGAAACTATCGCAGTTATCGGTTATGGTATCCAGGGTCCTGGTCAGGCTTGTAACCTTCGCGATAATGGTTTCAATGTCATCGTTGGACAGCGTCAGGGTAAAACCTACGAGAAGTGTTTGAAGGATGGCTGGGTACCAGGCAAGACTTTGTTCTCTATCGAGGAAGCTGCTGAGAAGGGTACTATCATCTGTATGTTGCTTTCTGATGCCGGTCAGATTGCATGCTGGCCAAAAATTAAGCCACACCTCACAGCAGGTAAGACTTTGTATTATTCACATGGTTTCGCTATCAACTGGAGCGATCGCACAGGCGTAGTTCCACCTAAGGATATTGATGTTATCATGGTTGCACCTAAGGGTTCTGGTACTTCTCTCCGCACTATGTTCTGCGAGGGTCGTGGTTTGAACTGCTCTTACGCTGTTTACCAGGATGCATCTGGCAAGGCAGAGGAAAAGACTATTGCATTCGGTATCGGTATCGGTGCAGGATATTTGTTCAAGACTACATTCCAGCGTGAGGCTACTTCTGACCTTACTGGTGAGCGTGGTTCTTTGATGGGTGCTATCGAGGGTCTCTTGGAGGCTCAGTACGATGTACTCCGTGAGAACGGTCACTCTCCATCTGAGGCATTCAACGAGACTGTTGAGGAGTTGACTCAGAGCCTTGGCCCTCTCTTCGGTGCTAAGGGTATGGATTGGATGTATGCTAACTGTTCTACAACAGCTCAGCGTGGTGCTCTTGATTGGGCTCCTCGTTTCCGTGAGGCTATCAAGCCAGTTATGGAGTGGTTGTATTACTCTGTTAAGACTGGTAATGAGGCTCAGATTTCTATCGACAAGAACTCTCAGGCTGATTACCGTGAGAAGTTGAACGCTGAACTCGAGGCTATGCGCAACAAGGAAATGTGGCAGGCTGGTGTTACAGTTCGTAAACTTCGTCCTGAAAATAACTAATTTTTTTCTCGTACATAATGTTGGAAAGGGAATGGTCCGCGAGGGGTCGTTCCCTTTTTGTTTTTATCTCTTTTTTTGTTGTTTATCTCTTTTTTGTTTCTTATCTTTTTGTTGTCTTTATTCCTTTTTTTTGGCTTTACAGATAGATATAACTGCCGTCTATATGTATCTGGTTTTCTGATACCAGCATTTCTAAAGCATTTTCTAACTGCTGGCTCGGTACTTGTATTTCTCTCAATTCTGTAACGTGGTGTTTCTTTTGATCACCTAATATCTGGAGAATACTTTCTTTCGCCTTTTCGTACATCTGTTTGGCTACAGAATCATTGTCTTTATGTTCCAGACAGACATCGCATTGCTTGCAATCCTCCTTGGTTTCTTCTCCGAAATAGCGTAAGAGTTGTCGTGAACGGCAGATAAAGTCTGTTTGTGCGTATGCTATCATACTGCTGATACGTTTTACGAATTGCTCTTTTCTGTTTTCGTATGCTTCTTGGGTGATGACCACCTTATCTCCATCAATTCTATCCCGGGTATAGGTGATATACGGGATTTTTCTGCGAGGAACGAAAGTAATGATGTGTTTGGTTGCAAGGCATTTCAGAGCAAAATATACCTGCTGAATGCTCAATTCTGCCTGTTGGGCTATCAGAGATTCATCGATATATACAAAGTCAGTGAAGAGTCCTCCGTAAACGCGTAGGAGGGACGTGACAACCTGATCTTCATTTTCTGACAGATTATCCAGTAGATAAAGGTCGCTTCTGTTCAGGTTGAACATGAGGCGGGCTTTTCCGTCGGGATTGTCTTCGTAATGAATATAACCACACTGTTCCAGTATTCTCAAAGCAGCATCTACTTTTGTAGGATAATACTTATAGATATAGCTGAATTTCTCTATGTTGAATTCGAAAGTTTTTCCGCAACCGCTCCCCACACCTATTTGGAAGAAATAGGCGAGGTGTTCGTAGATATCCTTGATGAGTTCTTTCTCTGGGAAGGTATCGCTGATGCGTTTGGTCAGTTTTCGTTCATCGCTGGCATCATAGAGTAGTACTGCGTATGATTTGTTGCCATCTCTACCCGCACGACCCGCCTCCTGGAAGTAAGCTTCCAGGGAGTCTGGGCAATCTATATGGATGACCATTCTCACATCGGGTTTGTCGATACCCATACCGAAGGCATTGGTAGCAACCATCACTCTTACCTGATCTTCCTGCCATTCTCTCTGTCGTTCATCCTTTACGGCAGGGTCAAGTCCGGCATGATAGAAAGTGGCAGGGATGCCGTTCTTATTGAGGATTTCTGCTATTTCCTTCGTACGGCGTCGGCTTCTAACATAGATAATAGCAGAACCCTGTACGCATTTCAGGATATGAACCATTTCGCCATGTTTGTCGGTCGTAATGCGTACAATATATGCCAGGTTTTTGCGTTCAAAACTCATTTTGAACACATTCTTTTCTGAAAACTGGAGTTGGTTCTGGATATCATCTACGACTTCTGGGGTAGCCGTGGCAGTAAGTGCCAGGATAGGTGTTCCCGGTTTCAACTTTCTGATATCAGAAATCTTCAGATAAGAAGGACGGAAATCATAGCCCCACTGACTGATGCAGTGGGCTTCATCCACTGTGATAAAGCTTACTTTGATATGGCGTAATTTGGTCTGGAAAATATCCGTAGAAAGTCTTTCCGGAGAAACATACAGAATCTTGACACCGCCAAAGATACAATTCTCAAGAGTCTGTATGATTTCTCTTCTGGATTTGTCGGCATAGATAGCATCTGCCAGGATACCGCGTTCCTTGAGGTGGGTAACCTGGTCTTTCATGAGGGCTATGAGGGGCGTAATCACGATGCAAACGCCATCCTGGGCAAGTGCAGGAACCTGAAAAGTGATAGATTTTCCACCACCAGTAGGCATAAGACCGAGGGTATCCTTACCCTGTGATATACTTTCGATAATGTCTCTCTGTATGCCACGGAAGTCAGGATACCCCCAGTATGTTCGCAATATCTCTTGAAATTTATCTGTCATTTAGTCATTTGGGTCTGATGGAGTCAGAAATCAGGAGTTTTCCTATTTCTCACTGTTGTTCGGACGGATATCCTCAATTTGCAGTTGTACCTGGTTCTTCTTGAAGATATTGTCTTCTATGGTATATACAATGTCGAAACTCCGTTTGCTCTTGATGTATCGTGCAGCGGCACTTTGTCCGAAGGCAATGCCGTTGACCACGTTGCTCGACTTTGAGTCCACAAGTTCCAGCTTGATGTGCTCCTGTTCCCTTCCAACAACTTTGCTTGTACCATAGTCATACACTTTGGTCGTGCAGAATATCGGTTTTTGATTGCCTGGTCCAAAAGGTGCAAACCGTTTCAAATCGCTGTACAGGTGCTTGGTGATGTCTTTGAAATCAATCTCCGCATCAATATGAAGCAAGGCTTCTGTCTGTTCAGGAGCGATATGTTCCTCTACATATTTCTGGAATCTTTCTCTGAATTCTTTTACCTTATCCCATTTCAGGGTAAGTCCGGCAGCGTATGTATGTCCACCGAAATTCATGAGAATGTCGCGGCAACTCTTGATGGCAGAATAGACATCAAAGCCCGTAACACTGCGTGCTGAGCCTGTTGCCATATCACCATCTTTGGTCAGTACGACGGTAGGGCGGAAATAGATTTCCGTGAGTCTTGAGGCAACAATGCCGATGACTCCTTTTTTCCATCCTTCATCGTAGAGTACAATACTGGAGTTGTGTTTCTGGCTTTCGAGTCTTGACACGATGACATTGGCTTCCTCCGTCATCTGCTTGTCGATGTCCTTACGTTGCTCGTTGTATTCATTGATGTGTTTTGCCATGCGGATGGCAGTAGCAAAATCTCTTTCTACCAGCAGGTCAACGCTCAGTTTGCCGTTTTCCATTCTTCCTGAAGCATTGATGCGTGGACCGATTTTGAATACGATGTCGCTCATTGAGATTTCTCTGCCATTGAGTCCGCAGATATCAATGATGGAACGCAAGCCGATACTTGGATTGGTATTGAGCAGCTTGAGACCATGGAAAGCGAGGATACGGTTTTCCTCCTCTACAGGCACGATGTCGGCAGCGATGCTCACGGCACAGAAGTCGAGCAGCGGGATGAGTCTGGAGAACGGAATGTTGTTGTTCTTGGCGAAAGCCTGCATGAATTTAAAGCCTACGCCACATCCGCAAAGGTGCTTGAACGGGAAGGTATCGTCAGGACGCTTTGGGTTGAGAATAGCCACAGCAGGAGGCATCACCTCGTCTGGCACGTGGTGATCACAAATGATGAAATCTATGCCAAGAGACTTGGCATATTCTATTTCCTTGATGGCTTTGATGCCACAGTCAAGGATGATAATCAGTTTTACACCTGTCTCGTTGGCAAAGTCTATTCCTTTTTTGCTGACTCCGTATCCCTCGTCATATCTGTCGGGGATATAGTAATCGATGTTGGAATAGAATTGCTGCAGAAACTTATAGACCAAAGCTACGGCAGTGCATCCATCTACGTCGTAATCGCCATAGACAAGGATGCGCTCCTTGCGTCCCATCGCATCATTGAGGCGGTCAACGGCTATGTCCATATCCTTCATGAGGAATGGATTGATCAGGTCGGCAAGCTGGGGTCTGAAAAACCGTTTGGCTGCCGATTCCGTAGTAATGCCTCTTTGGATGAGAAGCTGTCCTAAGATAGGGCTGATGCTTAGCTTTTCGCCCAGTTCCTTTGCTGCTTTTTCTTGCTCTGGTGTAGGTGCTTCATAATTCCATTTAAAATGCATCTTAATTGTTTTTTATTTCTGCCGTCAAAGTTACAAAAATAAAACGACAAATAGAAATGTTTTAACTTGAAAATAGCAGAAAAAGCATGAATTATGCAAAAAAAGGCAGCAAACCTGATGGATAGCTGCCTTTTTTAAAATATTTATCTAAGTTTCTTTTCTTCCTGTTATCCTTAGATTCCGAGTTTTTTGCGGATATCCTTAGGGAGGGCATTCTTGTTTACCATGAAGTCCATAGTCTTGTATGCTACAAATGCCTTGGTCATGTACCATGTTCCCTTGTAATCACCATACTCACCCCATGAGTTCTTCACCATGTAGTACTCCTTGCCGTTCTGGTCCTTTGCGATACCATAGATGTGCATACCGTGGTCATCGGTAGTCTCCCAGTTGTCGAAAGCTTCCTGACGCATCTGCTGTGTAGGTACAATCTCAGGAGCGTTGACACCCAGTGAGTCGAACTTCTCTTTCTTCTCGTCTTTTGAAAGTTTGAACCAGTGGTCGGCATCGGTGCCTGCCATAGAACGAACCTTCTTTACATCGTAAGCGATACCGAGACCCTTGCGAGTGAAACCATCCTCTGTTACGTCGCCACCCCAAGCTACGGTATAACCGTTGTTGACAGCGTTGTCGATGATCTTGCAGATGTCTTCCATTGGAACGTTGTAGCTCAAAGGCCAGCGCCAGTTGTCCTGTACCTCAACAGCAAACTGACTCCACATTGGGTGGTGGGTATAGCTGGTGATGGTTACATAGTCATCGAGATTCAAACCGAGGCTCTCGCAGAATGACTGTGGAGTATATTGCTTGCCCTGATAGGTAAACTTCTCTGGAGTCTTACCGATGTAAGAGTCGATGATGCCCTGAAGACCGCTCTTCCAAGCTGAAGAAATTTTCTTGGCATTGCTCTTGGCAACAGCTTCTACGTATGGAGTCATCACGTCGAAGAACTCACCGAAGTTGGCAAGTGAGTCGCCTGTCAATGTACCTGGTGCTGGCATTGCAGTCTCTGGTACGATACCATAGTGCTTCAAAGCATATAGTACATCGTATGCGCTACCACCCTGTGAGAAGCTCACGTCACCGTGCATTCTGACAGCCATTGTGGCGCGGTCCATGTATGTCTTGTTGGCAACGAACATCTCGCTCAAGTCAAATGTCTTGCCTGTCTTCTTCAAAATCTCGCTCTCGAAGTAGCTGAGGGTAGAGTAAGCCCAGCACGTACCACTGCGGTTCTGGTCCTTGATGCTAGTGATAGGGTTTTGCTTTACCACTGTAAATACTGGCTTGTTCTTTGCGATAGCTGCTGAATCAGTAGCAGTCTTTGCGCTTGCACCTGTGGCAACCAATGCCATCAATGCTGCTGCGATCAATGTTTTCTTCATTAAAATTTCTCTTTATATTAATAATGTTGTTCTTTCTTTCTCTCTTTTTGAGGGGGGAATGCTTATCTGTTGGCTGCCATGTAATCCTCTACATCTTTTGGATGATAAGGGATGCGGTCTTTGCCCAAGAATCTGCAACCGTCTTTGGTGATGAGTAAATCGTCCTCGATACGGATACCTCCGAAGTCCTTGTAGGTTTCCAGTTTGTCGAAGTTGAGGAACTCTGCGCAATGACCTGAAGCCTTCCAGTCATCGATGAGGGCAGGGATGAAGTAGATTCCCGGTTCATCTGTTACGACGAAACCTTCTTCGAGGCGGCGACCCATACGCAGGCAGTTGGTACCAAACTGTTCCAGGTTAGGACGAACTTCCTCATCGAATCCTACGTTGATCTGGTCGAAATTCTCCATATCGTGTACGTCCATTCCCATCATGTGACCTAATCCGTGAGGCAGGAACATGGCATGAGCACCAGCCTTGACAGCCTCTTCAGTGTCACCCTTGGCAAGTCCTAACTCCTTGAGCTTGTCAAACATCAGGCGGCATACTGCAAAGTGAACATCTGCGTATTTCACACCAGGCTTGGCAACTTCGAGTGCATAGTCGTGGCAAGCCTCAACGATAGAGTAGATTTCCAACTGGCGCTGGGTAAACTTACCGCTTACAGGCATGGTACGTGTATTGTCAGAGCAATAGTTGTTGATGGTCTCGGCACCGGCATCGCAAAGAGCCAGTCTGCCAGCTTCCAGTATGCTCATGGAAGGGTTGCCGTGCATAATCTCACCATGCTGACTGAAGATAGTAGGGAAACTGACCATTGCTCCATAAGAATTGGCAATTCCGTCAACCTGTCCACCTACAAATTTCTCTGTTACCCCTGGACGAGTCAACTTCATGGCAGTAGTATGCATCTTGTAGCCGATGACTGCTGCACGTTCCAGTTCCTCGATTTCCTCAGGAGTCTTGGTAGAGCGCATCTTTACCACAGCCTTGATGAGATCCATAGAGGCCTCTTCCTTTTGCTGGTTAGGATGGATGCCGAGGAGGTCGAATATCTGGAGCTTGATGTCAAAGCGGTAAGGAGGCAGGAAATGTATCTTGCGCTTCTTAGACATGGCATCATTGCAGATAGTCTTCAGAGATTTCATAGGTGCAGAGTTGTGGACGCCAACCTGTTCAGCCAAGTCGTGTACGCTTTCCACGCTGCCATACCATACGATATCTTCAATATCTATGTCGTCACCGATTAATGTCTCGATGTCGTTGTCAATGTCGATTACACCTACCAGACCGTCGCGCTGCTGTCCAAAATAATAGAGGAAAGTAGAGTCCTGACGGAATGGATAGTATCCATTGTTAGGGAAATTACAAGGTGAGTTGTTATTTCCGAAAATCAAAATTACGCCTTCGCCTACAAGCTTCTTGAGCTCTTGGCGGCGCTGAATGTAAGTGTCCTTACTAAACATATTTTTAGATTTTTATTATATTTTGGTGCAAAGTTAGTGATTATTTCCCAAAAAATGCTTATCTTTGCAATCAAAATCGTATAAAAAGTGAGAATTTATAAATAATTAATAATAAAAGGCTACTTTTTGTGCAGAAATGAATGAAAAAACAGGTAAATGGTATGAAGATAGAAAGAAAAATGGGACTGGTCTTAGAAGGCGGAGGAATGCGTGGTGTGTTTACAAGTGGGGTACTGGATGCCTTCATGAAACACGATTTGTATTTCCCCTATACGGTGGCTGTTTCTGCAGGTGCCTGTAACGGTATGTCGTATATCAGTCGCCAACCCCGTCGTGCCCGTATTTCCAATATCGATTACTTGGCTCGGTATGAATATATCGGTCTTCGTCATCTGGTTACTCAAGGTTGCATCTTCGACCGCCAGTTGCTTTATGATAAATTTCCCAACCAGTTGTTGCCTTTCGATTTTGATACTTATTTCCAGCATGCGGAAGGTTTTGAGATGGTAACGACCAATTGTCTGACGGGGCATGCCATGTATCTTTCTGAAACTCATGACAAGCAGCGTGCTCTGGATATCGTCAGAGCATCAAGCAGTTTGCCTTATGTCAGCAAGATTGTGAATGTGGATGGTATCCCGATGCTGGATGGTGGTATTGCCGACAGTATTCCTGTTCAGCATGCCATCGATATGGGGTATGAGCATAATGTGGTGATACTGACCCGCAACAAGGGGTGGCGTGATCATGGGAAGGATCGCAAGATACCTTATTTATATAAGAGCTATCCTCGCCTTCGTGTAGCTCTGAGTCATCGTCATAAGGTATATAATGAACAAATCCAACTTGTAGATGACCTGGAGGCTGCGGGCAAGATCACATGTATTCGCCCGCTTCGTCCGCTTGAGGTGGGACGTATTGAGAAAGATACGGTCAAATTGGAACGGTTATATGAGGAAGGCTTCTCTTTAGGAGAGAGATTCTGCCAGAATTTCAAATAAAAATAAGTCATTTAGTCATGCTGTCTCTTTCAGACAGTTATGCTAAATGACTTATTTGTTTTTATCTCAAAGACTCAACTTTATGATTTATTCCGATCTTTATTCTTTCAATGCATTTTTATTCTTCCAATAAATCGGGGCGCAGGCGTCTAGTTCTTTCCATGGCCTGGTCGAATTCCCATTGGCGAATCTTAGCCTCATTTCCGCTCAGCAGTATCTCTGGAACTTTCCAACCCTTATAGTCTGCTGGTCGGGTATAGATAGGGGCTGCAAGAATGTCGTCCTGGAAACAGTCGGAGAGCGCACTTTGCTCATCGCTGATGACTCCTGGAACCAAACGAATTACTGCATCAGAGATAATAGCTGCAGCAAGTTCGCCACCTGTCAATACGTAGTCGCCTACAGAAATCTCACGGGTGATAAGGTGGTCTCTCACTCTTTGGTCAATACCCTTGTAGTGACCACAGAGGATGATGAGGTTGCCTTGCATCGACATCTCGTTGGCAATCTTCTGGTTGAAAGTCTCTCCGTCTGGAGAAACATAGATGACGTCATCATATTCGCGTTCAGCCTTGAGGGCAGTAATGCAGCGGTCGATAGGTTCGCATTGCATCACCATGCCGGCACTTCCACCGTATGGATAGTCATCTACTCGTTTCCATTTATCTAATGTATAATCACGCAAGTTATGGAGATGAATCTCTGCGAGACCCTTCTTCTGTGCACGTGCCAGAATAGACTCATTGAAGAATCCTTCCAGCATTTCCGGTAATACAGTGATAATATCTATTCTCATATTGAATGCAAAGATAATATAATTTGAGCAAGTAGCCAAATGATTCTGCTATTATTTTCATTAGAAAGTTTTTTATGTATAGGAATGAAAAATAAGCTCTGTTAAAATAATTTGCTGGTTTTCTGCAGATTTATCTTTTTGTAAGCCGAGTGAAGAAATAGAGTTTGGGCAAGGAAAAATTTCTTCTTGCCCAAGCGCAAATTTTTCCGTGGGCAGGGAAAAATGAAAGTGGGGTAAACAAAAAATGCTAATTCGCTGGATAGCGAATTAGCATTTGGAATGTATTGTAAAAAATTATATTCCTTACTTGATGATAACCTTCTTCTTTCCGATGATGTAAACTCCCTTGGTGAGCTGACTAACATCTGTGCCCAAGTAGCGACCATCGAGGGTGAAGATACGTGTATCCTTCTCCTGATTCTGCTGGATGACAGGGCTGTCGATACCTGTAGCAAAGTCCTTGAGATAATCAAAGGTAATGACGCCATTAGTCTCCTTGATGTTGTAGAAAGGTTTCTCTAATGTACTGTTGTTGAGTGTGACACTCAAAAGTTCGGTCACATTTTTAGCACCTGGGAAAGGGTCGCCTTTGAGACTTGTCTTGTATTGATCGTCTGTCCATTGTTTGCCATCACCATGGTTGTAGTCAGAGATTACATACCCATCAGCAGGAACAATCATGACTTTTGGTTTGCCTATGTTGTTATTGGGATTGTCAAAAAGGTTGACATCTTTAGTGCCATAGTCAATTCGCCAAATCAGCATACCTGTGTTGTAAACATTTGCAATCCCATTCCACCATCCGCCTTTTTGGATATTTTGGATAAGAAGGTATTCGTCATTTTCTCCATTAATCTTGTAAGCAGTTCTCTCTTTATAGTAGGAATTTAATGTAACCTGTTTGGCTTCATCTCCTAATTCTACAGGAGAAGTCCAACCCATTACATCCAATTCCCAAGGTGAATAAGGAGTAGGGCAGTAGCCGCCATTAAAAGTATATTCTCCTCCGTCCATCAAATCCCACATCTCTGGATTTTGGTTATCTACTTTTGATGCGTCAACAGTAGGGTAAAGGTCGGGCAGACCGAGCGTGTGAGAGAATTCATGGCAGAACAGTCCGATTCCGCTAAGTAAGAAACCGTTCTTTTGGTTCAATTCCCGTCCAAAGTTGAGTTCTGCATGAACTCCATATCTGCAGACCTTTTTGCCGTCATAGGTTCCGAAACTGTCATTACCAGGTCCAGACTTTGGCCAAATGTCATTTGGATTGCCCGACATGCTGGCAGGATAGCCTGCGTATATGATATACACGAGATCTACCATTCCGTCACCGTCTGCATCATATCGTGAAAAGTCAACATCTTTATCGGCTGCTTTACAGGCATCGCTGACAAGGGCATAGGTGTTGTCTTTGTCACCTTGTCCATAGTAAAGAGAAGAATGATTGAGTTTATACGGACCTACGACATCAAACTGTGGAGTGTATGAGCCCTTACTCATGTCGTAAAAATAGTCTGAAACACTTCCTTTGTTGCGTAAGTTCTTATTCTTGTATGAACCTGTATATGCTTCATATCCATCGGGTAAGTCGTCCTCAACATTTCCTTTGAGGAAGTGCTCAAATACATTCTTGGCTTTCTCTCCACTTTGGAAGGGTGTGTCAGAAAACTCAACCAGAATAACCAATGCCTTTGGACTGCCACTGTGTGGAAAATACTTCACTCCGTTGTTTCCTGTGCCCATCGCTTTTGCTGGTGATGCCTTTTGAATGGCATAACTTCTAAAGCGTGAAAGGTCTTGCTTTTTGATGGCTTTGATTTCTGCAGGCACACGTTTGTTAGCATTGTGGGCAATAAATTTTGTAGCTTTCAATGTGCCGTATGAGGTAGTTTCTGCAATATAGTAGTTGTTTCCTTCTTGTACAAGAAGAACTCCGTCCTCTGTGGTGAGCCAATTGAAATGTTCGTCACCATATATTCTGACGTTCAATTCTGTTCCGTCGCTTTGGGTAACAGTGATAATGCCAGAGTATGCTTTTGCAGCAAAGCCGCTTGCGATGCCCATCAGAGCAAATGCAATGCTAAGTAAAATCTTCTTCATATAATGATTTTTAATTATTAATGCTAATTTCGTTTGATGGATGCTTTATTTGAATGCTAAATGATAACTTTATTTGTTTGATAGAAATTTCTTTATTTGAAAAAATATTGTCCCTTCTTCTGGGTCTGGTGACCAAACTCGATGGCATGGTGCGGACAATGGTGGTAACAATTGAAACATGTGAGGCAGTCGTCATGATGCAGCCATACAGGCATTTTTCCTTTACCGCCATCAATATCTCCAACGGGACAGACATGGGCGCAGATGCCACATTTCACACATTTGTCTGCTGTGACGTAAAAGCGCTTGTCTGTAATGAGAACTTTTTCAAAGAAACCACCTACAACCTTGGTGAAAAACCATGGAATAGGACCTTTTACCAATCTACAGATACCTTCCTTACGATTGAAAATCTCCTCGCTGATTTCTTCCAGTTCCAAAGCAGACTTCTCCTTTTTCCGGATCTCCTTTTCCTTCGGATCGACATCCATGAAAGGTAATCCTACGTATGATTCGGGCATGATGAGAGAGAAGGAAGAGGCAACCTCATGCACTCCGATGTTCGATAAGGAAGAATTGGAGGCAATCGTTTCGTTGAGATTCTCTATGGTCAGTCCGATACTGTCACCAGCCGTACAGACTGCATAGACGTAAACGGGGCTTGGAACTGGCGATTCATGGTTGGGGTGCACTTCTTCAATTGGTAGATTGACCTGAAGTTTAGCTATAAATTCCCTGACAAGTCTTGGAACCCTCCAACCATGAACGGGGAAAACGAAACCAAGCCGTTCACCTTTTTCCAAGATGAACGGCTCAGTATATTGGGCGCCTGATTTTTTGATGAGCCTCATTTCTTCGGCAATATCAATCAGTCGCTCATGTGTAGCTGTTGCCAATTTGATGGCAGCCCAGCGGGTATTTCCTGTACCAGAAAAATAAAATATCATTTTTTAGTTTCAGTGCAATCAGATTTATTTCTGTTCTTCCACCATGACACCCTCGATGTAAAGGCGTGTCATCTCAACATTGCCATTGCTACGAACGGTGATAGACTTCTTGAAATGACCAGGGAACATACCCTTGCCATTGTATGTTACAGTAATCTGACCTTTATGACCTGGTGCGATAGGCTGCTTGGTATAGGCTGGAATAGTGCAGCCGCAACTGGCGATGGCCTGATTGATAATCAATGGCTTATTGCCTACGTTTGTGAAAGTGAAAGTAGTCTTCTGTACAGGAGACTTCTCACTGAAGTTGCCAAAGTTGTGTACCACTTTGTCAAACTTGATTTCTGCCTGTGCGCTTGCTGTTGCTACCATGGCAACAAGCATTGTCAGCGCTAAGATAAATCTTTTCATATCTTTGATTTTATTTATATTCAACTTTTTATTTGCATATTGGATGCAAAGTTACGCATAAAGTTTAGTATTCTGCTACTTTTTTACAATATTTTATACTTAATCATGCGATATTCTATTCTTTATCAAGCAATTGAGCCAGAAATTGTCCTGTAAGACTCTTCTTGCATTGCATCACTTCCTCTGGCGTACCGGCAACAACCAGGTTGCCACCCTTGTCACCTCCTTCAGGACCGAGGTCGATGATATAGTCGGCGCATTTGATGACATCAAGATTATGCTCGATGACAACCAGTGAGTGCCCTCTCTCAATGAGTGCATTGAAAGCATGAAGCAGTCGCTTGATATCATGGAAGTGCAGACCGGTGGTAGGCTCGTCGAAGATGAAGAGTGTAGGTTCCTGATCTTCCTTACCGATGAAGAAAGCAAGTTTGACACGCTGGTTTTCTCCACCAGAAAGCGTACTTGAATTCTGTCCGAGCTTGATATAGCCTAATCCGACTTCCTGCAAAGGGCGTAAACGGCTGACGATGACGCGGCAGAAATCGAAGTCACCATTATTGTGCTGGTTCTTCTCGTCTGCAAAGAATTCGATAGCTTCGTTCACGGTCATGTTGAGCACATCATTAATATTCTTACCTCCGTATTGTACCTCAAGGATATCGTGCTTGAATCGTTTGCCTTTGCATGCTTCGCATTGCAAAACCAGGTCTGCCATGAATTGCATTTCGATAGTTACATAACCTGCTCCCTTGCACTCTTCACATCTTCCTCCCTCAGCATTGAAGGAGAAATAGGCAGGAGTGAATCCCATCTGTTTTGACAACGGTTGGTTGGCAAAGAGCGAACGGATGGCATCGTATGCCTTCAGATAGGTGGCAGGGTTGCTGCGGGAACTTTTACCGATAGGGTTCTGATCCACAAACTCCACATGCTTGATGGCGTTGACATCGCCTTCTAAGCCTAAGTGCTCACCTGGTGCATCTGCCACCAAGTCTAAATGGCGGCGCATGGCAGGGAAGAGGATTCCCTTGATGAGTGAACTCTTGCCGGAACCAGAGACACCTGTCACCACCGTAAAAACATTGAGTGGCAACTTGACGTCGATGCCTCTCAGGTTATTCATTCTGGCACCCTTGATTTCGATGAAACGGTTCCAGGCACGATGGCTTGTTGGTGTTTCTATCTTTTCATGATGGGTGAGATACTTGATGGTGTAACTATCAGGGTATTTCTCCAAGAGCTTCTGCTGGGCTTCCTTGTCGGTAGTAGAATACTCAGAAGCAGGACCGGCATAAACCAGTTGACCGCCCAGACGACCAGCATCCGGACCGATATCTATCAGGTAGTCAGCAGCCCGCATGATTTCCTCGTCATGCTCTACGACGACTACCGTATTTCCTAATTGCTGCAATTCTCTCAGCACCTTGATGAGTCGTGCTGTATCTCTGCTGTGAAGACCGATGCTTGGCTCGTCGAGAATATAGACACTTCCTACAAGTGAAGAACCTAAGTTGGTGGTCAGGTTGATGCGCTGGCTTTCACCTCCTGAAAGGGAGTTGGAAAGACGATTGAGCGTGAGATAACCGAGTCCCACATCCAGCAGGAACTGCAGACGGTTGGTAATCTCGGCAAAAAGTCTTTTGCTCACGCATTTCTCGTGTTCGGTCAGTTCCAGTTTGGTAAACCAGATCTTGAGATTGGTGATAGACATCTCCACGAGTTCAGTAATACTTTTGCCGCCAATCTTCACGTAGTTGGCTTCTTTCTTTAAGCGAGTGCCGTGGCAATCTGGACAAATCGTCTTGCCGCGGAATCTGCTGAGCATCACGCGGTACTGTATCTTATATTGATTTTCCTTCACCATTCTGAAGAATTCGTCAATGCTCACCCTGTCGTGTGGCTCACGATCCTTCTCGGAAGGAAGACCATGCCAAAGCCAATCTTTCTCTTTTTGAGAGAGTTCGAAGTATGGTTTGAAGATAGGGAAATTATAGGGTTCAGCTCTGCGGATAAATTCCTTGAGCCACATACCCATCTTCTCACCTCGCCAGCAAACTACACAACCGTCATAAACACTCAGGGAAGTATTAGGGATGACAAGTTTTTCGTCGATTCCGATTACACTTCCGTAGCCCTCGCAGGTAGGACAGGCACCTAAGGGAGAATTGAAAGAAAACATATTGTCTGACGGTTCCTCGAAGGTCATACCATCAGCTTCGAAACGGGTAGAAAAATCATAGGCAATCTTGCTTGGCAAGAACAGGAGGCGGCAGGCGCCATCTCCCTCGTAGAATGCCGTTTCCGCAGAATCCATGAGACGGCTGATATCGTCTTTTTCTTCACTTACGGAAGAACGGTCTATCACAAGAAAGATTTCCATCCCCGTTTCAGTCATCAGCTTCTTGAGTTTTTCGTCAGAGGCTTCAAGAAGATCCTTCATGCTTACTTCAGGCGACAGCATTTCGCCGCTATTGGCTTTATCCAAAAAGTCTTCGATGCGTTCGAACTCGTTTTTCACCAAGATGCGTGCATATCCTTCCTGGATATACATCTCCAACTGCTTGCTGAGGCTCCGTCCCTCAGCGATGTGAAGAGGGGAAAGGATAACAAACTTGGTTCCCTTGGAATATTGTCGGGTACAAGATAAGATATCTTCTGTGGTATGGCGTTTTACCTCCTGTCCGCTGATAGGAGAGATAGTTTTTCCTATGCGTGCATAGAGCAATCTGAGATATTCGTAAATTTCAGTACTGGTGCCCACGGTGGAACGTGGGTTACGGGAAATAACTTTCTGCTCGATGGCGATGGCAGGTGGCAATCCCTTGATGAAGTCACATTCTGGTTTGCTCATTCGACCCAAAAACTGTCGGGCGTATGAAGATAGAGATTCCACATAACGGCGCTGACCTTCGGCATAGAGTGTGTCGAAAGCCAACGATGACTTACCAGAACCAGAGACACCCGTGATGGCAACAAATTTACCTTGAGGTATCTTGACATTTATGTTTTTGAGATTGTTAGCCCTGGCTCCTTTTATCTCAATATATTTATCTTTTGCCATTTTTTACTTTTTACCTTTTTACTTTTTTACCCTTTTACCTTTACTCATGATGATAAGGTTCACCTTTTATAATAGTACAGGCACGATAGAGCGCTTCCGTGAAGATGAGGCGCACCATCTGATGCGAGAAAGTCATCTTGGAGAGGGAAATCTTCTCGTTGGCACGGTCATAAACAGCCTGCGAGAAACCATAAGGACCACCAATGATGAAGACAAGTCTTCTGGCAGTAGCCTGCTTACGTTCTATCCACTTAGCAAATTCGATGCTGCGGAATTCCTGACCATGTTCGTCCATCAATACAACGGTATCTGAAGGCTGCAGGAGTTTTAGAATCATTTCCCCCTCTTTTTCCTTCTGTTGCTGTTCGCTGAGGCTTTTCGTATTCTTGAGCTCAGGAATAGTTGTAATATTGAAGGGCATATAGTGGGTGATGCGCTCAGCATAGTCCTTGATGCCCGCAATAAAATGCTTGTTTACGGTCTTTCCGACCAATATCAGTTCTGTCTTCATGATCGTTCTTTATTCTTCACTCTTCATTCTTCATTCTTCACTTTCTCCTCGTCCCTGTAATATCCCTTTCCAATCCGTTTCGGATTTTTCGGGAACCAGCCTTTCTCGCATCGCTCTCTCTGTTCGAAGAGTTCACCGATGCTCCACAGACAGGAGGCACCTATCACACCTAAAATGGCAGAGAAGAGTACATCGGCAATCAGAAAGGCTGCACCGATGCAGAGAATGCCGGCAACGAGGAATATCCACCAGAACCGGATGCCCGTATAATATTCCGTCTTCATCACGATAGGATGAAAGATACCTATTATTACAAAGGTGGAAATGGCGATGATAACGCCCGTATAATATATTTCCATATTTTTTTAATCTTAAATTATTACCATAAAACTAATACAATATTGCTAAATATCAGCCTTATTCTATTTTCATTTCCGTTTCAAAGTGCAAAAATACAAAAAAAACTCCAAACTTGTTGGGTTTATGAAATAATTTATATATCTTTGTACTCAAATTATTAATAACATATATATAATCAGACTATGGCTAATAACGCAGAATTAATCAAGCAGTGTGAAGAAAGAGCACAGCAGTGGCTCACTCCCGCTTTTGATGAAGAAACACGTAATGAAGTAAAGGCAATGCTCGAGGCTGAAGACAAATCAGCTCTCGTAGATGCTTTCTATCAGAACTTGGAGTTTGGTACAGGTGGTTTGCGCGGTATCATGGGCGCAGGAACCAACCGTATGAACAAGTATATTGTAGGTATGGCTACTCAAGGCTTTGCCAACTACATCCTCAAGGCTTTCCCAGGTGAGGAGAACCTCTCTGTAGTGGTAGGTCACGACTGCCGTAACAATTCTCGTCTCTTTGCAGAGACAGTTGCAGCTATCTTCTCTGCCAACGGTATCAAGGCTTATCTCTTTGAAAGCCTCCGTCCTACACCAGAGATTTCTTTCGCTATCCGCGAGCTCGGTGCTAAGGCTGGTGTGAACGTAACTGCTTCTCACAATCCTAAGGAGTACAATGGTTACAAAGCTTACTGGAGTGATGGTGCTCAGGTTTTGGCTCCACATGATACGGGTATCATTGAGGAGGTGAACAAGGTTACTATTGATCAGGTGAAGTTTGAGGCTAACTGGGATTTGATTAAGATTATCGGTGGTGAGATGGATTATGACTATATGACTGCTGTTCATTCTGCCATGATCGACCAGGATGTCATCAATCGTCAGAAGGATCTCAATATCGTTTACTCAGCTATGCATGGTACTGGTCGTGTCATCGTTCCTCTCTGCTTGCGTTCATGGGGCTTCCAGAATATCAATGTAGTTCCTGAGCAGATGGTTGTAGATGGCAATTTCCCAACCGTTGTTTCTCCTAACCCAGAAAATGCTGAGGCTATGACCCTTGGTATGAAGCTCGGTACTAAGTTGAATGCTGACCTCGTAGTAGCTACCGACCCAGATGCTGACCGTCTTGCGATCGTTTGCCGCGATGACAAGGGCGAATGGATGATCATCAATGGTAACCAGACAGCCATGATGTTCTGCTACTATATCATTGAGAACAAGAAGAAGTTGGGCAAGTTGAAGCCAACAGACTTCCTCGTGAAGACCATCGTAACTACAGAGGTTATCGCTGAGATTGCCAAGAAGAACAACGTAGAGTTGCGCGACTGCTACACTGGTTTCAAGTGGATTGCACGCGAGATTGCTATCTCTGAGGGCAAGCAGCAGTATATCGGTGGTGGTGAGGAGAGTTTCGGTTTCTTGCCATACGATAAGGTACGTGATAAGGATGCTCCTGCTTCTATCTGCCTCATTTGCGAAATCGCTGCTTGGGCTAAGGATCAGGGCAAGACTCTCTACGATCTCTTGATGCAGATCTATGCAGAGTATGGTTTCAGCAAGGAATTCACTGTAAACGTAGTTCGTCCTGGTAAAACGGGTGCTGATGAGATCAAGCAGATGATGAGTGATTTCCGTGCTAACCCTCCACAGGAGTTGGGTGGTAGCAAGGTGGTTACCTGGAAAGACTACCAGAGCTTGGAGGCTAAGCATGCTGACGGCAGCGTAGAGAAGCTCAATATGCCTACAACAAGCAATGTACTCCAGTGGTTCTGTGATGATAACACCAAGGTGAGTGTTCGTCCTTCAGGTACAGAGCCTAAGATTAAGTTCTATATCGAGGTAAAGGATCCTTCATTCAAGTGCGCAGGTTGCTATAACCGTTGTACAGCAGCTGCTATGGAGAAGATCGAGGCTATCAAGAAGAGCTTGAACTTGGATTAATTAGTAGATTTTTATATTTCTGGCGAGAGGTCTCCTGACTTCTCGCCTTTTTATTGCTCTTTGCAAAATAAATGAGAAATTACAAATGAGAAGTTACAAATGAGAAATGAAAATGCTGGGACAACAGAAAACAGTCACGAGGTCACTATAAAAAGAAACTCCCCAGATTCGTCAGGAATCTGGGGAGTTTTATTAGATATAAATTAAATAATCTCAAACAAATAAGCGGTGCTATTTTTCAATAGACGGTGTGATTTGCATTGGAATATTACTTACTTAAATTAGCAATTGTGGCAATCATGGCTGCGATGCTCGACATACTTGTACCGAGGCTCATCGTTTCTGCAATACTCATCTTGCGCTTCAACTTGGCAGGAACAACAATTTCGCAACCTGGTTGAACTTTAGCACCATGGCCAACCTTGGCAACCTTACCATTCATATAGATGATGTACGACTTGCTCTTGATGGCATCAGAAGCAAAACCGCCAGCCTGGTCTATGTAGTAGCTTGCTCGTTTTCCCTTTTCATAGGCAACAGTATTGGCATACATTACAGCACCATTGATTTTTACGGTTCCAGTATATTGTGGAACGACCAGTCGGTCTCCTTCACGCAGTACCAGGTCATCATCGCAACCAGGATTCTTGAGCGCAGCAGCCAGGTCGATTCCTACAGGATATTCATCTGGAACATTGAATTTCTCCAATTCTGCATTCTTGGCTCCTTCAGCAACCTGTTGGAGATTGCCGCTGTTACTGCTTGCTGCCAACTGGAGGAGATTCTTCTGCTGTTGCTCACGCTGCATCTTCAGAACCGCTTCCATACGGGCTTTCTCTGAACTGTTGGCTCTACGAATCAAGCGAGCTCCCTTGATATATGCCTCATTGGTAGCTCCACCTGCCTTGTAGAACAGGTCGCTGATGCGGGAATTACGCTTGGTGAGTGTGTAAGCACCAGCAAACATAACCTCACCCTCGATGCTCACATTTTCCTGTTCGTTGTATGCAGGACTCTTGCGGATGGAAACTTCGTCGAAAGGCATCAGAACAAAGCCAGGAGTGCCATCAATGACAAAACCGTCCTTCAGGGAGAGGGTGAATGTCTGGGCAATCAAACTGTCTGGTTGCAATGCCTTGGCATCAGAAACACGGCGGCTTACGTTGACATTCACGGTGGATGCCTTGTCGGTCAGACCACCAGCCTGAAGAACGAAGTCTTCAATGGTTTCATTATCGGCATATTTGTAGGTTCCTGGATACTGTACCTCACCGCGGATTGTGATGGTTCGCTCTATCAGTTTATCCTGTCGGGTAGGGATGAAGAGCACATCATTTTCCTTCAAAGGAATATCTGCCACCTTTCCGCTCATGATACCTGCGATATCCATACTGATAACTTCCAATGTACGGTCTGGCTTCATTCTGTGCATGACCGCTCTATTGGTGAATGCATCTTCAGTAAGACCCTCTGCATGTTCTACCAGAGAACGAACGCTGTTGATCTGTTCGCCGATATTGTACATACCAGGACGGAATACAGCACCCTTTATTTCTACCGTATTGGCATATCTTGGCAGGATGGAGTCAACGCTTACAGAATCGCCATCAGCAATGTGGAAACTGGCAAAGTCGAATTCGTCAACATTGAATACAGCATATTCTCTTCCAGTTTTTCTGTTCACACGTACCGATTTCTTATAAGCATCACCAGTGAAACTGCCGGCATACTTGAGCAGGGAATTGATGCTCTCGTTCTTTTTCATCTCATAGAACATCGGGCGTTTTACCTTACCCGTAATGTTGACCAGACAGTCGTATGGACCCACTACGATCACATCATTGTCTGCAAGTCGTACATTGCCTGTCAACTTACCATTGAGGATGTAGTCGTAGATATCAACTACAGTAACCAACCTGTTGTTTCTATATACCTTAATATTACGGAGTGTACCCAGATCGTTGGTTCCTCCAGCCATGTAGAGGGCATGGAAAACGGTAGCGAAGGCTGAGAGGGTATAGGTTCCAGGAGTCTTTACCTCACCCATCACATTGACCATAATGGTCTTGGTCTGGCCTACTGTCAACTTGATATGGCTGGAAGAATATCTGCTACCTAATGTACCGCGCAATCTTGCATTAGCCTGAGCAACGGTGAGGCCGCTGACATTCACCGGACCATACCCCTCGATGGTAACAGTTCCATCTGGAGAAACAGTACTCTCGATGGTTCTCTGGGATGCACCATAGATGTCGATGATGACAGCATCACCAGGACCCAAGCGATAGTTCTGTGGGGTTGCGATATTCATATTAGGCTCAAAGCTCAACTCCTTATTATTAAAGATGTCACGACCGAAGACCTTCTTGCGATTGTACTTCTGTTCAGCCAGCAAATGGCGGAGCATCTGTGTAGAGTCAGGATAGATGCCATACATTTCATTCTGCATATCCATGTACTCTTCGTCATGATTGTCGTATGTATGATTATAGGAGTAGTCGCGCTGGCCTTTGATTCTATAGTTGCTATAGTTGCTGGCCTCTTTATCTGCCACTTTCCCATAATCATCACGGGTTTTACCGTTGTTGGTACGTAGGCGCGAGCCGTTTGATGAGACTTTTCCTGTAGCGCTGGCAAGGCCGCCTTGTTTGGCTTCCTTTTCATAGCGAGTGCGTACACGTCGAATCTGAGAAATATCAACACCGCGTTGCATCAACTTGGTGACGATTTGTGCATTCGAGGTTCCAGAGCCGTGCTCCTTTACCACAAATTGCATCACTTGGTCGTCGGTCATGCTGGAAGATTGAGCCATGGCTACTGATGAGACCATGAAAAGCATGAGCGAAAAGATGATTAATTTCTTCATTTCACTATTAGTTTTATTTTGTTTCTTTTATAATAACTCAAAAATTCGCAATTTGTTGTAAATTTAGAGCTATTTCTTGAAACCGAAAATTCGTTTGATGAATTTCTTTACGACATTTTCTTTCTTCTGAGGGTTGACAATTGGAGTTGGTTTGCGAGAATTTGATTTCTCGTTAGCCTTCTTCTGTGCAACACCTCTTCCTCTTCCGTTGCTGCCAGGACGTACGTTTTCTGGTGCATTGCTGCGCTGGTTGTTATTGCGCTGTTCGCCGTTCTTACGGTTGTCCTGTCTGTTGCGGTTGTTTCTGTTGTTGCGCTTTCCGCCTTGTCTGTTTTCACCCTCCTGCTTACCTTCGGTATTCTGCTGACGGTTATTTCTTGGCTGCTGCTTGTTGGCGTTCTGCTGCTTGTTGGCATTCTGCTTGTCAGCATTCTGCTGTTTGCCGTTTCTGCCATTTCTGTTGTTTGGCTTGTTTGCAACCTGTTCGCCCTGCTGTTCACCTTGCTGGCGAGGAGCCTTTTCCTGACGGTTGTTCTGTTTGTTCGGCTTGCGCTTGTGTGCAGTCTGGTCGCGGTCTTTCTGGCGGCGGCTCTTTGCACTGGTCTTGCCGTTGCCATTGTTCTTACCTGGTTTCTTAGGCTTGTCCATCTTGACATACTCAGGACCTTCGCCACACTCAGCAGGCAATGGCATCTTCTCTACCACTTTTTCCAGAAACTTTTCTATCTGCTGGAACCAGTAGATATCCATTTCCGTAACCAAGGTAATGGCTCTTCCGTCTCTATCTGCACGAGCGGTACGGCCGATGCGGTGAACATAGTCTTCTGTGTCGTGCGGAACGTCGAAGTTGATAACTAATGTGATATCATCGATATCGATACCACGGGCAACAATATCCGTAGCAACCAACACGTCAATCTGGCCGCTCTTAAACTTGAACATGATATCATCACGTTCTTGCTGAGAGAGGTCGGAGTGCATTTCGCCACAGTTGATCTTCTGTTGCTGTAGTGAAGCAGAAAGCTGTTTCACCTTTGTCTTACTGCCGCAGAAGATAATGACGCGCTTCAGGTCACCAGCCTTGAAGATATCCTTGATGATGCTCATCTTCTGAGCCTCATAGCAGACGTATGCTTCTTGTTTGATTTTCTCGGCAGGCTTGCTGACAGCAAGTTTGATTTCTACAGGATTCTTCAGCAAGCTCTTCGCCAGTTCCTCGATCTTGGTAGGCATGGTAGCAGAAAACATGATAGTCTGGCAAGACTGAGGCAATTTCTTGGCGATGGTCATGATATCCTCAGAGAAACCCATGTCAAGCATGCGGTCTGCCTCGTCAAGGATAAAGAAGCTTACCTTACTTAAATCTACATTTCCCAGACTGATATGGGTGATGAGTCGGCCAGGAGTCGCTATTACTACGTCAGCTCCCATACGGAGACTCTTCAATTCCTGGTCGTAGCGGTTGCCGTCATTGCCACCATATACAGCCACGCTGCTCACTCCCTGCAGATAGTAGCTGAATCCCTGCATAGCCTGGTCTATCTGTTGTGCCAGTTCTCGGGTAGGTGACATGATGATGCAGTTGATGGCATCTTCTGGGTATCCGCCGTCATCCAACTTACTCAGAATAGGCAACAGATAGGCGGCAGTCTTGCCGGTACCCGTTTGAGCCACACCAAGAACGTCATTACCTTTCAATATCTCAGGAATACATTTCTCTTGAACAGGGGTGCATGTGTCGAAATGCATGTCATATAACGCATCGAGCACATTGTCATTTAAATCTAATTCGTCAAAATACATTTATAATCTCTTTATTATTATATATAATAATGTGTAGGCCTCTCTTGAAATAAGTGATGACCATCATACATTATCTATTATTATATGATACAATCTTACATTATCTTGGTGCATTGCGATAGCAGAAATATGCTACGACGGCAAAGAGGATATTTGGCATCCATGCAGCAAGCATAGGTGGAAAATTGGCTTGTATGGCAAAGGTTGCCGATACGGTCTGAAGCATGATGTATCCGAAACTCAGAGCAAGTCCCACACCGAGTGCCATACCCATTCCTCCCTTGCGCTTCTTGGCAGAGAGGGAGAGACCAATGATGGTCAGGATAAAGGAGGCAAAGGATGCTGCTATTCGCTTGTGGTATTCCACCTGATATTGCACTACATTGCCGGAACCTCGGTCTATCTGCTTGTTGATGTACTCTTTCAATTCCGGACTGGTAAAGGTCTCCTGCTGTCCCTTGGAATATACCAGGTCGGTTGGTTCCATGGTTATCAGCGTATCTTTTTCAGCACCGCTGGTAATATGTTCCTTCATACCTTGCAGCTTACGTACCTTCCAATTTCTGATCTTCCAATGGTACTTGGAATCAGAGATGGTATCGTACTGTACCTCCATCGCAGTAAGGTGGCTGACCAGCTTTTTCTCCTGAAACTTATCCAGACAGAAACCATATCCCCTTTTGGTCGTATTGTCGTAGTGCTGGATGTATGCGATGACTCCACGGTCCACTTGCAACTGCACATTGTCTGCAGACGTGTTCTTGGCCTTCTTCTTATACATGTTTTCAAAGTTCTGTCTGATGACGGTACCATGTGGTATCACGTATGCAGACAGCGAGTAGGAGAGTGCAGAGAGCATGACACACGTCAGCATGTATGGTCGCATCAAACGCTTGAAGGATGTTCCGGAAGCGAGGATAGCGATAATTTCTGAATTGCCAGCCATCTTAGTCGTGAAGAGGATGACGGCAATGAATACAAACAAGGCACTGAACAAGTTGGCGAAGTATGGCACAAAGTTGGCATAGTAATCGAAGATGATGGCACGCATAGGAGCATGATTCTCCGAAAACTTGGCCAGATTCTCATTGAAGTCGAATACGATGGCAATGGAGATGATCAGTGCGATACTGAAAAAATAATATCCCACGAACTTCTTGATGATGTACCAGTCTAATCGTTTGATATATCTGAAGAGGTTGAGAAACCTGAGTACCCTCAGGAATCTCAACTTGTGGGCAGTCCATTTCGTAGCCTTTACGAGCCATGCGAAATGTTTGCCAAACCATCGCTGAAACTTGTATCTTCTGCGATGTTTCCTTATTTGTTTAAAATTCTTCATTATATTTCTTTAAATTCTTCGTCCTAATTGGTCGATGATGGAACGCTTCCATTGTACGAAGTCGCCCTGTTCGATGTGCTGGCGTGCATCTGTCACCAGTCTGAGATAGAAGGCGAGGTTGTGGATGCTGGCAATCTGCATTGCCAAAAGCTCCTGTGCTTTGAAAAGGTGGTGGAGGTATGCCTTGGTTGTTATGCGGTCGATATCGCAACCATCTGGATCAACCGGGCTGAAATCCATTTCCCATTTCTTATTGCGCATGTTCATGGTGCCATTATAGGTGAACAGCATGGCGTTTCTTCCGTTTCGGGTAGGCATGACGCAGTCAAACATATCAACCCCTCGTTCGATGGCTTCCAGAATGTTCTGTGGAGTACCTACTCCCATGAGATAGCGAGGCTTGTCCTTAGGAAGAATCTCATTGACCACCTCTATCATCTCATACATCACTTCTGTAGGTTCACCTACGGCAAGACCACCGATGGCATTTCCGTCGGCTCCCTTGTCGGCTACATACTTAGCTGCTTCTCTTCTCAGTTCCGGGAAGGTACATCCCTGTACGATAGGGAAGAGACTCTGGTTGTAGCCATAGAGAGGTTCTGTCTCATCGAAGCGCTTGATGCAACGGTCCAGCCAGCGCTGGGTCAACTCCAAACTTTTCTTTGCATACTGGAAATCACTTTGTCCAGGAGGACATTCATCAAATGCCATCATGATGTCGGCACCGATGATACGCTCTGTATCCATGACATTCTCCGGAGTAAAGATGTGTTTACTACCATCTATGTGAGAACGGAATTCGCAACCTTCTTCTCTCAGTTTGCGGATGCCAGTCAGTGAAAATACCTGAAACCCACCGCTATCTGTAAGGATAGGACGGTCCCAGCCATTGAAACCGTGCAGACCGCCAGCAGCCTTGATGACCTCCAGTCCCGGACGGAGGTAGAGATGGTAGGTATTGCCTAAGATGATTTGTGCCTTTACCTGTTTGCGAAGCTCGTCAAAATGTACGCCCTTTACAGAACCTACAGTTCCTACGGGCATGAAGATAGGAGTCTTTATCTGTCCGTGGTCTGTGGTGATGATACCGGTACGTGCATCACTTGCTTTATCTGTTACTTGTAATTCAAACTTCATGATAGTCTTGATGTTATTTTTTGTTTTCTTCTTCTTCGTCGTCAATCGTGAAATCGACAGGATGCTCCACCTTTTCGTCAGTGAGTGCAAACTTCCAGACATCAGCAACATTCTCTACATAGTGGAATTCTACACCCTTGCGGTATTGCTCTGGAATTTCCTCTATGTCTTTCTGATTGGCCTGGCACATCACGATATCTGTGATACCAGCTCGTTTGGCTGCTAAGATCTTCTCCTTGATGCCGCCTACAGGGAGTACTTTTCCACGGAGCGTGATTTCGCCCGTCATGGCTGTATTCTTGCGAACCTTGCGCTGAGTCAGGGCAGAGGCGATACTGGTTGCAATGGTGATACCGGCAGATGGTCCGTCTTTAGGAGTTGCACCCTCTGGTACGTGGATATGGATATTCCAGTTGCTGAAAATTCTGTAATCTACTCCGAGCAGGTCGATATGCGCCTTGACATATTCGAGTGCAATCACGGCAGATTCCTTCATCACGTCTCCGAGGTTACCTGTCAGCGTGAGCTTTCCTGCCTTGCCCTTGCTGAGGGAAGTCTCGATGAAGAGGATTTCGCCTCCCACGGAAGTCCATGCCAATCCGGTAACGACACCCGCATAAGCATTGCCCTGATAGATGTCACGGTTGAATGGAGGATTGCCCAAGAGGGTTGCTACCTCGGCTGGGGTGATGTTGGTTGTTTCCAATATGTCCTCATAAGCCAATTTGAAAGCCATTTTGCGCAAGGCTTTGTTGATCTGTTTCTCCAACTGGCGCACACCGCTTTCTCGGGTATATTGCTCGATGATCTTCTCGATGGCAGCTTTTGAGAACTTGATCTTTGGAGTATATTTCTTGAGACCGGTATTCTCCAACTCTCTTGGAATCAGATGACGCTTGGCAATCTCAACCTTCTCCTCTGTGATGTAACCACCTACTTCGATGAGTTCCATACGGTCGAGCAGTGGACGTGGAATAGAACTCAGGTCGTTGGCTGTGGCTATGAAGAGAACCTTCGACAAATCATAGTCGATATCCAGATAGTTATCATGGAAAGCCTTGTTCTGTTCTGGGTCGAGAACTTCCAGTAATGCTGATGAAGGATCACCATTAAAGTTGGCCTGTGATATCTTGTCAATCTCATCAAGGATAAAGACAGGGTTGGCGCTACCAGCCTTCTGAATATTCTTGATGATACGACCAGGCATAGCACCGATGTAAGTGCGGCGGTGACCTCTGATTTCAGCCTCGTCGTGCAAACCGCCAAGAGAAACTCTCACGTATTTACGGCCCATCGCCTGTGCAATGCTTTTGCCGAGACTGGTTTTACCAACTCCCGGAGGACCATAGAGGCAGAGGATAGGGCTCTTCAGGTCATCACGCAAAGCTCTTACAGCGAGGTATTCCAGAATGCGCTCTTTCACCTTTTCCATGCCATAATGGTCTTTGTCCAAAACCTTTTTGGCATGTTTGAGACTCAAGTTATCTATGGTGCAGTCATTCCAAGGCAAATCTACCATTGTCTGCAGGTAGTTGATCTGTGTGGAATAGTCAGGACTTTGCGGATGCAAGGTGTCGAGTCGCTTGAATTCCTTATTGAATATTTTCTCTATATTCTCATTCCAATTTTTGCTCTTGGCTTTCTCAAGAATCTCTTTCTTCTCTGGGCTCATATCGTTTCCGCCGAGCTCTTTCTTGATGTTCTTGAGCTGTTGTTGCAGGAAGTATTCACGTTGCTGTTCGTCCAGATCATTCTTTGTTTTCTGGCGGATGTCAGACTGTATGTCAAATAACTGTTTGAGTCTGTTCTCATATTTGAGTGCTTCAAACATGCGGTCTGTCATACTATTCATTTCCAGCATCTTGATCTTTTCCTCTATGCTGAAAGGCATGGATGATAAGATGAAATTCGTGCGTACCAGCGGATTGGATATAGAGTTGATTGCATACTCTGCATCATCAGGTATCTCATCGCTGTCTTGGATCAGCTTGATGGTTTGAGAGAACAGAGAACTTTGCAAAAGTTTGAATTCCGTATCCGTTTTTTTAGGCCATTCTTCAGAAATGTTTTCCACATATCCGCTATAGAATGGTCTTTTTGTATCGATACTTTTCAATTTGCATTTTCCCAATCCTTGTACTACGATGGTAACCTGTCCATTTGGCTGACCAGGAAGTTCTACCATTTTGATGAGACGGCAGAAAACACCAGTTTCATAGAGGTCTTCCTTTTCAGGATCATCCAGATTGGCATCCTTTTGGGTAAAAGCGCAGAAAATAAGATCGTCGTGTTTCTGTTTGAGATAATCTACAACTGCGATACTTTGCTTTCTGCCAAGTATGATAGGGGTGAGAACAGTAGGGAAGATCACTAAGTCTCGGGTGCAGATAATAGGATATGTCCCGGAGTCTCTATCTTTTAGCAATTCCGTAATGTCGCCTTCAAAATCGGCGATCATGTGTAATTGATTATTTTTAATATTGTCCATATTCTGTTATAAATGCATTTTGACTTGCAAAGATAGCCTTTTTTGGTGAATTTTGGGTTGAAAGATACAAAATTTAATATTATAATGTGTAATTTCTTTCTTTATGGACTGTTTTTTGCTGAAAAGTAAAATATATTGCGTGTTTTTTCGTTAGAAAATTAAATGAAGCATGAATTTAGAATATGACAGGTTTTCGATTTAAAAAGTTTGAGATATTACAAGACCGTTGTGCCATGAAAGTGGGAACGGATGGCGTGTTGTTAGGAGCATGGGCTTCTGGCGGAACTCGTATTCTCGATATAGGATGTGGTACGGGGTTGATAGCCTTGATGATGGCTCAGCGTTTTCCTGCTGCCCAGGTGGTAGGTATTGATATTGACGAAGAGGCTTGTGGACAGGCAAGAGAAAATGTGGCAGCCAGTCCTTTTGGTGATAGAATTGATGTTGCCCATTGCCGGTTGCAGGATTATTCTGGTGAGGAATTTGATGCGATAGTCAGCAATCCTCCGTTTTTTCTGAATAGTTTGAAAAATCCGGATAGTAAAAGGGCAATGGCTCGACATGCGGATACCTTGCCGTTTAGGGATCTCTGGCAAGGTGTAAAACGTTTACTTTCTGAAAATGGGATTTTCTCGGTTGTGCTGCCTTCTGAAGTGAGGGAGTGTTTTGTATCAGAAGCCTGTATATCAGGATTTTACCTTGTTAGACAATGTGCTGTAAAAACGGTAGAAAGAAAACAACCAAAACGCTATCTCCTGGCATTTTCCAGACATAGAAACGGTGAACTGGAAAATGCCACGGAAATCATGATGAATCAAGATGGAAATCGCAGCGAATGGTATGCAAAAATAACTGACGAATTCTATCTTTAAACGCATCGTCTTTAGGGGATGGTTTAAGATGGTTATATGCGTCTGCTTTTATTTAAATATTCAGTTTGCGTTGTACAAGTTTGCTTAAAGCCTCCACTTTCTTGCTTTGCTTGTTGAAGTCATCACGCATGGCATTCAGGTCGTTAAAGAACTCTGTAAATGCCGTTTGGATGGCATTGGGTTTGCGGGCATTCTTGTCAGCGTAAGGATTGACTATCATCTTGATGCCTTTTTCTTCAAGATGTACGTCAATTTCCGTTCCCGACATCACTGGGTCGCCATCATAGTGGATGACGCCCGGTTGGCTTCGGGTGATATGAAGTTTCTTGCAGCGGAAACTTTTTATCTTGGAGTTCTTGTCCAAAGTCTTGTTGAACATGTCGAAACTTACCTGTGGAGCTTCGAGTACATCGAAAGGTTCCATGATGATGACGTCCATCAGTCCGTCACTCATGGATGCTTGAGGGGCAATGTATGCATTATTGCCGTATTGGGAGGCATTGGCACATGAAATCAGGAAAGCCTTGTATTGTTTCGTACCGGTCTCATCCTCTAATGTATAAGTTTCCGGCTGGTACTTCAAGCCTTCTCTGAGGATATTCTCAGCATAGCTGATAGGACCGCGCTTTCCGCTTTCTGCAAATTTCATGCTGACAAAGGCGTCAAATCCCATACCGCATGTACAGAAGAAAGGATATTCATTGATGACTCCATAGTCAAGGTCGTGAATTTCACAAAGATTGATGATTTCAATGCTTTTCTTCAAGTTCATCGGTATCAGAAGATGGCGTGCCAACCCATTGCCCGAACCGCAAGGGATAATGCCTAAAGCGGTATCGGAATGGACGATGGAGCGAGCCACTTCATTGATGGTTCCGTCGCCACCCACAGCCACGACGATATCCACATGGTTGTTCTTAGCTTCGGTGGCAATCTCCGAAGCATGTCCAGCTCTTTCTGTCATCCTTATCTCGTACTCGAAAAGCTCTTTGTTCAATGTTGACTCTATCAGGCTTGGAATGGCAGCCTTGCTGCTGGTGCCTGAAATAGGGTTCATTATGAATACTATCTTTTTCTTCATCCAATGCAATAATTTTGTAATATGGTCTTGCAAAATTAGCAAAAATCCCCAAAAAACTGGTTTTTATCACATAAAAAAACGCTAAAATGTAACTTTCTTAGAAAAAAATAGGATTTATAAGTTCTTTTTTGTATCTTTGCACCCTGAAACAATTGAAAATAATAAAGTACACCTATTAATAATGGGACAATTACAAGAAAGATACAAGAATTATCGTGAACCACAGAAGTATATGGCTGCCGGTGTGTATCCATATTTCCGTGAGATTACAAGTAAGCAGATGACAGAAGTTACTGACATCGATGGTCACAAGATTTTGATGTTTGGTTCTAATGCTTACCAGGGTTTGACTAATGATCAGCGTGTAATAGATGCAGCTAAGGCTGCTCTCGACAAGTATGGCTCAGGCTGTGCTGGAAGCCGTTTCCTTAATGGTACTCTCGATTTGCATGTTCAGCTCGAAAAAGAGTTGGCTGAGTTCATGGGTAAAGATGAGACTCTTTGCTTCTCAACAGGTTTTTCTGTAAATCAGGGTGTGTTGGCTTGCGTTGTAGGTCGTAATGACTACGTGATTTGCGATGACCGCGACCATGCATCTATCGTAGATGGCCGTCGTCTCTCATTCGCTACACAGTTGCACTACAAGCACAATGATATGGAAGACTTGGAGCGTGTGCTCTCTAAACTTCCTCAGGAGGCTATCAAGCTGATTGTTGTGGATGGTGTGTTCTCAATGGAGGGTGATTTGGCTAACTTGCCAGAAATCGTGAAGTTGAAGCATAAGTACAACTGCTCTATCATGGTAGATGAGGCTCATGGTTTGGGTGTGTTCGGTAAGCAGGGTCGTGGTGTCTGCGATCATTTCGGTCTGACAGACGAGGTGGATCTCATCATGGGTACATTCTCTAAGAGTTTGGCTTCCATCGGTGGATTTATTGCATCAGATAAGGATACTATCAATTTCCTCCGTCACAATTGCCGCACCTACATCTTCAGCGCATCTAATACTCCAGCCGCTACTGCTGCTGCTCTTGAGGCGCTTCACATTATTCAGAAGGAGCCTGAGCGTTTTGAAAATCTCTGGAATGTAACCAACTATGCTTTGAAGCGTTTCCGTGAGGAAGGTTTTGAGATTGGTGAGACTGAGAGCCCTATCATTCCTCTCTATGTTCGTGATGCAGAGAAGACTTTCGTCGTAACAAAGATGGCTTATGATGCAGGTGTATTCATCAATCCTGTGATTCCTCCAGCTTGTGCACCTCAGGATACTTTGGTTCGTTTTGCCCTGATGGCAACTCATACCAAGGAGCAGGTAGAAAAAGCTGTTGTAATCTTGAAGAAAATTTTCGTAGAAGAAGGTATTATCAAGTAATCCTTATATTATATATAAAAGGTATAATGATAAAGGTCAAGTTGGACAGTTCCTGTTTAGCTTGGCCTTTATTTTTTCTTTTTTCAACATTAGATAAAGTACGATGAAATCATTAAAGGAATTATATAGAATCGGCAAGGGTCCTTCGAGCAGTCATACGATGGGACCTCAGCGTGCAGCAAAACTCTTTCTACAGCGTTGCGGTAATGCTTCTTCGTACGAAGTGACGCTTTACGGCAGTTTGGCTGCTACAGGAAAGGGACATATGACAGATGTGGCTATTGAGGAAGTTATCCAACCCTATCATTCTGTCAAAATCATCTGGGAACCTCAGACATTTCTTTCTTTTCATCCCAACGGAATGAAATTTGTGGGAAAGGATGTTGATGGCGATATCCTGGATGAATGGACGGTGTTTAGTATTGGTGGAGGTGCGCTTTCTGAAGGCAATGGCGACCAGGATGAATTGGGTGCCAAGGATGTGTACGACCTGAATAAGTTGGGTGATATCCAGAACTGGTGCTATGAGAATGGTCGTTCGTATTGGGAATATGTAGAGAAGTGCGAGGGTCCGGAAATCTGGGATTTCTTGGCTAACATCTGGAAAACGATGAAGGAGGCGATTGAAAGAGGTTTGGAGCATGAAGGTGTGCTGCCTGGACCGCTGAAGTTGCCTCGCAAGGCTGCCAATTATTATACCAAGGCGAATGGTTATCGTGCTTCCTTGCAGAGTCGTGGACTTGTTTATGCTTATGCTTTAGCAGTCAGTGAAGAAAATGCATCTGGCGGTATTATTGTTACTGCTCCTACTTGTGGTGCCTGCGGTGTGTTGCCGGCTGTACTTTATCACATGCATAAGGCGCATGAAATGGGTGAACAGCGTATTCTTCGTGCTTTGGCTACAGCTGGTCTTGTTGGAAATGTCGTTAAGCAGAATGCTTCCATCAGTGGTGCGGATGTCGGTTGTCAGGGTGAGGTAGGTGTAGCCTGCGCTATGGCTTCAGCTGCGGCTTGCCAACTCTTTGGCGGAAGTCCGTCACAGGTAGAGTATGCTGCAGAAATGGGTCTGGAGCACCACCTCGGTATGACCTGCGATCCTGTATGCGGATTGGTTCAGATACCATGTATCGAGCGTAATGCATTTGCTGCGGCACGTGCCTTGGATGCAGATCTGTATGCTTCCTTCTCCGACGGTCATCACCGTGTTTCATTTGATAGAGTCGTGGAGGTAATGCGACAGACAGGTCATGATCTCCCTTCGCTCTATAAGGAAACTTCTGAGGGAGGATTGGCCAAAGGATTTAAGAGTAAGTTCTGAATATTCAATAGTCAATATTCATCAGCAATCAGTCACTGATACTGAGTTGTGAATGGTGAGTTTAAGTCATGAGAAAAGGCTTGTTTAGGAATGAAAAATCCTACACAAGCCTTTCTGCTATTGGGGAAATCCTGATTGACAAGATGTTTATCCTCGCTTTTGAAATCAAAGCTTTTTCCCTAATGCAATTGCTGCAATCACGTTAGCTCCTTCTTCCTTGAGTTTGTTTGCGAATTTGCAAACGGAGCTGCCTGATGCGATGATGTCGTCGAAGAGCAGGATGTCCTTGCCCTTGATGGCTTCGAAGTCAAAGGCATATTCGTCCTCTTCCTCTCCATCGTCAGGATTCATTCTGGTAGTCCATGAGATGAGCGGATAGGCATTAGTCATACCGGTTTTCTCGCAGACCTCCTTGCTGAATTCCTCAAAACGTCGTTTGGTATTTGCACGGGTAGATGCAGGAATACAAACGAGGGTCAACTGGTTAGCGGCATCGCCGAAAGTCTCCTTGATGAGAGTGGTGATGTCGGAAATCGCTTTCTTGAGAGCCTGTTGATGGTCAATTTCTGTGGTCAACTCCGAGTTTCCCTTGAAGTTGACAATGTAATCTCTCTTTTCCCAGTCTTCGGCAGACAGTTTGAAATTGCCATACGCATTGTAGGAAGCGTAATCGACAATCCATTTGTAAGGAAGACCGTTTTCAAGATGTTTCCAGTTTGTAATAATCGTAGTGTATTCTGCCATAACTTTCATGTTAATTAATGAAACAATAGAGTATTTTGAATGCTACAATATTATATGATATGTAGTAATGATGCAAAAATAGGAATATTTTTTTGAATATCTCACATATTTGTCTTAATTTTACGAAAATCTTTGTAATTTTGCACCCAGATTTAAAATATACATCATTTTTATGACGAGAAAAAGTAAAATTCATGAGATTAGAGATTATGTTATCATAGCCTTGGCGATGTTGATAGGTAGTATTGGATTGAACATTTTCCTTTTGCCTAATCATATCACGATGGGTGGTATCGGCGGTCTCGCTTCTATCTTGTACTGGGGTGCAGGCATCCCTGTATCAGTTTCTTATTTCGGTCTGAATGTCTTCCTGTTGGCAATAGCCTTGCGCATCCTCGGATGGCGATTCTGTGTGAAGACGCTCTATGGTATTTCGCTTTTTGCCATTTATACTCGCATTATAGAGTTTTATGGGGAAGGAAATATTACCTTGTTGCATGACCAGCCTTTCATGGCGACCGTCTTGGGAGGTTTTTGTATGGGTACGAGTGCCGGATTAGGTTTGTCCTGCAATGGCAGTACGGGTGGTTCGGATACGGTGGCAGCCATGATCAACAAGTTTTATAACATTTCCTTAGGACATGCCATCTTGATTTGCGACCTCTGTATTATTTCGAGCAGTTATTTCGTGCTGAAGAGTTGGGAGATGGTGATTTACGGTTATGTATGCCTCTTTGTGTCGTCTCTCTGTGTTGATCATGTCATCAATACCTTGCGTCGTTCGGTCCAGTTCTTTATCATCTCTGATAAGTATCTTGAGTTGAGTGCTGCTATCAATACGACTGCCGATCGTGGTTGTACGGTGATGGACGGACATGGTTGTTATAGTGGCAAGGATGTCCACATGCTCTTTGTCTTGGCGCGTCAAAGGGAATCGCAAAAGATTTTCCGACTGATAGACGAGATAGATCCTACTGCTTTTGTCAGTCAGAGTGCCGTTATCGGTGTTTATGGTTTAGGCTTCGACCGTTTCAAGGTAAATAGAAAACTGTTGAAGAAGTAGTATTATGACTAATGGAACACCCTTATTTGCGTGTAAAAAAGGGAATTTTTAGCAAAAATGAAAAAAAGTTCGGAAAAAATTTGGTGGAATCAAATATTTGTAGTACCTTTGCACTCGCAATTCAGAAATGAGGCTAAAAGCTAAGTAAATGAGTTTGATGAGCGGGGTGTAGCGCAGCCCGGTAGCGCTCCTGTTTTGGGAACAGGTGGTCGCAGGTTCGAATCCTGTCGCCCCGACTCAATCTTCTCTAGTGACGGATAGCATAAGTAAAAGCGGGGTGTAGCGCAGCCCGGTAGCGCTCCTGTTTTGGGAACAGGTGGTCGCAGGTTCGAATCCTGTCGCCCCGACAAAAAGCTAAGAAGTCTATTCTTCTTAGCTTTTTTGTTTATATATAAAAGCCGTTGTACTTTTGTATCGTATCAAGATAGGGTAACAATTTTTTAAAATTAGTATAGCTCATGATTATTACAATAGCCCGCCAGTGTGGCTGTGGTGCCGTCAATGTAGGCAAATTGCTGGCAGAACATTATGGTATTCCTTTTTATACCAGAAAGAGCTTGCTTCAGATGGCAAGCGAGAGAGGTGTGCTCGATGAGATGGAGGCTTTCTTTGAGGAGCGCCCAGTAGATGAACTCCTGTTTGCCATGTCTTCCTTTGGTGAAACTCGCAAAGATTCCACGGAAAGACCTTTGCGTGTACTTGCAGACATGATTGGTGACGAGAACTGTATTATCATCGGTCGTTGCGGTAACTATATTTTCCGTGAACGTAAGGATTTGGTTTCCGTATTCTTGAAGGGAACGATGAAATCCCGCATTGCAGATATCCAGATGGAGCAAAATCATTCTTATGAAGATGCGAAGGAGTTTGTGGAACAGTTAGACGACTGTCGTGTGGCATATCATAAGTATTATACCGGACTTACCTGGGGAGATGCCAATGATTATGACATTTGTCTGGATAGCGACCGATTGGGAACAGAAAAAACAGCCAGTATGATTGAGCGCTATGTGGAGCAAATCGGTTTGGACAACGAAAAGTGATACTAAAATTAACTTGAAATCATGAAGTTTCTTATTCAATTTATGATAATCATCGCTTTCTCGTTTTTGGGAGAGCTTTTGCATTATATTCTTCCATTGCCTATACCAGCCAGTATATATGGTATAATCTTGTTGTTTGTCGCCTTGGAGTTGAAATGGGTCAAGGTGAAGGATATCCGTGAGACGAGTAGTTTTCTCATCGCAGTCATGCCAGTCATGTTTATTCCTGCAGCTGTAGGACTTATTGATTCCTGGAAGTCGATAGGCAATTCCTGGCTGGAGTATATCATTGTAACGGTATTGACTACTTTTGTAGTGATGGGAGTCTCTGGTTGGATTACACAATTTGTTATCCAGCGTAACAAGGTACAGAAAGAAAATAAGAAGTAATTAACTAAAATAATAAGGGAGAAAACAAGATGGAGTTGTTTCAGGAATCAGTATTTTTTGGAGTGCTGGTCAGTTTAGCATCGTATGGAATAGGTTTGGCTTTGAAAATTAAGACGGGTTGGTCGCTTATGAATCCGCTCTTGATAGCTATCATATTGGTTATCTGTGTGTTGTTGTTTACAGGTGTAAGTTATGAGTCGTATAGTGCTGGTGCCAATATCATCAGTTATTTGCTGACGCCTGCCACGATTTGTCTTGCTGTACCATTGTATCAGCAGGTAGAATTGTTGAAGAAGAATTATCGTGCCGTCATGATTGGTATCTTGTCGGGAGTATTGGCAAGTTTGTGTTCCGTACTTATCCTTGCATTACTATTTCATTTCGATCATGCTTCGTATGTTACGTTCTTGCCAAAATCCATTACGACAGCCATCGGTATTGGCGTATCAGAAGAGTTGGGCGGTCACGTATCAGTTTCAGTAGTCGTTATCATCGTAACGGGAGTTCTTGGAAACATCTTTGCAGAGAAGTTCCTTTCCCTCCTTCGCATCAAGGAACCGATAGCAAAAGGTATCGCCATCGGTTGTTCTGCCCATGCTTTGGGTACGGCTAAAGCGATGGAGATGGGTACTATTGAGGGAGCGATGAGTAGTCTTTCAATCGTGGTTTGTGGTGTGATGACGGTGATAGGTGCGTCTTTTTTTGCACTTTTCTTGTAGCTTTTGCACAATTTGCACAAAAAAATGGCTTAAAAGAGATATTTTTTTTGGTAGTTTGCTTAAAAAATATTACCTTTGTCCTGCAAAAATATGAAAAAAGGCAGAATGACCCAACTTCATATCATAAGCAGGATTTCACAGGGCAACGCATACTTCGGCAACCCCCTATGTTATCTGCTATCAGTAAAAAAAATGATGAGTTTGATCGAGACATGTAAAAGTAGTAGCAAGTTTCGATTAACCCTAGAAGTGTCAAAACGACTCCACTCATGATTAAGTTTTTAGACTTACAGAAGATAACTTTGCAGCATGCGGATGAGATTCATGAGGCAGTTAGCCGTGTGATAGATTCCGGTTGGTATCTGCAAGGTAGTTCTGTCAAGCAGTTTGAAGAACATTACGCTCACTTTATCGGTACCCGCTATTGTATAGGTGTAGGAAACGGCTTGGATGCTCTGACCCTCATCTATCGTGCTTATATAGAGATGGGCGTGATGAAGGAGGGGGATGAGGTAATCGTCCCTGCCAATACCTATATCGCTTCCATCTTAGCTATTTCAGAGAATGGTCTAAAGCCAGTTTTGGTAGAACCAGATCCTGAGACTCTTGAGATAGACGATGCTCGTATAGAGGAAGCAATCACGGAGCGCACCCGTTCTGTGATGATCGTCCATCTTTACGGACGATGTGCTTATACTCAGCGAATAGCCGATATTTGCAATAAGTATCACTTGAAATTAGTTGAGGATAATGCTCAGGCGCATGGTTGCCGTTATCTCGGTGAACCAGCAGTTCCTGAATCTGTGCAGAAAGGTAAGCGCACTGGTAGTTTGGGTGATGCTGCGGGACATAGTTTTTATCCAGGAAAGAATTTGGGAGCATTGGGTGATGGCGGTGCTGTTACCACAGATGATCAGGAATTGGCAGAAGTCATTCGAGCTTTAGCCAATTATGGTTCGCATAAGAAATATATCTTTCAATATAAGGGTCGTAATAGCCGTTTGGATGAGATTCAGGCAGCTGTACTTGATGTCAAGCTCAAGTATATAGATGAGGATAATGCCCATCGCCAGCAGATAGCCCGATATTATTATGATCATCTCCAAGGTTTGGAGACCCCATCTGCGCATTCAGCAGGATATATTCGTTTACCCAAGCAGATGCCAGATGCGAGCAATGTCTATCACATCTTCCCGATTTTCAGTAATCGTAGGGATGAGTTGCAGCAGTACCTTTCCGCTCATGGTATCCAGACATTAATCCATTACCCGATAGCTCCTCATCGTCAGGAATGCTATCCAGAATTACATTCCCTTTCCCTTCCCATCTCAGAGCAGCTTCATCAGGAAGAACTGAGTTTGCCGATAAGTCCTGTTATGACTTGGGATGAAGTGGAAGAGGTGGTAAAGAGTATAAATGATATTTCCAAAGAAAGTCTTAGTAATACTTGATATTCATGCCTTCTAAAAATTTAAAAGAGTCTGCGATTGCAGGAATGTTGTGGAGCGGTACAGGTAATATTGTACTTCAAGGATTACAATTTCTATTTAGTATAATTCTTGCTCGCTTGTTGACTCCAGAAGATTATGGATTGACTGCAATTTTGTTCTTTTTCTATTCTTTGGCTATGTTATTTGTTGATGCTGGTTTTACAAATGCTTTAATTAGAAAAAAAAATATAACACAAAGTGATTTATCCACTGCCTTTTATTTTAATTTTATAGTAGGTTTGTTGTGTTTTTGTTTACTTTTCTTTTCTGCACCCTATATAGCTTCATTTTATGGAAAGCCGTTATTAACTAATTTGGTACGAGTTTTTAGCTTGACGTTATTATTTGTACCATTTATGTTGGTGCAGAATTTTCAATTACAGCGAAAGTTGGATTTTAAGAGAATATCTATTATAAACATACTTAGCAACTTTATTGCAAATATAATTGCTGTTATTCTTGCTTTCTGTGGGTGGGGAGTTTGGTCTTTAATTTTTATGTATGTTTCTGTTACTTTGATAGCTGTAATCATGTATTGGAAAAATTCTTCGTGGAGACCTTCATGGACGTTTTCAATTCAGTCCTTCAAATATATATTAAATTTCAGCTATAAGCTACTTTTTGATGGAATAGTTTCTACCACAGTTAGTAATATCAATAATCTTGTTATTGGAAAGGTTTTCTCAGCGACTTCATTGGGATATTACACTAAAGCATCAACATTATCATCTCTTCCTTCATCTATGATAGATAAGACTATTTTAAGTGTTAGTTATCCTTTGTTAAGCAAAATGCAAGATGATAAAGTTCAGCTGATTAGGAATTATAGACGTCTGGTAAGAATGACGGCTTTTTTGACTTTTCCTTTATTAGTAACTTTGTCTGCTGTTGCCCGACCTTTAATTATATTGGTTTATACAGAAAAATGGGCGCCAAGTATTCCATATTTACAAATTTTGTGTTTTTCTTTTATGTTAGCGCCTATATTGTCTTTGAATAAAAACATATTGGAAACTTTAAATAGAACAGATTTAGTATTTAAGCTAAGAATAATTAATACGATTTGTTTCCTGTGCATTTTTTTTATTTCTATTCATTTTGGTATAAGTGGGTTATGTATAGGTATAGTAATTAGTTCTTTCACTACTTATTTCGTAAATACTTATTATGTAGGAAATCTTTTATGCTTAAATGTCCTATCACTAATAAAGGATATTGTACCATTTTTGATTATTTCTGTTTTGATAGGATTTATAATGTTTGAAATGGTAAGATATATAAGCATAGATTGGCTCGCTATTTTGTTGTCGATTATAGTCGGATTTACAATTTATATATTGATAGCATATATTCTCAAGATGAGTGAGTTAAACGAAGTTTACAGGATTATTGAAAACAAAATAAAAAAATAAATATGTTTAGACTATTAATAAAAATATTAGTTATGTTATATCCATTGAAGTTACACCAAAAATTTCAATGTTTACTAAACATTTTATATTCTTCCTGGATAAAGCACAATATTCCCAATGCAGCACGAAGTTGTAATATTTGGCGAGGAGCAAATCTTATTGGTGGCAAATATATTACAATAGGGGAACATACGATACTTCGTTCTCATGCCAATTTGATGGCAATTGATTATATGAATGGTGATAAATTTAATCCAATGGTAAAAATTGGAGATTTTTGTCATATTCATGATTATCTGAATTTAGCATGTACTAATTCGATAACTATAGGAAATCACGTTCTTATGGGAAGACGAGTTACCATTGTAGATAATTCTCATGGTAACATTTGCTTAGAGTTTTTATTGCAACATCCTTCTGAACGCAAGATAACATCTAAAGGACCTGTTGTGATAGAAGATGATGTCTGGATTGCGGATAAAGTGACAATCTGCCCTGGAGTTCATATAGGAAAAGGATCTGTAGTTGGGGCTAATTCTGTTGTAACGCACGATGTGCCACCATATACGTTAGTAGCTGGTTCTCCTGCAAGAATTATTAAACAATTCAAAGTATAATGAGCAATTTAGTTTCTGTAATAGTTCCAAATTATAATCATGCTCAATACTTGGATATTCGTTTGAAAAGTATTTTAGCTCAAACATATACTGATTTTGAGATTATTATTTTGGATGATAATTCTATTGACAATAGTAAAGAAATTATTAAACGTTATGAAAAAGACGTTCATATTTCTCATATTATTTGTAATAAGACTAATAGTGGTTCGCCTTTCATACAATGGAATCGTGGTTTTCAATATGCAAAAGGTGACCTGATATGGATTGCAGAAAGTGACGATTGTTGTGAACCAACTTTTTTAGAAAATGTAGTAGCAGAATTTGAAAGAAATTCGAATTTATCATTTGCATTTTCTCGTTCCATTAAGATAGATGAAAACGGCAATAAGGGTAATATATTGCAGCCAATGTTTGCTTCTGACGTTCGATTAAATGGTAAGGAGTTTAATATGAAATTTCTGATATGGGGTAATAAAGTTTGGAATGCGAGTTCTGTTGTTTTCAGAAAGTCCAATGCATTAACAGTAAATAAGCAATATATGGATTTTAGAGGAGCTGGTGATTGGCTATTTTGGATAGAAATGGCAGAAAAAGGAGATGTAGCAGTAATCTCTGAACCTCTAAATTATTATAGGATATATTCTAAAAACACCACAAACTTCATGCGTATGAATGGAATGGAAGATGTTGAAGATAAAAAAATATATGATTTTATAATATCTAACTATCATTTATCATGGATAAATAAAGTTAGGCTTCAAAAATGTTTCATCTATAAAATCTTATATGAAAATAAATATACAACAGCCGATGTTTGCAAAGAATCTTTAAGATTGTGGAAACCATCTTTGTTCTTAAAATTATTAGCTTATGTTTCTCATTTAAAATATGATAAAAGGTAGTTTTTATGAGTTCTTGTTTAATATCGATCATAATTCCTGCTTATAATGTTGAGCAGTACATTCAACGTTGCCTTGATACTATATATTCGCAAAAAGTTAATAGAGCCATATTTGAGGTTATCCTTGTTGATGATGGGTCTATTGATGGTACGATAGAAATTGTGAATGAATATGCATTAAAATACAATAATTTAACTGTTATTTCGCAACAAAACTCAGGTGCAAGTTCTGCTCGCAATGCAGGAATAAGAAAAGCTAAAGGTGATTATATTTGGTTTGTTGATAGTGATGATGCAATCTCTGAGAATAGTATTGAGACAATATTGCATTATGTTCAGCAGTATTCTGATGCAGAGTTCTTGGTCTTTGATTGCAGGCAGTTAGATCTTGAAAAGAAGACTGATTGTTATTGGAAAACTTTAAATGATAGATATTGGGGAATATTCCATCGAAATTTATATCATAAGCCTTTGACTCGTGAAGAATGTGGTAGTAGAATTCGTTCGGCAGTTCTTTGGCTATTAGTTTATCGAAGAGAATATTTGCTTAATTATAATTTATTTTTGACTGAAGGAATTATCAATGAAGACGATGAGTTTTTCATGAGGTTATTTTTTCATGCTAAGAAAATATATTATATCCCTTTTGCACATTATTTATATACGTTGTGTCGCCCAGGCAGCGTTACAACTTTAAATATGTTTGCAACAATGAAAATGGTTGATGCTGCCAAAAAAACAATTCTGGTTTGGGATGAATTCTGTAAGAAGAATGTATGTAGTGCAGACGATTGGGTATTTGTTAGTCGATATTTTATGACTATTTACGCTAGATTATTGTCCTTTCAAAAGGCTGATAAAAAATCAGAAGTATATATGGAATATTTAAAACATAAAAAAGAGTGGAAAAAAGGTTATGTTTATTTCTTTACAAAAAGTAAATTCTCGTTGATTGGTTGTCTTCGGTGCTTGACAATTCTTCTTTTCCCAAAATACTATGACTGTCTCTTATACACATCTGACGCTGCCGACGATCT
>ERZ1026862.98-NODE-98-length-50891-cov-18.998485_pt1 | contig 50891 bp, 34 predicted proteins | sample MGYA00380161_ERZ1026862 | MGnify/ENA primary metagenome ERZ1026862 (study PRJEB33269, sample SAMEA4719797) | human gut metagenome | biome: human-associated habitat; feature: organic feature; material: feces | place: Cameroon | collected 2013-10 ... | reverse complement strand
TAGCCCAGGGCAGCGCCCTGGGTATAATGGCAATCAGCAAGGCGCCCTGTAAGGGCAAAAGCTTTGAAAATTGCCTGAGTTTTAAAGCTTTTGCCCTTACAGGGCGACAGGTTTGCGAACGTAATAACCCAGGGCGCTGCCCTGGGCTAAGAGCTTCTGCCCTTTCAGGGCGTGTGGGGCTTATTTGCGAAACTTGAATAACTATCATACAACATTGTTGCCTTTAAAAGTGACAATAAAAAAATTATAGCTCTTTTTTTCATTTTTTCCTTTATTCCTTTTTGAGGTTTATACAAAATTGCGTATTTTTGCAAATGAATTTAGAACTTAATTCAAACAAATAACTATGAAGTATTTCAACTTTTTAGGAATCATCCTTATAGTAGAAAGAAATATTTATGGTGGAACAATTATTCATGTTACCTACAAAGGGTTACAAATATCCAAAACCATAAAAGGAGCTGTGACTGTCTTTTGTGGAAAATCTGAAATTTCAGAACTTAAATGGAATAATATCAAACAACAATGATAGACATAAAAGGAATAACAAAGAGCTTCGGCTCGCTGCAGGTGCTTAAAGGTATCGACCTGCATATCAATAAAGGTGAGGTGGTAAGCATCGTTGGCCCCAGTGGCGCAGGCAAGACCACCCTGCTACAGATCATTGGTACACTCGACCGCCCTGATGAGGGAAGCGTAGTGGTAGACGGTATTGACGTGAGCAAACTGTCACAGCGGAAGTTGAGCGACTTCCGTAACCAGCATATCGGTTTCGTATTCCAGTTTCATCAGTTACTGCCTGAGTTTACCGCACTCGAAAACATCATGATTCCTGCTTTCATTGCAGGCAAGAGCCGCAAGGAAGCCAAGGCAAGGGCAGAAGAACTGCTCGACTTTATGGGCTTAAGCGAAAGAGCTCATCACAAACCAGCAGAACTGTCGGGAGGTGAGAAGCAACGCGTGGCTGTAGCAAGAGCTTTGGTAAATAATCCTGCTGTAATCCTCGCCGATGAACCTTCGGGCAGCCTCGACTCACACAACAAGGCAGAACTGCATCAGCTCTTCTTCGATCTGCGCGACAAGTTCGGACAAACCTTTGTCATTGTCACACACGACGAGGGACTTGCCTCGATTACCGACCGAACCATACACCTGAAAGACGGTATGGTAGAAAAGAACGAAGAAGTAAAGAGTGAAACCATAGAAAACGAAGACGTGAAGAGCGAAGAATAAAAACGAACTACAGATAAAACAAAGAACACATATATGAGCAACAAGATAAAATTAGGCGATTTCAACAGCCTGAGAGTGGTGAAAAGAGTAGACTTCGGCATTTACCTTGACGGAGGTGAAGAAGGAGAAATCCTTCTTCCTACCCGTTACGTACCCGAAGAGGTGAGCATTGGCGACGAGCTTGAGGTGTTTATCTACCTCGACCAAGACGAGCGACTCATCGCTACCACCGAGAAGCCACTTGCCAAAGTGGGCGACTTCGCCTACCTCGAAGTGAAATGGGTGAACGAATATGGCGCTTTCTTGGGATGGGGACTGATGAAAGACCTCTTCTGTCCCTTCCGTGAGCAAAAGAAGCGCATGTTTTTGGGCCAGTCATACATCGTTCACGTACATATTGACGAGGAGAGCTATCGCATTGTGGCATCTGCCAAGGTGGAGCGATACCTGTCGGAGGAACATCCTCACTATCGTCATGGCGACGAGGTGGACTTGCTGATCTGGCAGAAGACAGACCTCGGCTTCAAGGTCATCATCGACAACCAGTACCCTGGTCTGCTCTATCAGGACCAGATATTCCAGTACATTCATACTGGCGACAGAATGAAAGGCTATATCGGAAGAGTGCGCCCTGACGGAAAGATTGATGTGAGTCTGCAGAAAACAGGACAACAGCAAACTGCCGACTTTGCCGAAACACTCTACCAGTATCTGCTCGATAACGATGGTGCCTGCGACTTAGGCGACAAGAGCGAGGCTGACGATATCTACGAACGCTTCCATGTCAGCAAAAAGGTATTCAAGCGTGCCATTGGCGACCTTTACAAGAAACGACTCATCACCGTGAGCCCTATGAGTATCAGACTTTTAAAGGTAAAAGAGTAAAAAGGTAAAAGGGTAAAAGGGTAAAAGAGTAAAAAGGTAAAAACGCCCTAAAAATAACAACCCACTTGTTTTGGATTTCCAAGACAGGTGGGTTGGTGTTTTTATAGAATCAACTATGCTATTCCACTTTCTTCAATGCTCTCATGGCATTGAGGACAGCAAGAACCGTTACGCCGACATCGGCGAAGACAGCCATCCACATGGTACCTAAGCCCACAGTGGCAAGCAACAGGACTGCCACTTTGACTCCTATGGCAAAGGCCACATTCTGATGGGCAATGCGGATGGTGCGACGGGCAATGTGAACAGCAAGAGGAACCTTTCGAGGCTCATCGTCCATCAACACCACATCAGCAGCCTCGATGGCAGCATCACATCCCAAGGCACCCATGGCTATTCCTACATCTGCCCTCTTCAATACGGGCGCATCGTTGATGCCATCACCTACATAAGCCAATGTCCTGCCTGCAGGCTTCTGTTTCAGCAGTTGTTCTACATGAACCAACTTATCGGCAGGCATCAGTTCGGCTTTATATTCATCGAGACCCAACTGACGGGCTATGCGATCGCCCACCTCCTGACGGTCGCCAGTAAGCATCACCGTCTTGACGACACCCTCACGGCGCAACTGGGCTATAGCCTCGGCACTGCTCTCTTTTACACGATCGCCTACCACAACAGGCGCACCCTCATCGGCTTGTACCAACACCTCGCCATGAGTCAGCGTTCCAGTCTTATCAAACACCACTACGCCAACCTTGGCAAGGGCATCCATATAACTGCTTCCCTTGATGAGAATACCTGCGCGGGAGGCTCCTCCAATGCCACCGAAGAAAGTGAGCGGCACACTGATAACCAAGGCACAAGGACAGGATACCACAAGGAAGATAAGCGCACGGTTGAGCCATAGAGGTAACAGTTGCATAAAACCGCCCTCGCCAAAGAGCTGCACACCCAAGTCTAAAGAGCCTAAGAGAGGCGGAACAATAGCTAAAACCAAGGCTGCCAGCACAACGACTGGAGTATAAATGCGGGCAAAGCGGGTGATGAAAGACTCACTGCGCGACTTGCTTGCACCGGCACCCTCTACCAAGGCTATGATGCGAGAGGCTGTACTCTCGCCAAAGGTCTTGGTGGTCAGCAAACGCAGTTCTCCCTTCACATTGATGCTGCCCGAATAAACCTCATCGCCCTCTTTTACCTCACGCGGTACACTCTCGCCCGTAAGGACAGAAGTGTCAAGAAGCGCAGAACCACTGACGACCTTACCGTCAAGAGGCACTTTCTCTCCTCGTTTTATCAAAACAGTCTCACCGATTTGTACCGTTTCGGGGGCTACAGTCTCTACCTCTTCTCCATGACAGACGTGAGCCACATCTGGGCGGATGGTCATCAGATGTGAGATACTGTCGTGACTCTTTCCCTCAGCATAGCCTTCGAAGAGTTCACCCACCTGGAAGAAAAGCATGACGAAAACAGCCTCAGCAAACTCAGTCTCCTCGCCCGGAAAGAAACCGATGCACAAGGCTCCTATGGTGGCAATGGTCATCAGGAAATGCTCATTGAACACATCGCCATGAGAAATACCCTCGGCAGCCTCGCCCAAGGTGTCATGACCTATCAGCAGATAGGGAACAAGATAAACCAGGAGCAACTGCCAGGTGGAAAGCGCACATGTCTTCTCGACGAAGTAAGCTCCTATAAGCAATAATACAGTGACCGAGATGAGCAGAAGGCGCTTGCCAAGGCTTCCATGCTCGTCGTGATGATGCTCGTGATGATGCTCACAGCCACAACCGTGAGAACCTTGAGCACAACCACATTCGTGATGATGATGATTTGATTCCATATTGATAAGATACTTTAGTTATATTATATTTCTGTTCTTTTTCGGATGCAAAAATACAAAAAGGCTTCTGCAACCTGGTTGCAAAAGCCTATTCTATGTAAAATATCTTCTATTGAACTTGCGAAAGTTGATCCTTATATATAATAAGGTGTCAGTCTATCTTTCGAGCATCAATACCACTGCACGGCATTGGAATAACCGCTTCGCTTATCGTACTTCAAAGCATCTGTAAGCGTAGAAGCGTTGCAACGGAACGTGAAGTTATAGCTGGTATAAGGAGCCAGCACCACCGAACAACTCATATTGAAACAGTGGAGGTCGCGCTGCAGCGAAGCAGTTGTCATACTCATGGCCTTGTTCTCGAAGTCGTAGCCAGAAGAGAAACTGATGTTCCAGCCATCGCTGATGCGCACGTTACCACTGAAGTTGAGAGTCTGGGTAAACTTGTATGGATAGCGCATGGTGCTCTCATTGAACTTTTCGCGGCGAGTATCCTCACGCATGGTGATACCGTAACCCACAGAAAGCGACCAAGGCATATTGAAAGCCATGTAACCGTCGTCATCGGTCTTGGCCTTTCCGCCCTTCTTCTTGGCTCCATGCTTTCCGGCCTCCATATCATCGTCGATATTGGTTTCGATATTGGTATCTACACCCTCATCGTCATCCCTGTTGCGTGAGTTTTCGCTGTCGCTGTCATCTCCTCCTCCGAAAAGTTTCTTCAACTTTTCAGGCGTAAGCGTGAAAGAGAAGTTCTGCGACATACCCTGGAAACGTCCGAAACGTCCCTTGCCCCACTCTGTATGGGTTCCCACATAAGGATTGCCCTGTTCGTCGAGTTCATAGGCATAGGTGGCAAAGACAGCATGCATACTGTAAGTATAGTTCTTCCACCATTTCAGACGCAAGTCGATACCGAGGTCACTCCATGGCCGCACCTTGGCTGCCGTATTGTAACTCATATTGATATCGAAAGCATCGATAAGACTTATCTTTTTAAATCCAGTGGAATCTTTGTCGCTCTTGACCTTCATCTCGAGGTTGTTGCCCAACGTGAAGGAGATGCTTCCCTGCTTACCCTTGCCCGGCACTCCAAAGAGCGAGTTTTGATAAGGCGAGTAGCTGACGAGCGATACATTTCCATTGGCATCTGTCTTCTGGTAAGTATCCCAGTATCCATAGCGAGAAGCACCAAAGTCTGGCGCATAGCTGAAGCTTACAGTTGGCGAGAGCACGTGGCGTATGGCCTGTATCTTGTCACCGAAGAGCTTGCGGTTGGGCACCCAGAAACCATAAAGTTTGGTAGAGGCACTGATGCTCATGTTCCAGTTGTACACATTATGGAAACCATAGGTCGTATCAGCCACCTCGACCTGTTTCTGCTCGTCCCACGACTTAGTGACCTTATTAGTGTACATACGGTCGGTAAAGTAGAAGTTAGGACTGATGTTGATGTACTTGAAGAGCGTGAAGTTGGCACTTACCGGAATGCGGTGCTCCCATCCGTTGCGCCAGTCTTTGATAAGATTGCTCTTGAAGAGCAGGTCCTCCTTAGTGGAGATGGAGTTGCTCACATGTCCTGTATAGCTCAGGGCTATCTTCTCATACCATCGTTCGTCACCCACCATCTTCTTGCGACGGAATGGATAGAAACGCGCAATGTTGATATTGAGGTCGGGCAGAGTGACTGCCAACGAAGAGTCGCGCATGTTCTGCGAGAGGTTGGTAGTTGCCGTCAGCGACATACCTATGCTCGAAAAGTTGGTGCTCCAGTTGACAGAAGAGGTTCTGGTACTCTGCGTCATCGACTGTGGATTATAGAGCGAGTTGAGATTGTTGCGCTCATAACTGGTTGAAGCAAAGTTGACGCTGGCAGAAAGCGAGCTGTAAGGATTGGCCTTGGAGTCTTGTCGATGGCTCCACTGCAACTTGAAGCTCTCCTGCTCGGCAAAGTCGGGCATTCCCTTATCACCTGTCTTGGTATCCTGATAGCTGAAATAGAAGCTTCCCGAATACTTGTATCGCTTGCGATAGTTGCTGGCAGCCGAGAGACCCCAAGAACCCTTGGTGTAGATTTCGCCCAGGAGTTTCAAGTCCCATTTGTCGTTGATGGCAAAATAATATCCACCATCGCGCAAATAGAATCCTCGGTCGCTCTCATCGCCATAAGTAGGCATGATAAAACCGCTGCTATAGCTCTTGGTAAAGGGGAAGAAACCATAAGGAATGGCGAAAGGCATAGGCACATCACACACCACGAGGTAAGCCGGGCCAAAGACTACATCCTTGCCAGGACGCACCTTGGCACGCGAGAGCGAGATATAGAAATCAGGATGTGGGTCATCGCAGGTGGTGTAACGTCCATGCTGCAGATAGATCACTCCTGAAGAGTCGCGCTTGGAGCGCATACCCGACAGGAAACCATCCTGCTGCTCGGTATATACATTATTAATAAGGGCTTTCTTGCTCTTGAAGTTGAACTTGATGGTATCGGTATCATACTCGTCGCTACCCATCTTGAATACAGGCTTTCCCTTTACACCACCTTCGGCAGTAGAGTCGGCCGTACCCATAGCCTTCACGTTACTCTTATCGATGTCCATCGAAATACGGTCGCTGGCAAGATCCATATTCTCATACTTCACCTGCGCAGAGCCATAAAGATGCGCCACCTTGTTCTTGGCGTCATAGACAAGCGAGTCGGAAGCCGAATAAGTGACAGGAGCATCTACTCCACCCGACTTCTTGCGGGCAATACTGTCGAGACGAATACTGTCGTCCACCACTTGGTTGTGCTTCCAGATAGCCTTTTGCAGAGAGTCCATGCGGGCAGTATCAGCCACCACATTGCCTGTTGAGTCGCGCAAGACAGAATCGACCACAGCCGTAGAGTCGGCGGCAGCCTTCTTCTTTTTCTTCTTGAAGAACGGCATGTTGGGACTTGCCATCATACAGATGAAGGCAAACAACAAAAGTGCTATGAAAGGATATTTTCTCATTTAGTTTGCAAAGTTAAGCATTTCTGCTTAGATTACACATCATGCTGACGTCTTTTTAGCTCATTCGAACATTTTTTCCCACTCCTTGAAGCGCAAGACGCCCTCCTCGCCAAACTTGGCCAAGCTTTTCTCAGCCTGCTGGATGGTTTTCTCACGATCGAGATGAGTCTTGCTGAAGAACTTGTCAGCATAACAGATCACCTTTTCCTCCATGGTCTCAGGAAGGAAATCCTGATGGGGCAAAGGCAGATTCTGACTCTCTATCTGCTGGCATGTGATGCCTGCTCCCGTATGGCGCTCGCACACTCGTGCATGGCGCTCGAAGCCTTCACGACGCATCAGTTCGGCACCCAGACGACCATGACAGATGTAGGGTTGACTGCCAAAACACATGATGCCAGGAGCATCGGTAAGATAGATTCCGATGTCGTGAAGCATGGCTGCCTCTTCCACAAACTGAGCATCAAGATGCAGTTCGGGATGAGACGAAACAATCTGTAGCGCTCTTCGCGCTACAGATTGACTATGGGTAATGAGGATATGACGAAGCTCATTATCCTCAGGATAATACTTATCAATGATAGCTTGATAATTCATCTATTTAATGTTTGGTTTGTCATGTTCTGTGTTTAATCAGGCTCACGCCACGATACTTGCAAAGTAAACATTAAACACTAAACATAAAACATTATTCAGCCTCTCGCTCAATGTAGGCGATAACATCGCCCTTGCGAATCTTGCTGCCCTGCTTGGCATTGATTTCTACAAGCTTTCCACCAAGAGCTGCAGGAACGGTCTCGAACTCGCCCCATGGAGCCAGGATGTAGCAGAAGGCATCACCTTCCTTATACTCCTTGCCGATGAATGGCTCTACGGCTGGCTGGCACTCGCCCTCGCCCTGGAACTCCCAGAAGATCTGACCGGCAACAGGTGCTACGATGGCATCAGCCTTGGCATGCTTGAACTCTGCCAACTGGGCAGGAGTCAATGTTGAGCCAAGCTTGGCATCCTTAGCCTTCTGCAGGTCTGCCAAGAAGTTCTTCTTAGCCTGACCGCTCTTGTAATTGCGATACTGCTCTGGGTGCATGGCAAGTTCGAAGAGTTCCTCGTCGTCCTGACCGTACTCCCAACCATTCTCGTCCATCTCCTTCTTGAAGTCGTCGAGAGCATTGGTAAGCAATGTGTGGGCATCAACATCAGTAAACTCACGACCCTGCTTCTTGGCAAGCTCTACGAGTTCGGGATCTATCTTGCCTGGAATCTTACCACTCTTACCGAGGATCATACCCCACATAGAGTCGTCCATCATCACGAAGCGGCCCTTGCCCTGCTCCATGGTGAGGAGGTTCATCAGTGAGATGTTCTTTACATACTGGCTGAATGGGGTTACCAATGGAGGATAACCTACGCGTGGCCATACATACTCTACCTCGTCGAAGAGCTTGATCAGGAGGTCGTCCATAGACAACTCTTCCTCACCCTTCTTCTTGCGGATGTTGTTGATGGTCTGACGCATACCGCCAAGGTCTGCCATCATAGAACCCATCATACCGCCAGGGAGACCGCAACCGAGCAACAATGAAGACATAATCTTATTGCCAGGGTTGATGAAATAGCCCAACCACTCGTCGATGAACTCCTGAGTCATGGCACGAGCCTTCATGTAAGCGCTCATATTGATCTCAGGCACCTCAAAGCCCTCGTTCTTCAACATGCTGATCACAGAGATAACGTCTGGATGAACCTTACCCCATGACAATGGCTCGATGGCTGTATCGATGATGTCGGCACCATTGTTGCAGACCTCGAGGATAGAAGCCATAGAGAGACCAGGACCAGAGTGACCGTGGTACTGGATGATGATCTCAGGATACTTGTCCTTGATCATCTTGGTAAGCTTACCGAGGAATGCAGGCTGACCGATACCAGCCATATCCTTCAAGCAGATTTCCTCAGCACCGGCAGCGATGAGCTGGTCGGCGATGTTCATGTAATATTCGAGGGTATGAACAGGAGAGTTGGTGATACAGAGTGCACACTGTGGAGTCATGCCGCCCTCCTTGGCCCACTTGATAGAAGGAATGATGTTGCGAACATCGTTCAAACCATCAAAGATACGGGTGATGTTGGTACCCTGCTTAGCTTTCACCTTGTACATAAGGGCACGTACATCGTCTGGCACAGGATACATACGAAGAGCGTTCAATCCACGGTCGAGCATGTGGGTCTTGATACCCACCTCATTGAAAGGCTTGCAGAATGCACGAACTGCATCATTAGGATTCTCACCAGCGAGGAGGTTTACCTGCTCGAAAGCACCGCCATTGGTCTCTACACGGCTAAAGCATCCCATCTCGATGATTACTGGGGCTATCTTAGCCAACTGATCCTTGCGTGGCTGGAACTTACCAGAACTCTGCCACATGTCTCGATATACGAGACTGAACTGAATTTTCTTCTTCATTATTATTTAATAATTTCTTTATTCTTTTCTTTATAGTAACATGGTGCCTGGCGGCACCTATATAAAACCAAGGTGCAAAATTAGACAAAAAATCCGAATTATCAGCCCTTTCAACTGATTTTTTATAATTATTGTACTATTTTTGACTATCCTGTTGGATGTTCACATATTTTTATTGACTGAACTTTCTCTATAACTTCTGAACTTACGACAGTTGACTCTGCTTATACCGTTATTTCGCCTGAGCCATAGCAACGATGATGATTCTCATCATATACCACGCAGAACTGGCCTGGAGCCACTCCGTGTATGGCTTCCCCGGCATGTACCATCAGCCTTCCATCCTCCATACGTTCTATTGTGGCAGGATGATACTCGGGGGTATGGCGTATCTTGAAGGTGACATGATGCATGTCCACCTCGCGGGTAAGGAAGTGGAAGTCGTGCAGCGGAAAGTCCTTCTTATAGGCAGTCTGCGGGTCATAGCCATGACTCACGTAAAGGATATTGTGCTCCACATCTTTCTTCACCACAAACCAGGGGCCGCCACCGAAGCCAAGTCCCTTGCGCTGCCCTATGGTATGATACCACAATCCCTTGTGCTCACCGATGCGCTTGCCCGTTTCCAACTCAACCACATCACCAGGATTGTCGCCCAGGTAACGGCGGATATAGTCATTGTAGTTGATCTGCCCCAAGAAACAGATGCCCTGGCTGTCGCGGCGCTTGGCATTGACGAGATGTTCTGCCTCGGCTATCTCACGCACCTCGTTCTTCACATGATGCCCAATGGGGAAGATGGCCTTGCGAAGCTGCCAGGAATAAATCTGTGCCAGGAAGTCGGTCTGATCCTTCACAGGATCGGGACTTGTCACCAGCCACTTGTCACCCTGCTCGTCGATCTCTGTCTGCGCATAATGACCCGTTGCTATCAGATCATAGTTGTGCCCCATCTTCTCGTCGAAGGCACCAAACTTGATGAGCCTGTTGCACATCACGTCAGGATTGGGCGTATAGCCAGCCTTCACCTTCTCCATGGTGTAGCGAGTCACCTCGTTCCAGTATTCCTGATGACAGTCTACCACCTGCAACTTGCAACCATACTTGGCAGCTACGGCAGTAGCCATCTCGAGGTCTTCCTCAGAAGAGCAGTCCCACTCTTCCTTTTCCTCGGGTCCGATCTTGATATAGAAGCAGTCGGGATGCAAGCCCAGACGGGCAAACTCCCAAACCACTACGGAGCTGTCTACTCCTCCCGAAAGCAAAACGGCAATACGCTTGCCCTCCAAACTCTTTATATCCAACATGATGAGAATGTACTTTGTTACTTAAAAGTATGTTGAAACCAGGCGATGAAGTCACAAAAGTTCCTTCTATCGCACGATGAAAAATGCGGGAAAGCCTCTCCACATAAAATTTCGGCTGCAAAAGTACAAAAAAAGCATGAGACAAAGCTATAAATCAATAAAAATTAGTACCTTTGCACCCGAAAATTCAAATACGAACCAAACATTCGCACGTAAGAGAGAAATTGCGAATCTCGAATTACAAAAAGTAGTTATGGAAATTTTAAGGAATCTGTTTTATGGTTTTCCCGACCTCTGGGGAGGCGGTGTTGCCCATTCGGTGATGATTTTAGCTTTGGTCATTACGCTGGGCTTGTGTTTAGGCAAAATCCGTGTGAAAGGTGTGTCCTTAGGCTTAGCCTGGATTCTTTTCATCGGTCTTGTCTTTGGTCATTTCTCGCTCAATCTCGATGAGCACCTACTCCACTTCCTGAAGGAGTTCGGACTGATACTCTTCGTTTACTCCATCGGCCTTGAGGTGGGTCCCAGCTTCTTCTCGTCGTTCAAGAATGGCGGTAGAAGTCTCAACATGCTCAGCATCATTGTGATAGCGCTGAGTATCGCTACCACATTGGGAATATTCTATGCTTCGGGAACTTCCATTACCTCTATGGCAGGTATCCTGTCGGGTGCTGTAACCAACACTCCCGGACTGGGTGCCGCACAACAGGCGTTCAGCGACCTGCGCCATATCGATGCCCCCAGCATCGCAGCCGGCTACGCCATCGCCTATCCTATGGGTGTGCTCGGCGTTATCCTGTCGTTCGTCATCCTGAGATTTGCTCTACATATTAATAAGGAGAAGGAGGAGAACGAGGCAAAGAGCGGCAAAGGACACTTGGAAGCCATGACTCTGAACACCTTCTCGGTGAAAATCACCAACAAGATGATATTTGGCGACACCGTAAAGCAGGTACGCGAGCTCCTGGGACGCGACTTCATGATTTCGCGGATTCACCGTCCCGACAGCGACGAGCATCATGAGATAGTCAACGGACATACCGTGCTCAACGAGGATGACGTGGTATTCATCGTGGCTCATCCTGCCGTACAGGAGCCTATCATAGCCTTGTTGGGCGAACAGGTGGAGATGGACTGGGAACAGTTTGGCAACGAGCTGATAACCCGCCGTATCCTCATCACCAAACCAGGTATCAACGGCAAGACCATCAGCCAGATGCAGATACGTTCCAACCTGGGCACCAACATCACCCGAGTCAACCGTGCAGGTGTAGACCTTATTGCCACTCCAAGCCTCAAGCTGCAGTTGGGCGACCGAGTTACAGTAGTAGGCTCAGAGTTGGCCATCAGCCATACTGAGAAAGTACTGGGCAACCAGATGAAACGACTCAACTACCCCAACTTGATTCCTATCTTCTTGGGCATCATGTTAGGATGTATCGTTGCCAACATACCATTCTTTATTCCAGGCATTTCAGAGAGTCTGCGACTCGGACTGACAGGAGGTCCGCTCATCGTGGCTATCCTGATAGGATACTTTGGTCCTAAGCACAACCTTGTGACCTATAATACGATTTCCGCCAACCTGATGATTCGCGAGATAGGCATCTGCATCTTCCTGGCATGTGTGGGATTGGGCACAGGCGAGCAGTTCATACAGACCGTTGCCACGGAGTCGGGCATGATATGGATTCTCTACGGCATAGCCATCACCATGATACCAATCTTGTTGGGCGGCATCATAGGCCGTTATGCCTTCCACATCAACTACTACACGCTGTTGGGCGTTTTGGCTGGCGCCAACACCAATCCTTCAGCCTTGGCTTATGTGAGAGACCAGACCAGTGCCGATGCGCCTTCAGTGGGCTACGCCAATGTTTACCCATTCGCCATGTTCCTGCGCATCGTAACCATTCAGATTATCATCTTCGTGTTCGGATAAAACGGACAGGAAGATGAATAATAAGATATAAGAAACAAGTAAAGAGAAAAAATAGTTATATAAAAAACATCAATGGATAACGGAAAAGAAATGGAGGCCCTGCTGGCCCAACAAGAGAGCAAGGAAAACTGCAAATGCGGCAATCACAAGGACAACTGCAACTGCAAGGAGATAGCCGAGTCGGAGCTTCGACGCAAACTCGACCTGCTGCTCCGTACAGGCAGTCTGCTGATGGAGAGTGCCGCCGACACATCACGCATCATGCGAACCATGAAGCGCACGGCTGCTTTCTTAGGACTCGACGAACAGTACATCCACCTTTTTGTAAACTGGAATGTGCTGATGGTGAACTACAGCGACGAGGAACACTCCTTCACGAAGTTTCAGCGCTGCGAGAAGCACGGCATCAACCTTACCACCATCTCATTGGTGAGCAAGCTGACATGGCGCGCCATCAAGGAAGACTACTCGCTCGACCAGTATGAACAGGCTCTGCAGGACATCAAGTCTACCAAGCGCAGTTTCTCACCATGGCAAGTGGCTGTAGGCGGCGGCTTCGCCTGTGGTGGCTTCTGCATACAGTTCGGTTGCGACTGGCCAGCCTTCTTCTATTGTTCGCTGGCTGCTATCTTAGGTTTCCGCCTTCGTATGTTCCTCCCTACTAAGGGTTGCAACAACTATGTAGCTATAGGTATTGCCGCTTTCGTGGCAACACTCATCGCATGGGCAACCTCTTTCCTGTCGCTCACCCCATCCATTGCCTCCAGTCTGCCAGGCTTCATGCTCTCTGCCACACCTTGGCATCCGCTGATGGCCTGCGCTCTGTTTATCGTACCTGGAGTGCCACTTATCAATTTCGTAAGCGACATGGTAGACGGCTATATCGAAGTGGGAATGGTAAGAGCCCTCAACACATTGCTGATGGTATTGGCTATGGCTTTCGGTATTGCCTTCGCCATACAGGTGTGCCACATCGACAATTTTGTGAAAGACCTTCCTATGACACCTCATCATGCCTACTGGGAATATGCCATAGCAGCAGCCGTATCGGCCATGGGCTTCTCCACCATCTTCAGCATTCCGCGCCGCCTGTTGCCGGCAGTAGCCGTGGGAGGTATCATCGCTGTTTGTTTCCGCAACTTTGTCAACCTGGGTCCAAGTAATGGCAATGTTGGTCTTGACCTGGGCCTCAGTATTGGTTCTCTGGCAGGTTCGGCTCTCATCAGCATCATCGTCATCAAGGCGCGCCACTGGTTCCACACTCCTCATCAGTGTATCACCATCCCGAGTGTCATCCCAATGGTTCCGGGTGTCTTGATGTATCGCGCTCTCTTTGCCTTCATCGATATGCACGGCGTGGTAGGCGAGGTTACTGTCGGCATGAACAATATGATCAAGGCATCGCTTGCCATCATCTGCATCGCCCTGGGTGTGGCTATCCCCAACGTCTTCTTCCGCCGATTTGTAGAAGGCGACCGCAAGCGAAAACTCTTCAACATGCTTGTGGAGAGAAAGAGAAAGAATGGTGAGTTCGTGGATTTGCACGAAGTGGAAATCAAATAATCACCACGCCCTGAAGGGCAGAAGTTCTTAGAAGCAGCACGCCCTGAAAGGGCAGAAGCTCATAGCCCAGGGCAGCGCCCTGGGTTTTTGTTTTGTGCGAGAACAGCACGCCCTGTAAGGGCAAAAGCTTTACATATCGCAGAGGATTTTCAATTTTTATTAGGTGTATTTTAAAGCTTTTGCCCTTACAGGGCGCATCGCTGATTGCCTTATACCCAGGGCGTTGCCCTGGGCTAAGAGCTTCTGCCCTTTCAGGGCGTGCTGCTTATAGAAGATGCTAACCTTACAGCTATGGGCTTCTTGACCTTCAGGGCGTATGGGAAAAAACTTGCGAAACTTCAATATTTATTTTCTCAGGTTCTCACGATACTTCAGAGGCGAAGTATGGAGATGTTCTCTGACATACTTGCCAAAGAAAGAAGTGTTGGAGAAACCGAGAATACCCGAAATCTCCTTTATCGACTTGCTCGTAGATCGCAGATAATAAGTAATATCCGAAAGGGTGTACTCAGTTATCCAGTCGATGGCAGTCTTGCCGGAATGGCGCTTGCACACGATGGACAGATATTTGGGAGTGATGCACAGTTGCTGGGCAAAATACTCTACCGGCTGATGCTTGATCTCGCTCTGCTGCAACAGTTCGAGGAACTTGTCGAAAAGGTCGCTTGTCGTGGAAGAAGCAGTTTTATCATCCTTCTCTATGGTAGAAGAAAAACTGTTGCACAACGCCAACAAAGCACTCTTGAGCAGAGTCTCAACGATTTCGCGGCGATAGGGATTCCACGATGTAAGCTGCATGTAGTCGGCATCGAGACAAAGACGCACCAAGTCGGTAAACTTGGCATAGAAGAGCATTTCTTCCTCTGTCATCTTCACCACCGACACCTTGTCAACATACATGGCACGATTCCAGATGCTGATATGAGAGCGCAGAATGTTTTGCAGACCTAAGTTGGACAAACACATAGCCGTACACGCAAAGTCGGGCGAAACCTCCATGATGTCTATCGTATTGTTGGGCGGACACACGAAGATATCGTTCGTTTCTATATCTATCACCTTGCCGTTGATGTTGAGCCTCACGTTGCCAGCCTGGCAGGAGGCTATCATATTCATCTGCAATCTTACGGGATCAGGATTAGCCAACACCCTGATATTGTCGAATATCAGAATGTTTTCATCGAGATAACGGGCACTGAGCTCGGCACTCTGTGCGAACTCGCCCTCCTCGAAGCGCTGCTTGAAATCCTTTAGCTCATTGTTTGGCATCTTTATCTTATTCTTTGTTCTTTCTGTTTCGTTACACCACTAAAAAGACTCCCTGTACTTGTTCTCGTCCTTGTCTTCGAGCATGGAAAGATAACTTTGATAACGGCTGGCGGCTATGTAATGGTCTTCCACCGCACGGATAACGGCACAACCCGGTTCGTGGGTGTGGGTGCAGTTGGAGAAACGGCAGTTCTCTGAGAACTGGAATATCTCCTTAAAATAACTCGTCAATTCTTCCTTCTCTATATCAAAGGTACCAAAGCCCTTGATACCGGGAGTATCGATGAGATAACCTCCTGCCGACAGCGCTATCATCTCGCTGAAGGTGGTGGTATGCATGCCCGTATTATGAGCATCGCTGATTTCAGCTGTACGCTGGTCGGCCTCAGGCACCAACTGGTTGATAAGCGTCGACTTGCCTACTCCACTGTTGCCGCTGAGCAAAGAGATCTTGTCCTTGATGAGGGGAATCAACTGTTCCACTCCCTCGCCTGTGGCAGCAGACAGTTCGACACACTGATAGCCGATAGTCTCATAGAGTTTTCGCATCATCTGCTCATAGTGCAACTCCTCCTCAGAGAGGATATCGCGCTTATTAAATACCAGAATGACAGGCACACGATAAGCCTCTGCGCCAGCCAAGAATCGGTCGATAAAAGTTGTGGAGGTCTGTGGATAATTCACCGTCACCACCAGCAAAGCCTGGTCTACATTGGCAGCCAGGATGTGGCTTTGCTTACTCAGATTAGGCGATTTGCGAACAATGTAGTTGCGACGGTCTTCTATGGCAGATATAAAGGCGGTTCCCTCCTGATTGGTAATAAGCTGCACATGGTCGCCCACAGCCACAGGGTTGGTGCTGCGTATTCCCTTCAGACGGAAATTGCCCTTTATCTTGCTTTCAATAAGCTGGCCATCGTCAGTCTTGACGGTGTACCAGCTTCCAGTATTTTTGATGACAAGTCCTTTCATCCTACGACTTTAGACGGTCATGATTTCCTTCTCCTTGTCGTCCATGAGAGCTTCCAACTGCTTGATGTACTTGTCGTGCAACTTCTGCAAGTCGTTCTCAGCATCCTTCTCGAGGTCTTCAGACAGTCCGTCCTTGATAGCCTTCTTCAGCTTCTCCTTGATTTCCTGACGCACGTTGCGCACCTCTACCTTTGCCTTCTCAGCTATCTTGTTGCACTGCTTTACCAGCTCCTTACGGCGCTCACCTGTAGGCTGTGGGATGCCCAAGCGTACTATCTCACCATTGTTTTCGGGAGTGATACCTACCCCACTGTCCATAATGGCCTTCTCAATATCCTTGATAGCTTTCTTGTCCCAAGGACGGATAGCGATGGTACGAGCATCAGGAGTTGTGATATTTGCCACCTGATTAAGAGGCACCATACTGCCATAACTGTTCACTCTCACACCATCGAGGATGGCTACGTTGGCACGACCGGCACGGATATGCGAAAGTTCTTCTGCCAGATACATTGCAGCCATCTCCATGCGCTCGCCTGCTTTGTTCAAAGTTTCTTTTACGTCTATCATATTTTCTGTTTTGCTTATTGTTAATAAATTCTTTTATTGTCTGTTGTCACAATTCAAGCCACAAATATAGGCATATTTTGCGTAACCGCCAAACTTTTAGAGCCTCTTTTGCGCGTCAGCCTTCTTTTTAGCTGTTTTTCTCAGCCTGTAGCCTTTCCAGTTCTGCTCCCACATAATTGGTAAGATCCACAAACTCCTGCACCGAAAGCTGCTCGGGGCGGCGGGTCATCACATCGGCTGTATAGAAATCCTCGCGGGGAGTCTGACCGGGAAACATCTGCTTCAGACTCACTCTCAACATCTTGCGACGCTGGTTGAACACCGTCTTTACCAAACGCTTGAAGAGCAACTCATCGCAACCTAAGTCGGTCACCTCATTGCGTGTCATGCGAATCACGGCACTCTTCACCTTAGGGGGAGGATTGAATACATTCTCGTCCACGGTAAAGAGATATTCCACACTGTACCATGCCTGTATGAGGACACTCAGGATGCCATAGGCTTTGTTGCCAGGCTCAGAGGCGATGCGCAACGCCACCTCGCGCTGAATCATTCCCGTGCAACAGGGAATGAGATCCTTGTAGTCGAGCATCTTGAAGAATATCTGCGATGAAATATCGTAGGGATAATTGCCCGTCAGCACGAACTGTTTCCCGTCGAAGATACGTGTGAGGTCCATACGCAGGAAATCCTCACCAATGATATTGTCCTTGAGACGTGGAAAGTTCTCGTGAAGATAAGCCACCGACTCAGAGTCGATTTCCACTGCTTTTACAGGTCGTGGCTTCTCAATAAGATACTGAGTGAGCACACCCATACCCGGACCTATCTCGAGCACGGGCAGATCAGGACAAGCGTCTACCGTATCGGCTATTCGCTTGGCAATACCGAGGTCAGTTAGGAAATGCTGACCCAAATTTTTCTTTGGCTTTACTGCTTTCATGTGTTTAATTTTCTGCAAAGATAGTGCAAGCGAGCGCAATGAAAGCTTGCTTTCAAATTGCCGAGTGCAGCTTATCTTCTGCAAAGATAATGCAAATGAGCGCAATGAAAACTTGTTTTCAAATTGCCGAGTGCAGCTTTTCTTCTGCAAAGATAACGTATTTTTCCGAAAAAACATGTAGCATCCATACAAAACAACACAAAAATTATTAACTTTTCACTAAACACGGCATGAAAAAGAACACAATGATTATGTTAAATGAAAAGTCATTGGGACAAATTACTTCATCATTCCATATAGGAAAGTCACAAACATATTTATAGTCAGTAATATTCTGTAGTTCCTACACTACAGGATGAGAATGCGAGAAATCTATAATAAATAACATTAAAGCATTCACCATTTATCTATTCTTTAGAACTTTTCCCAGACATTGTCACTCAAAAAAAGCGCGCAACTCTTTTGAGTTACACGCTATCTAAATCATTTTTATGTTTTTTACCCACAAGAAATTTCCCAACTTTCTCGAAGTCTGTGTCCAAAACGTTCTGCGTACTATCAATGATCTGTAACAGTCAAAACACGATAACGTTGTGAAATCACAAACTAAGACATCAAGGAATAAGAATCTGTTCTTTGAGAGGTAAAGAGACAGAACTACCACCAACTTGAACCAGATACGATCCTGACACTGTCACAAACTGATGCTGGTCCATATCATAATAAGAGAATGAGTCTGAATCCAATTTTACTTGAATACGACGAGACTCTCCATGCTTCAGAAATACTTTTTCAAAGCCCTTCAATTCCTTCAACGGACGGGGCAAGGTAGGATTCACGCATCCCACATAGACTTGTGCTACTTCTGCAGCATCCTTCTTGCCAGTATTTTTCAAGTCGAAAGATACAAGCCATGAATCGTTTTCTTTGACTACTCTAAGATTTGAATAATCAAAAGAAGAATAGGAAAGTCCAAAACCAAACGGGAACAAAGGCTTGACTCCATTGGCATCATAACCACGATAGCCGACAAACACGCCTTCACGATATTCCACAGTCTTGCATTCTCTACCAGGTCGGTTCTCATAATAACTGTCATGGCAAGGATTGTCCTCCCATTTTTTCTCAATAGAAATAGGCAGTTTACCACTTGGAGAAATCTTTCCTGTCAATATTTCAGCCAAGGCAGTTCCACCTTCCTGTCCAGGATACCATGCCATCAACAGGGCATCTATCTTGTCAAGCCAACGATTCATATCCACGCCACCGCCAGCATTGAGCACTACCGTCATCTTCTTGCCCACTGTAGACAGGCGCTCTATCATCTCTTCCTGATACCCCGTAAGACGGAAAGAACGATCGAAGCCTTCTCCCTCTACATTGGAGTTAAAGCCTGTGCAATAAACTATGTTTTCAACCTTAGCCAGACCTGCATACAACTTTTTCTCATTCAGACGAGAAATATTACAGCTCACTGCTGCAGAAGATATATTGTCAAAATATTCCAAAACAAAATGATACATTTTGCCTTTTTCTACCTTGAACGTTTTCTCGCGATGAGAATAAGCATGATTACCCCAATCGCCTGTCAAAAGCTTATCGTTCACAAAGATGCGGTAACCATCATCGCCACCCATAGAGATACGCAACAGACCATCTTCCTTTGACTTATAATAGAAAGACCATCTTGCCGAGAAATGATCTTTAGGGAAACCGGGACCTATAGAGTCATATCCCCAATCAAATGCAATCTTGTCATCCACATGAGTTGAATCGGGAGTTCCTGAGAGCTTCTGATTTTTGTAATAAGAAGCCAAAAATCCCTTTTTTGTCATTGCCGCATCCGTATAGACCTCAGCATTAACATCATCATAGATGACATCATCGGTCAAGACGATAAGATTGGGCTTGGCTTTCTTTAGGGCTGCACTCAATGTAGTAGAGGTAAAGGGATTCACGAAGCCACTTCCACCTCCTGTTGCCACAATATTGGCATTCTCACCGACAAGGGCTGTACGCCCTTTAAGAGGCAATGTATTCTTATTGTTTTTCAAAAGCACAATACCCTCACGGGCTATCTGTAGAGCTTTCTGCCTGGACGGTGCATAATTCAAGGCTATCGTTGTATCCTTCTGCTGCCGGTCGAGCAAGCCAAAAGCTATTAAAGACTGCAGAATGTGCTGTACCTTTTGATCTATCGTAGCCTCTGTCACCAATCCTTTCTTTATAGCAGGATAAAGATTCTCGTAATTCAGATTGCGTCCTTTTGGCATCTCCAAATCCAAACCATTATTGGCTGTGTTGACAACAGAATAGACTGAGGTCCAGTCAGACATCAAGAGGCCTTTAAATCCCCATGTGTCACGAAGAATCGTTTTATTGAGCCAGGCATTCTCTGTTGCATGCACACCATTGAGGAGATTATAACTGTTCATAACAGCACCTACGTGAGCCTGCTGCACTGCCTTGCGAAAGGCAGGGAAATAGATTTCCTGCAAAGTTCGCTCATCAATATCAGAACTGGTGTGATGACGACTCCACTCCTGATTGTTTCCACAAAAATGCTTGATGGTTGCCATCACTCCCCTGCTCTGAACACCCTCTATGTACTGACAGGCTATCTCAGAAGTGAGATAAGGATCCTCGCCGAAATATTCATAATTACGACCGCACAAGGGCGAGCGATATATATTAACACCTGGGCCCAATAAGATACCAACACCACGGGCACGGGCGTCATCCCCCAGGCCCTCTCCCAACAGATGAGCCACATTTCTATTCCAAGTAGCTGCAGTTAGGATGCCCGATGGGAACAAGGTGCTATGAGGTGCATGATTGCGAATGCCACAAGGACCATCAGCCAGCAATATGCGAGGTATACCCAGACGCGGAATAGCACGCAGAGAGAAGGATGTCTCACCTGATAGATAATCTATCTTTTCTCTCAACGTCATTTGACTCACTAAGTCTTTTGCTCTTTTGACGGCTTCATCATCTATGATTTGAGCCATCGAATGAGAACAAACGACACCAACTATCATCACCGCTATTGTACGGCTGATATTACACAAACTTTTTATCTGATGTTTCTTCATAACTATATTTTTATTTTGTCTTTATCTTTATTTTGCATGGCAGAAGCCCATCGGCAGAAGCCTCAAAAAAGAACTCGCCCACACTGCCATTACCTCGTACTATTGCCATCAGTTGTCCATGAAAGACAGGCATTTCTGATATGTGAAAAGGATTCAAGTCGGTAGGGTCGCCATTGGCTGAAGCAACAAACTCTCCACATCCATCTACTCTGAAACGAATTCTTTCAGAACTGTCAGGGCACAGATTACCCTGCCTATCGACTACTTGTAACTGCACAAAAGCATACTCTCTACCATTGGCGCACACACTGCTCTTATCGACCGTTGCCACCAACCGATAAGGTTGTCCTGCCGTACAGACAGAATCACTCATTGCAGGATGTCCTTCCTTATCGTAAGCGACAACAACCAGTTTACCAGGTTCATATCTCACAGAATCCCATATCAACCGATAATGTCGTAGAAGAGCCAGACTGTCTCCCTTCATGGACTGGACTTCCGACAAGGACAGTTTCCGCCTGCGCCCCATGCTTTTGCCATTCAGGAACAACTCCGCTTCAGGATAATCTGTATATACCATTACAGGGGTTACCTGCCCCTCGCGCCCATGCCAAGTCCAATGAGGAAGTACATGGAGCGTATGCTCTCTTTTATTCCACAGACTGCGATAAAGATAATACCTGTCCTTGGGAATGTTGGCTAAGTCGATGATACCAAAGAGCGAACTATGGCTTGGCCAGCTGTCATTATTATAAGGTGTTGGCTCACCTAAATAGTCGAAGCCCGTCCATACAAACTGTCCTAAATACCATGGATATTTCTCAGCCAAAGAAAAATCAACATCTGGCGTGTTACTCCAACTACAATATTCCACATCATAACCCGAAGACTGATGGTCTGGGTACATTGCCATGGATCTCAACTTTAGAGGGAATTTATAAACACCACGCGAACTTACCGTGGAAGCTGTCTCTGAACCGAGAATCATGCCTTGCTGCCAAACAGCAGCTGCCTTTTCAAAATTCCAGGTATTATAGTTGATGCCAGGAATATCCACATCTTTGGCAAATCCATTAGCCAAAACATACGGTATTTGATCCATACACACTGTAACAAATCGTGTAGAATCCTCTTCATGACAATACTGCTGCAAACATCTCACCAACTTCCATCCTTCAGAATCTCGCTGGTTGGGCACCTCGTTGCCTATTCCCCACAAGATGACAGAAGCATGATTGCGAAAATGGCGCACCATATCTCTTACCATTCTCTCTGCATAATCTTTAAAATAACGATGGAATCCATTCTCGCACTTAGGAATATTCCACTCGTCAAAAGGCTCTATCAACAGCATCAACCCCATCTCATCGCACAATCGGGGCAATAATGAGGAAGGAAGATTATGGGAAGTTCGGATGGCATCACACCCCATATTCTTTAAAAGCCTGAGCCGATAGCGAAGAGCAGACTCATTAACAGCGGTACCCAGCGCTCCAAAATCATGATGTATGCAAACCCCTTGTATCTGACGATGCTTCCCATTCAGGAAAAAGCCCTGTCCCTTGCCAAATTCAACACTTCTAATGCCAACCTCCTGCTCCAAGTGGTCAACAACACGTTTATCCCGAATTAGAGATATACGCAATTGATAAAGATTAGGCTGTTCCGGACTCCACAATCGTGGATTCAATACTGTCAGAATCTGGCGAGAGTTTTGTTCACCAACCCGCACCGAGACTTGCCGACTGGCAACAACCTTCCGGTTAGTATCCAGGAGCTCCAGTCTGACGATGCTACCTGGAATATTCTTCCCATCTATAGCAGCATCTACACTCACTTCCGCCTTATTGACACCAACTATTTTAGTAACAACTTTGGTATTCCAAGCAGAAAGATGGACATCTCCCGTCTCTATCAACCTTACTTCCCGAAAGATTCCTGCACCAGGATACCAACGCGAAGAATGAGCCTTGGAATCTAACTTAACAGCCAAGACATTATCTTTGCCTGAACGATGCGCATAGGAGGTTATCTCTACTTGAAATGCAGCATAACCATTCGGTTGAAAAGCCACTTGCCGCCCATTCACAAAGACAGTGGCCTCGCTCATCACTCCATCAAAATAAAGAAAACTCCGTGAATGGCCATTCAAGCGAAAATGACAACGATACCAAGCCTCACCATCATAAGGAAGTCCTCCGGTACGACCCGTCTTACGATTCACCTTGGTTTCCTTGTTTTGGATATTCATCACATCCTGCAAGTCGTTGTTCCTATCAAAAGGTCCCAATATGGCATAATCGTGAGGAACAGTCACACTGCTCCATAACTTATCGTCATAATTCACCTTCTCGGCAGAAGCATATCGTCCACGAGCAAATTTCCACCCTTCCTCAAGTATGCGTTCGCTACGTTGAGAAAAAACAGAAAGGAAAGATATACACACCATCAAAGAAAGGACAAGAAAACGTTTCATATTTTTTCTATTCTATATTCAACTTCAATTCCTTATCACCCACAAGTATCGACACTTCACCAGACTCTACAAATCGTCTGCCATCAGCATCAACATATCCAAGGTCTCTCTCCACATCGACATCAAAGGTATAAGTAACACTCTCTCCCTTTCGTATCAATTTCTTCTCAAAGAACTTCAACTCTTTACATGGACGCGTAATGGTACTATAAGGATCCACAACATACCAAAAGACGGTCTCTTTGCCATCTCTATCGCCATCATTGGTTACAGAAACTGAAACCTGAAACTTATCATTCTTGGTCACATGTGATTTACTTGCAACCGGCAAACCATAAGTAAAATGCGTATAACTCAGGCCATGACCAAAAGGATATAAAGGATCGCTCGTCATATCCTTGTAAAAGCCCTGATGCCGACGGGCACTATTACGTCTGTTATAATAAATAGGTATCTGACCTTGCGCATAGGGGAACGTCATCGCCAACTTGCCTGAAGGATTATAGCGGCCTGAAAGAATGCCTCCAAGCGCATCACCTCCTGCTATACCAGGATGCCAAACTTCCAAAATTGCTTCTGACAAATCCACAGCGTCACCCAGAACAACAGGGCGACCACTTGCCAACACGAGCACAATCTTACCACCGGCATTATTCACGGTATGCATCAACTTTTGCTGAATGGCAGGCAGACTGATGTCGGCATGAGAATTATTCTCGCCACTCCAACTACCTTTCTCACCCATACACATGATAACAACGTCAGCCCATTTGGCCAAAGCCTCTGCTTCCTTAAAGCCAGATTCGTTATCACCGTCAAAATCACAACCTTTGGCATACCTCACTTCGGAGGTTCCAGCAAACTCCTTCTGAATGCCAGCAAGCAATTTCTGAATATCCTGATCCTCACCATGTCCCCACCAACAACCAAGCAAATCATGTGCATTGTCTGCCATCGGTCCCATAACAGCTATCTTTTTTGCAAACTGCAATGGCAATATACCCGAATTCTTCAAAAGAACCATTGACTCTGAAGTTATGTCGGAAGCTACCTGCAAGCTTTGTGGTTGCAGAAAACGAGCTGCAGGCTTTGAAACTGGGGTATAAGGATTTTCAAACAATCCCAATTGGAACTTTACCCTCAGTACTCGCCTCACAGCCTCATCAACAACTGCCATGCTGACCTTACCTTCAGTGACTAAAGACTCCAAATATGCATCATACGAATGAGACATCATATCCATATCGAGTCCTGCTGTCAGCGCCAAAGCCCCAGCCTCCTTCAAATTCTTGGCCATACCTTGACTCTTCAATTGCTGGATGGCAGCCCAATCCGAGACAACCATACCTGAGAAATGCCAACGATGACGAAGAACCTCTGTCAGCGTATAATAGTTAGCAGATCCAGGAGTGCCACTGATGTCATTAAAGCTACTCATGATAGTAGCTGCACCAGCCTTCACACCCATCTCGTATGGAAGAAGATAAGTATCCCATAGACTCTGGCGGGAGATCTCGGTATAAACATAGTCGCGACCTGCCTCAGAAGCTCCATAACCCACATAATGTTTCAAACATGCGGCAACAGACGTTGCTGCAGCAAGGCTGTTGCCTTGATAACCTTTCACGGCAGCCTGTGCAAACACGCCATTGGCATAGGGATCCTCTCCGTAGCATTCAGCCACACGCCCCCATCTTGGATCTCTGCTGACATCTATCATTGGAGAGAAAGTCCAGTCAACACCACTCATCCTGCACTCTTGAGCAGAAACCCTGCATCCTTGCTCCACCAATGCAGGGTTCCAACTGCAAGCCTGAGCTAATGGAATCGGGAAAATCGTACGAAAACCATGAATGGCATCATAGCCGAACAAAATAGGAATGCCCAAACGAGAATCCTCCATGGCATGACGTTGCATCCGATTTCGCAACTCCGGGTCAGTAGCAAAATATATCAAAGAACCAATCTCTGCAGGGATGTTTTTCACCTCTACGCCCTTATTATTCTCTATATTGTTGGTACCCAATGTATACTGATTGAGCTGCAAGACCTTTTCTTTTAAGGTCATACGTGATAAAAGATCCTCTACCCTGTTTTCCAAAGGGGCATGGGCATCTTTATATATCATCTTGGCTTTTGCTGCATTATTCGCCATCACAGGGCGAGCAATACATACGACCAACAGCCATATCATCATTCTCGATTGTATTCTCATAGGTCATGTGTTTATTTAATGTTCTTGTATTCTTGCTGCTTTTTCTGATAGTAGTCATGCATAACATACCAGGCTTTCTTGCGCTGTCCCTGATCTGAAACCAATCCCTTACGGTTCCAACCATCCTGATTGGTAGGATGAAAGCGGAATGGCGACCTGAAGTCAAAAAGAACCCAAGGCGAGACACCTACTAAATTGGGAATATTCTCAAACATCCTCAAATTATCACGATAAAGTTTTGCCTGGTACTCCTCACTCCAGGAAGAAGCTACCGTATCGTCACCATGCTGGCCAAACAAGGCCTCGCCCCCAAACTCAGAAATAAGCAATGGCTTATGCACAGCTACTTTCCAAACACATTTGTCAGGTTCCAACGGCCATGGCGCATACCAGCCCATATATTTATTGACACCAATCATGTCCAATTGATTTACGAAGCTATCTTCCATCTCGAACAACTGCGAGTTCTCCTTGAAATAAACATTATCAAAAGCGGCGACAAACAAGCGAGTGGTATCTACTTCCTTGCCAGCCTGCAGCAATTCGGTCAAAAAAGCATTTCGGGCATCAGAAGGCCGTGTCTCGTTTGCAATTCCCCAAAAACAATCAGCACAACGGTTTTGGTCTCTACGAATGGTTTCTTTCAACATTCCCTTAGCTTTCTTTAAGGTTTCCTTATTAGAGAAATCTATCGCTTGCCAAACAGGTATTTCCTGCCATAGCATGATGCCCATCTTCTCTGCCTTGCGAACGATATACTCGTTTTGCTGATAATGCGCCAAACGAACCATATTAACTCCTAAAGCTCTTGCCTCAGAAAGGAGCATTTCGGCATCACTTTCAGAGCAGGCTCTTCCCATACGTTGTGGTATTTCTTCGTGGAAAGAAATGCTACGCAAAAACACAGGTTTCCCATTGAGATGCACTTTTGTCCCCTTCACCTCCACATTACGGAATCCTATCATTTCTGTTACCTCATCGCACTGGGTTTTGATGTTTACTTGATATAACTTAGGCGAATCTGGACTCCAACGTTGTATCTTGGAATTCTTCAAATCTCCAGTTGCCATACCTGATGCGTCTGTTTTCAACAGGAGACTGCGCTTCAATTCTGGTATTTCCATGCGTACATTCTGATTAGCAACATCCTCCGACAAAAAGACTTTTACATGTACCAAATCAGCACGATGCTTATCCAATTGAACAAAATAATCGCTAATATATTGCTTAGGCAAGGTAACAAGCATCACATCTCGAGTGATACCACCATAATTCCACCAATCAAAAGACAAAGCAGGGATGGCAGACTTCTGACGACGATTGTTCACCTCCACAACCAATGTATTATCCCCTTGCACCAAAGCATCTGTCACCTCCATTTGAAAAGGAGTGAACGAACCTTCATGCTCTCCGATTTTTTTACCATTCAAATACACATTACAACGATAGCTGACACCTGCAAAATACAAGAAGCGCCGTTTGGCATCTAAAGCATGGTGCTGGAAATGGCGGGCATACCAAACAGAGCCTTCAAAACACTTGAGTTCAGGAGATTGGGAATTCCAATCTCCTGGTACATTCAGGCGCAAACCTCCATCAAAAGCATATTCATAGAAATCGCTCTTACCTTGAGGCTTTTGGTTGAGGTACAATTTCATTTCTTCGCCTCTCTCATAAAGATCGGCGATAGCGTTCCACTTTCCGTTCAAGGATTCGTATTGCCTACCATAGACATTAGAGATATATGTCTCTGCAGCAAAAGTCTCTCCACAAAAGGAAACAAAACATATTAATAAGGCTACTATTTTTTTCATTTCTTAATCGTGTATTGGTAAATTGCAAATTGATTCTTCTCTGGCAAAGAGAAAGAGATTCGTCCACTCTCATCTACTTGAGAGACAAATGAGTCTCCTTGCCCAGCTATCTTCTCCAATTGAACATGCTCACCAGGCGTCAACCAGGTCTGCAACCAGGCCTTTTGTCTGTCGTTGTCCTCACGATAAACAATAAAATATCCTTTATCCGGACAAGTCATAGACTGGAAGCCTGTCCAAGAACGTCCTGAAGGCTCATCCCCTATTGGCAAGATAACTCCCGAATGGAAGTCTTGCTGTATCTTTCTGTAACTCTCTATCAGTGGGGAAACTTTATAGGCTTCCTGAGGCAGGTTGGATGCTTCCATCCATGCTAAAGGCTGAGCAGCAGCAGTAATGCCAAAAAGATAGTCAAAGGAGTAGCTCTTGGGAGCAAAAATATCATTGTCAGCATATTTATCAGCATTGCGCCATTTGTTCAAGAACTCTACCTGCATTTTTTCAGCAGGAACATAACGAGACAATTGCCACAAATTGCGCAAAGTACGATAAGGATAGTAGTTTCCCCAATCAGTATATCTATTCTCCAAAAAGATATTTCCATACTCATTCATAGAATGATATCCCCCACGTCTTCCTGCTGTGGCGTCCAAATTAAAGATAACGTGATGATCGGTTTCCAATGCTACCTTGTCAAAAAGATGGCGCAAATTCTCTTCTGCTTGCTTTGTAGGAATCTGCAAACCATCTATCTTGAAGCACTCTATGCCGTATTGACGATATAAAGACACTATAGCCTGGGCATCCTTCTCCCAATCGGAAAAATCATTTTGTACACTTGGATTAAACCACAAGCCGATACGGATACCCAACTTCTTTCCTTTCTTCACTATATTTTTCAATCCATGAGGAAACTTCATGGGATTAGGTGTCCAATAGCTGTTGTCCTTCCAAATATCCTTGAAAGAGCCTCCTTTTGTCTTTGAGTTAGGACTTTTACCACTCTGCCAGCCGTCATCCAACTGGAAAACAGTAATACCCAACTTGGCTGCTCTATCTAATTCGCGCAAACAAAACTCCTCGTTGATTTTTTCATCTTGGCTTCTGTCTCCCCATGTGTTGAGCATAATCATCTCATCTGAAGAAGTTTTTTCCTTTCGCAGTTGTTTTTGGTAAGTTCGCAAAGACACCAACGCCGCTCTCTCCTCACCATGAAATACGCCAAGCACACATCCATACAGACGAGTCCATGATTCCTTCTTTATGTCGGCAGAAGAGACTCCTGGACTGACTACCATAAAGTCATTAAAATCTGTGATAAAGTCGGAACCTGTATAATGCAACTGTGTACTTGAAGAAGGAGACTCTTTCAAAAAAAAGAAGCCATTATCAGTCAATTGGTCCTTGGCAAACAACAGATTACCCCTACATCCGCTCTTGCGATATGGAATGAAATTACGCTCAAAGACCAAATTGTCATTCCAATCAGTATAATCCAAAAACTCAACGGCCTTTGTCTGCCAATGCTTCCCAGACAACTGAATGCGGTCTAATGTTGGAGTTTTCAATTCCGTCACCATATCCTCTGCTGACTCAATATTTTTTCTATCAACATTGGATACATCAGCAACAGACTTCAACTTCTGCATAGTACCTTTAAGATAAGTGGTACATGCCAAGGCAGGAGTATTCTCGTAAACCTTGAAGACACGCTTTACTGATAAAGTACCCTGGTCGTAACAAACAATCACTTCAAGATGACTTGGTTGCACACCATCAGAAAGAACCCATTGCGATGACATTTTTCCATTCCTTGCATCACCTTGAGCTATGGCAAAGTCTGGACGCTCACCACGAGCCTGCATGCAAGTTCCATGCAGTTTATCTGTCAAGGCTATCGTTTTCAACGCTCCATGATTCCACAAGAAACAGCGCTCCATGTAAGAGTTTCCTATGCGAAGGGTATCTTTATTCAAAATGGCATAACTGCTCTTCACTGCTTTTACAGAACACCATGCCGTTGAGAATAATAGCAAAATCAATAGGGGTTTTCTCATAATAATTAATGATTGATAAAAGCACGAGGCTTATCCAAAAATTTATTAGGTTCATTAAAACGCTGAGTGTCGGGTACATCTTTCTTACCCAAACCATCCTGCATCAACACTTTTAACTCCGGCAAATGATGACGATACACGTCTCTTGGCATAATACCATATTGATGGCAAAGACCAGCTGCCATTCCTACAACCTCTCCCATCATACCCGTGGTTCTCATAACCCTTACCGTACCCAGAGCCACATGAGTACAACTGATATTCCTACCAGCCATAAAAAGGTTGTTCACATTGCGGGAATACAGACAGCGATAAGGCACAGCATAGGGATAGATCCATCGATGTATGGTTCGTGTCTTAAATTCATTGCCAGGGAAATGAATACTATTAATACTGTCTGCAAAATGCAAGTCAATGCTCCAACTTGTTGTAAAAGACGCATCCTCATGCAATACATTCTTGTTGATATCTTCCTCTGACAAAACGTAATCTCCTAACAGACGGCGTGACTCTCGCTTGCCCGCGATATAACCCACCCACGCCAAGGAACGATTGTTGAATTTTTTCTTTTCTACAGAATGATTCTTCAAAAAACTCCAGTTAGAGTAAATAACCAAAAGTCCATAGTCTCTGATTCTTTCTGCTTCCGTTATCTGGTTTTTATTCATACCTGTTTCCCAGGTCCACTCTCCTTTAGTTACAGTTTCCTTATTCGTTTCATTGAAGTTTACACCATAACAAAACTCAGGGAACGAGACCTTATTATCCTTCAACTCTGAATACCACTGGATAGAGGTACCCATAACGATGGAATCAGCTTTAACAGGTGCCAAGGACTCATGATATTCGCCTTGTGCCTCACGCCCCATTCTCCAATCAGCTCCAGCCATATAACCAATCGTACCATCTCCTGTACAATCGCTAAAAATGGGAGCAGAAAGACAGAGTTCCTCACCGGTAGCAATCTGACGAATCACTACAGACTGAATAAGGTTCCCTGTCGTCTTGACCTTTACTGCACGGTAAGAAGGATAAAGTGTTATATTTTTCTCGGCAAGAATAAAGGAATCTTTCTTGGAATCTTCATAGAAGTTTCCGGGCTGAGCATTACCACCTTTAGAATGTCCAAACTCACGAATCATTCTTCCCAATCCCTGATTGGGCTTCATCTCTATTGTTCCTCCTAAATGTACGCGTACCTCAGAAGAATTATTACCTCCTAAAACAGGACGGTCATTGACTAAAGCCACTTTACAGCCCAATCGGGCGGCAGAAGCGGCAGCGCACATACCTGCGATACCACCACCTATCACGACAAAATCGTAGTTCTTCTGCTTGAAAGTGGCCTTTGGATGAAGACGATTGCGAAGTAGTTCCGTTGCCTTCGTATCAAGTCCTACAGGAGACTGAGCCTCATCGGTTGTCATATAGACTGCATCACAACGGCCCTCAAAACCTGTCAAGTCATGCAAAGCCAAACTGTTTGTACCTGTCTTGAGCCTCATCTTACCAGCCTTTTGCCATTGCCAGTCCTTTCCTTCGGCACCCAATACCTTAGAAACGTTTTTTCCATTAACAGACAAAGAAAAGCGACCCGGCCCAGGCTTTTTGCTCCAAGGAGCTGTCCAATTGTATGTCCTTACATATATATAGTAGAGACCTCCTTCTTTCACGTGGATAGTAGTCACAGCATCATCCACAGGTTTACCCATTCCATGTGCCAACAAATAAGAAGAGCCCATCTGGTCCATAAATTGCTGATCCACAACCCAACCTCCCTTCTGGTGGAAGCTCTCTGCTTCCACCAGAATTTCAGTAGCCTCCACCATAAGGGAGCTTAAGAACGCAATTATCGTTATGACGAATTTCTTGCACATATATACTTTTTCATTATTTAATAGTTATATCTGAAAGTTTTACCCATCCATCTGCTGTCTGATATTCATCTCGTGCAGAAATATAAATACCTATATTGTTGTCCTTTGTTGTATCTACGATACCAACAGCCCAAGTATATTGACCAGAAGTAACACCTTCCAAGGTAATCTCTGTACTGTAAGTATGAGGCTTACCCTTCACCCAATCTGAAACTTTTGGCGAAGCATCAACAAAGACCTTTACAGGTTTCTCTGTATTCTTGTCCAACAAGGCAAATGCCACCTTGAACTTCTGGTTCCACTGAGGCAGATTGGTAGGACAATACCCCCAACCCAAGTTAGACCAACGGTGTGTCAAGGTAACCTTGCCGCCAACAGAAGCGTTCTCGGGAACAGACAATTTGTCTGGATAAAGACGATAGCCGCCTTCTGCTATGAAATCTTCCACCAAATTGTATGCAGTATTAAACCAAGAATGAGTTTCGCCAGCCTGTGGATTGTTGTTGAATCGGAAATCCATCATATTCACATTAGCACCCTTGGCCTCATCAAACTCACCTTTTCTCACCTCTTTATAATCAGCATAACCATCGCCCTTGATAGAACCACCATGAGATGACTCTACCCAACCGCCTTCCATAATAAATGGACATTGATAGCGATAAGTAGTTGCGATGCCGCGCTCCCAATCCTTGTAATATTGTTTCATACCAAATGCATCATGACGGAGGCCAAAACCTTTCTTGACAGCTCTTTCTATCAACTCGGCAGAATCATCAGTAGGAGCTCCATCAAACTCCTTACTGCTCAAAAGGCAACGATGATAGTTGATGAAGATAGGCACCTTTGTGAAAGTTTGCGACATTAAGTCGGTAATCCACTCAAACACTTCATACTTCACTTCCTTCTCCGTCTTCTTCTCAGACTCGTTTGGAGTGTCAACAGCCCAATATTTCAAGGAATGGGTTTCTCCCCATTTGCCCAAGCCAAATCCACTCACATAATTGGTTACATCAGGGTCATTGTACTTAGCTGCAAAATCTTTCAAGAACTTGGCATATTTCTCCTGGAATATAGGATCGTCAGGATAAGGCGACCAAACCTGCACGCTTCCCGTAGTTGTCACATAGCCCTTGCAACCTGCTTCTTTCACATAGTTTGGCGTAAAGTTATAATGCTTGTCACGGCTATCAACCACAAAAGTAAAAGCCAGTTTCAAGTTTCGTTCTTTGGCACCATTTACCAACATTCGGAATCTTCTGGCAGGCTCTGTGTCTACGCCGTCTTGCCAAATATAAACTCCTTCTTCAGGATTGAAATCACTCCAAGCACCACGGATATAACAGGTTGTACCATAATCCGACACTTTCACAGGACCTACAGAAGACTCAAAATTATCATAGATATCCCAAAAATTATCCATCATTCCACTGCCAATACCCGTATAGATATTCCAACCCTGCAATGGGTTACGGAGGAACTTATAACGCTCTGGCTTGATATTCACAACCTTGTTACCAGAAATATTCCAACTATAATCAGTCGTTCCCAGATCATCGCTGTCGGAACATGAAGTTCCGACAACGAGAGATGAAACGATGAGTGCCAATGACATAATCGTCGTTTTGGCTCCAGACATATATTTTTCCATTTGCATAATTGTCTAAAATTATTGATTATTTCTTATCAAATAAAACTGTGTTGTTTCTCACATTCACCACAACAAAGTTGCAGCCCTCAGGAATAATAAAGTAAGCATAGCGGTTATGGCTCTGACCTTCTACCGTTTTCTCTTCTACACCCAACTTGGCTGTAATGTAACCATTGTGGTCATTACGCTTTGCATCGGCAGTAGAACCAAAAGCATACACATTATTATTATGGTTATCAACGACAAACTTCACCGAAGCCTGTACGACATTTCCGCGTTCATCCTTCTGGGAGCTACGAGGGAGCGCATCACCTTTATAAACAAACACACAAGGATCTGCTAAGCTTGGGTACAGATTGAACTTATCTTGATAGCCAATGAAGACACCTGGATCATGATCAAAAGCATTGAACGTACCATACATATACAACTTTTCTATGGTTGTCTTATAAGGGTTGATGCCCAAAGTGGTGTTGTTCCAACTAACCGTTTTTGGCTGTAAATCAGTTTTGTCGGAATAGATGGTAACAGTCTTTTCTTCTTTATTCAGAACGATGCGATATACACCAGAACTTGGAATAGTCCAATAACGGGATGCCTCTGCAGTATGTGTCGTCACCTGAGTAAACGACGAAGAGTGACCATCATTGATATCATGGTTACCTTCCTGCATTGGAACTGCAGACATCTTCTGTTCTCCTTCGAAAGTGAACGGAATATAAAGACTACCAGAAGACAGTTCTCCACGCCAAGCATATAAGTTTTCATTCTCCAGAGTCTGAGTCATTTCAACTTGTTCACCAACAGCCGAACCTGCCAAGAACACCTGATCAGCCTCAACAACAGCACCAGCAGCAACAATCTTCACTGTTCGGTTATTCATGTTGATTGTGATGCGATAAGTATCAGCTTCAGGAATAATCCAATAATTTGCTTCAGAACGGTCACTGATTACAGCAGGCATCTCTCCCAAAGTGGGAGTTGCATCAACTGTTTCCGGTCCAATAGCATTCTCCTCATCTCCGAAATGAACAGGGAAATTAATCTTACCAGCATTCAACTTACCTGTAAAGGAGTAAACAGTACCATCATTGTTGGCCTCGAGTCGTACGTCCTCATCACCGACAGCAGTACCACCCATAAACAATTCGTCTGCACTAAACTGCTTAGGACCATAAGTCTTTACATTCACTTTTGCCGTAGCTATATCAGGTATCACCAGACGAGGGCCCTCAAAAGAAGCGGTGACAGTAAACTGCACTTCACGAATGGTACTGGTAAGTTGACCAAAATGATTGACCAAAAGTTCCTGCAATTGCTTGTTAGTATAAGTACGAGAAAAATGGCCATCATCCTCATATTCCACTATCTCATCAGCAGTACTTCCAGACACACGCATCTCATACTTATAGGTGGTTATATAATCATCACCATAATTGTGAGCTGTTGTCCAGTCTAATGTCAATGCAGTTGCATCAGGATTATTCTCATCCAATTTGACAAATTCACCCGATGGCTGAAGTTCTATAACCGACTGATTTCTTGAATAAGAGTTGTCTATATCTTCATTACAAGACACCGTGAACATACTCATAGAAGATACCAGCAGCCATACTATTATTTGATTTATATTTTTTGTTTTCATCTGTAAATCTCTTTATAAAATCTATTACACAATGAACGATTTGAAGGGAGGGAATAATCCCGGCTTAGTAACCAGGATTATTTGTAAGATTAGGGCACAATTCCATATCATGTGTAGGAATTGGCCAGAGGTATTCTCTGTCTGGGAAAGAACGCTTGGCACCCGTTGTACAATAACCGGCATTGAAGAGGGCTGAAAAATCTGCCAAACCATCTTCGTCTATCTGCGGTGTCATTCCCCAGAACCAAAGTCCCTTCTCCACAACGTTCTTCAACAAATCATCCGGCTGAAGCATGATGTAATTATAACCATTGAGAGCCTTTGATGCCAACTTCCATCTCATCAAGTCCTGCAAACGGGAGTTTTCCATTGCAAACTCCATACGGCGCTCTATACGAACAGCCTTTCTCAATTCCTCCTGAGAGCCCATTTTTACTGCAGGATATGCAGAAGTCTCCGAAACATCCACTCCGTATGCACGGGCACGAACCATGTTGATGGCCTTGAGTACGGAATCATCTATCTTATTTTGCTCAATCATAGCCTCAGCATACATCAAAAGCACGTCGGCATAACGCATGATGATATAGTCTTGTTCTACCTTCAAACCATTCTCCAACCAAGAGGCATCAATACCCTTTTTCCATAACAAACCCGTATAGGAAGCATATTGGTTAACCTTACGAGTATCTTGATTTGACTGGGTTTTGCCCGTGGTATAGTTCATAATGGTAGTTGCTGCAGGACTTGGGTCATACTCAAAACCGCAATGTTCTGTATTGAAAGCCACAATGGTCATGCCACAACGAGGATCACGATTCTTAAAAGGATTACGAGGGTCAAACAATGGTGACTCGTCAATAGGCAAACCATCGGTACAGAGATAAGATGCCAGCAAATCCCAAGATGGATTGTATGAACCATACCCACCTGCATTACGTGGAAGACCATTCTTCACAATCCAAGAATCCAAAATGACATCATTCTCTATAGAGCGAGGTAAGACGAAAACCTTTTCTGGATTTACCTTAGTGCTTTGCTTAAACAACTTGGCATAATCAGGCTCCAAAGAATAAACACCTAAGTCCATACAGGCCTTTGCGGATTTTTCCGCCATCTCATAATCACCCATATAAAGTGCAAAACGAGCTTTCATTGCCATCGCTGCACCTTTGGTAAAATGAACGGGAGCACTTTGACCATATGATACAGGAAGGCCTTCGATTGCCTTATCAAAATCCGCATACACAAGAGGGATCAACTCCTCTTTTGGACGACGCCCTTTCTGTTCTGCCTCTGTAATCGTTTCTGTTCTCTCCAAATAAGGAACATCACCATAGAAGAAGATCAAATCGGCATATTTGCATGCACGAGCAAAACAAGCCTCACCCGTATAACGGTCTATCACCGACTGAGCCACGTTTCCCTCTGCTTTATGTATATTTTCCAACATCGTGTTGGCACGGGCTATCAGCTTATAGCTCTGCTCCCACAAGGCGTAAACCTCATACTGCTGTCCATTCATGGTACCATCAAGGATTGTACCCTTACTACCGGGGTTTCGGTTCTGCAGACGATAGGTAGTATTGTCACACCACTGCTCAGAAGAGTTTAATGGTTCTTGCCAATAACCCAATATGTAAAACTCATTAGCCGCCAAAGACAACTCTGTCTCATTTGTGTACCAGGAAGCTGTATTACCTTGAGACTTTGGCACCAAATCCATACTTTCACAAGAGACCAATGCCAAGCTCAAACCTGCTAAAAATATCTTAACTTTCATATTCATTTCATTTAAAAATTAACTTGAACACCTACAACTAAAGATGTAGTGATAGGATAAGCACTTGTACCCATTTCCGGATCCCAGCCCTTAGGATAATTGCTGATACAGAACAAATCAGATCCACTGATATAGAGACGAGTACGGTCTATTCCCACATACTTTGTCCAGGTTTTAGGAAGTGTATAACCCAAGGTTACATTCTTAAGACGGAAATAGGAACCATTAAACATCCAGTAGCTGGAAGTGGCATAGTTGTTATCTTTGCTCACATTAGAGAGGCGTGGATACTTGGCACTCGCATTCTCTGCATCAGTGTTGAAAGGGCTCCAGTACTTGCCTTCAATGATTGCTGGCACATTGCCATAATTGTGTCTGAATGGCTGCACCATCGCCTGGTCAAGATAAGCGTTCTGCTTGCCAATTCCCTGGAAAGCAATGTTCAAATCGATGCCCTTCCATGAAGCACTCAAGTTGCCACCATACTGATAACGAGGAAGAGAGTTGCCTAAAGGCACTCTGTCGTACTCTGGAGAGATCTTACCATCTGGCACGCCATCAGGACCACTGATATCGCGGTATTTCAAGTCACCTACAGTCACCGAGCTACTCGTTCTTGCAGAGTTTTTTACCTCATCTTGTGTCTGATAGATACCATCGCAAACATAGCCGTAGAACTCATTAAACAAGACCCCAGCTCTTTTAACCTTTCCACCAGAAATAATGTCAGAGTTGTTCAAATAATCTATCTTAGACAAATAGTCAGAGAAATTAAGACCAACACTGTACTTGAAGTCACCAATATGATCTTGCCAACTTACATCAATGTCATAACCATGTGTTGACATCTTGCCCGCATTGGTATTAGGGCTGTTGTAACCCATCGTGTAAGGTATCTGGATGGCAAGCAACATATCTGTTGTCTTTTTCCAATAATAATCAAAATTGATATGCAGACGATTGTTCAAGAAATTTGCATCAAAGCCTAAGTCCGTACTGGTAGTAGTTTCCCAGGTAATATCTTCCACTGCCAATACAGCAGGGCGAGCTGTAGATCCAGAAATAACACTTCCATCGGCCATATAGAATAAGGTACTGCCAAAATTCATCAAGGCTATGTATGGGAAATAGTTGCTTCCGATACGTTCATTACCCAACTTACCCCATGAAGCGCGCAATTTCAGATAAGACAACCAAGGCAAGTTTGCCTTTTGCATAAATGGCTCTTCTGACATTACCCAACCGGCAGAGAAAGAAGGAAATGTTCCCCAACGATAATTCTTTGCAAAGCGTGAACTTCCATCACGACGCACATTGGCTTGAAACAAATAACGGTTGGCATAAGAATAGAGCAAACGTCCAAAGAAAGAGTTGGAAGTATATTCTGCTCCTGTACCGCTATTGGTCTGAAAATCTTCTGAACCTATGTTCAGGAAAGGATAATTTGTCAGTTCATACTGATCGCGTGCAGCAGACAAATTCTCGCTTTTCATATAATAGTTCTCAAAACCAGCCATTACCGTGATGTCATGCTTTCCAAAAGTACGCATATAGTTGGCCAGCAACTGGCTTGTGACATGCCAATTGTCGTTACGTCCTTCAGTAAGTTTGTTGGTGGCATAAAGAGAACCTGCATCCAGATAGCCTCCGATGACATCAGGGTCGTCAGGCAGGGTGTACCAACAAGCCAACTTAAACTGCTTACTCTTTTGATAATTGATGAAAGGAGAAATTACAGCCGAAAGACTCAGACCTGTCAATGGTTTATAAGTCAAGGAACCTTTACCAGACAACTGTGTACTATGAGAAACCGTACTACCACCATTCTTCAACAGTCCGTAAGGATTGGAACCACTCTTTCCTGAGGCGATACGACCATCACTCCACAGTGCAGGATAAATAGCTGGCATCAGACGCATTGTGCTGAATGGATCATAAATCTGATTACGGCTCTTGGCATGACGAATGCTCACATCCAAGGATGCGCTCAATTTCTTATTGATATTAAAATCGTTGTTAGCACGGAACATATAACGTTGGAAACCACGACCATCGTAAAGACCATCCACCTCGTCATAAGTCAAGGTTGCTACAGATTTCACCGCCTTGTTTCCACCAGACACGGTCAAAGAGTGAGTCATACGAGGCGCACTGCTGTTCAATATTAAACCTTGCCAATCAGTTATTGGATAATTGTTGGGATCCGTCTGATTGTATTTCACCCAATTCTTGGTCTGGTCTGCAGTAAATACTTGAAAGAAACCACCAGAAGGATTGTCGTTATACTGTAACTCGTTGTTCATTTCCAAATAACGGGTCACACCAACCATACTGGGCTGTCTGGTACGGATTTCCCATCCAAACTCAGCATTATACTTCAAATCAATCTTACCCGTATCATTGCCACGCTTTGTGGTGACAAGAATAACTCCTGCGGCGGCCTTTGAACCATAGATACTTGCGGCGGCGGCATCCTTCAACACAGAAATGCTCTCCACATCATTGGCATTCACATAGTCCAATGTGCTTTCCACACCATCCACAATAACCAAAGGGCTTGATTCACCAATGGTTGTGATACCACGCACACGGATGCTGCTCGCACCAGAACCTGGCGCAGAAGAATTACGAGATACCGTCACACCAGAAAGAGAACCTTGCAATGCGTTTGAGAGCATTGTCGTGCGCTTGTTGACCAATTCGTCACCCTTGACAGCAGCAACAGCACCTGTCAAATCCTTCTTCTTCACTGTACCATAGCCAATCACCACAAGCTCGTCCAAGCTGTTGGTATTCTCCTGCAACTCTACATCATATTTACTCTTAGAGCCACTAATCTTCACCGTTTGGTCATTAAAGCCAATATAGCTCACCACCAATTCTGCCCCAGAAGGAACATCTAACTCGAAATTACCATCAATATCGGTAACGGTGACGATGTTGGTACCTTTTACTTTCACTGTGGCACCTATCAATGGTTCATTGTTGCCATCGCCAACCACACCCTTAATTTTTCTGGCTGCAGTTCTCTTACTTTCCTTCTGAAGCGTTTGCTTGTTAATTTTCTCGCCTAAGGAGATGGTAACTTGGCGGTCATTGATGTGATACTTAAGTCCTGTCTGCGAACAAACAGCAGCCAAGATGTCTTCTACAGATTTGCCTTTTGTTGCAACATTGACTTTTTTTGCCAAAAGGTTCTTTACATGCTGATCATACACAAATACATACTTGCTATGACGCTCAATGTAATCAAAGACCTGCTTCACCGTAGAATCGTCTGCCTTCAAAAGCATAGTTTCCCCTAATTCGGTTAACGAAATGTTTGAAGCTTGTAACGACACAACTGGGAATGACAGTAACCCTGCCAAACATAGCATTCTCATGCCTGTGCCCGCTTTTCCAACAATAGTAGTTAGGTTCATAAGCTTATTTTTTTTAGTTATTATGATGATTAATTAATTTTTATTGTTCCTAATCTGAGCCATCCATTCCTTAGGCTGTTCTGGTCGACCGCCATAATTATTCCAGGCTCATTCCGTTGAGTAGTATCTACCAATGCAACTTGCCAGGTATAGGTTCCCTTAGGAATGCCCAGTAAACTGACAGATGTGATATATTCTCCGTCCTTTCCCTTTATCCACTGCGAGAGTTCAGAGTCTTTCACCACAAAATACTTCACTCTGTTTCCTGCCTGATCACTCAAGGAGAAGCAAACCTTGTACTTTTGGTTCCATTGTGGTATATTGGTAGGACAATAGCCCCATCCCAGATTTCTCCATTGATGCTGTATGCTAACCATTCCATTCTTATCAGCCTTATCTGGAAGGACTATTTTCACAGGATAAAGACGATATCCACCTTCTTGTGTGAATCTTTTTATCAGGTCGAAACATTTGCCAAACCAGGAACGGGTCTCATCATTGATACGCAGATCCATCATGTTGACATGTGTCTCCTCGCCAATTTCATACTCCCCCTTTCTTACGTCCTCAGAATGTCCTTCTCGATACTTGCCACATGGGTCTATCCAATAGCGATGATGAGCCTTGGTAATCCATCCTCCCTCAAAGATGATGGGACGTCGGAAGAACCACTCCTTTGCAAAATTCTTTTCCCAATCCTTATAATACCCAGTCATTCCAAAAGCATCATGGCGGAGGCTGTATCCTTTGGCTATCGCTTCCTCCAGCATTTGCTTGCTATGAAGATTTGGAGCTGCCCAACTCAGCGTATCACCTACAAGTCGATGATAGTTAATCAAAATTGGGACTTTCTTAAAAGTACGACTATACAAGTCGGTTATCCAGTTGAAAACTTGTTGTTTATTATTATATTCTTGATACCTTACCGCATGCGACTCTCCCCATTTTCCCAATCCATAGGCATCTATAAAATCTACTGCATCTGGATTATCGAAGTAATTGGCAAAAGCCTGAATAAACTTGCCGTATTTTTCCTGAAACACAGGATCGTCAGGATATGGCGACCAAATTTTTGGATTGTTGGGGTCTTGGAAGCCTTTTGCTCCTGCCTCTTTTACATAAATAGGAGTATTCTGCCCTTGGTCTCTGCTGTCCACAACGATGCGGAAAGCCAGACGGAGCTTTCTTTTCCTTACGCTTTGCAGAAGTTTGCTGATGCGGGAATCTTTATCCAACCATTGGTATTTTCCTTCTTCTGGTTCCAAAGAACTCCAACTGGTACGCAAGTAGCATGTACTCGCATAGTCAGACACCTTGACAGTCTTACCTTCTCCCACAGGCATGGCATCATATCCTTCCTTTGCCCAGAAATTTTCATCCCAGGTCCTTCCTAAATACATAACCCACCCCGTAAGCGGATTTTTCAACACATGCACTGTATCAGGTTCAAAACTGTACACTCTCACTTTTGCCTCCATACGATATGCTCCGCAAAGCATGGCAAAAAGCATAAAGATTTGTAAAATATACTTAAATTTCATACACTATTTAGGTTTTTGTGATACAAAGTCCCCTTACCCATAGAAGGGCACTTTCTTTGCTAAAATATATTAATGTTTTATTAATTGGTTACAATATAGATTTCGCCGTTTTTCCGTATGGTCTTAATCTTTACCATTCCCTTGATAGTTTTCAGGACATCCATAACCGAATCCTGCAACACAAGTTTTCCGTATAAAGGCGTAGAATTGACATGATTACAAACTATTTTTACGCCATAATACTGGCTAAGCATCTCTGCTATATCATTCACACTTTCGCCTTGCAACGTCAACACGCCATCCATCCAAGAAGTATAATCCTGTGCATCTACCTGCGTCTTTTCCACAAAAGACCCATTCTTGACAACAACCTTTTCAGATGGTTTCATGCGCACCAGGTCTTTGTTATCTGTAGTAATCTCTACAGAGCCTTGTGCCAACACCACACTTGACTTACAGTCATCATAATTGGATATATTAAAACGTGTACCCAACACCTTGACTTTAAATTTTCCACTATTTACAACAAAAGGATGCTCAGCATCATGAGCCACCTCCAAATAAGCTTCTCCCTTTATCGAAACCTCGCGTCGTTCTGCGCCCTGGAACGTTTTAGGATAACTTAGTGTTGTACGAGAGTTTGCCACAAGTTTGGTGCCATCAGAAAGCATGATAGTCATTTTCTCTCCAACAGGCACAACAATATGTTGCATCTCCACCAGCTTTTTACTATAAGCTGTTAATGTCTCAACACGGTGAGTATCTAAAATCTTCCAAACACCCAGGCAAACGAACGCCAACAAAATACAAGCTGCAACTGACATACGAACCCATTGGCGACGATGCGAGCGGCGCTGTTCATCATGAATCTTCATGAATGTCTTCTGCTTAATCGAGTTTGTATCCATTTTTTGGGGAAAAGAATGTTCTACGAAAGACTTCAATTTGAGGTCCTCCACAGAGTCATCATATTTATAATTATTAATATTATCTTCCATTTTCTATTGTTCTTATTATAAGAGACGCTTTCCTTATTTACATCTATAGGTGCATCTCTCATTTTTTTCCTACTTTTAGCAAAAATCATCCATGTTTCAACTTCTTTTTCAAAGTGTTCATTGCGAAACCAATATGATAATTGACTGTTGCAAGAGATATGTCCAACATTTCTGCTATCTGCTGATATGGCACCCTCTCAATCTTTGCCAAGAAGAAAACGTGTTTACATTTCGGCGGCAATGCCTCTATGGCCAATTGAAGAGACCTCATCTCTTCGACCGAAATCATCTGGTCAGCAGGAGTCTCTGTCACAGGAAAACAAAACTGGGTCATTTCGTCCATAGAAACATCCAGATGCCTCTTCTTTTCTTTCCTGAGATAAGAAATTGATTTACGATAAACCAGGGTGTTGAGCCAGGCTTTCATATTCTCAACTTCTACTATCTTTTTTCTGTTTTTCCAAACCTCGAAGAAGACATCACTGACTATTTCCTCCGCCATCTCCTTATTATACAGTATTCCGTATGAATGGTAATAAAGTCCATCCATATATCTGTTCATAAAACTGTTAAAGGCGAGTTCATTTCCTTGAGCAATCAGTAACATTTCTCGTTCCAGATCTTCCATTCTTCAGTTATTTAGGTTAAAATAGGTCTTTCCTAAAACTTTAGGGCACCCTTTCACCAATAGAGACGCAAAGGTATCAAAAATATATAAGTTAAAAACAAAGAAAACATCATCTTTTAATCTTTTTAACATTATATTGAATTGCCGTAACTACCCATATTGTCATGAATTGTTACGTTAATACTGTGAGTCAACGTGTATTATCAATAAAGCTTAATGACTTGCTTTATTCTTAGTCATGTAACCTCATCATGCCATTCTGCCCATCATGATGAGCATTTTTGCCCATAAGGATGAGCAGAATTGCTCATCCTTATGAGGAAAAGTGCCCGTACCGTTGGGCAGAAATGCCCAAAGCCTTGGGGAGTCTTGGGCAAAAACATGGGAACCTTTGACAAAAAGCATGGTGACACTCCATATCATAGCCTATACTTTTTACCGCGATATATACAAATGCCTTTCTGTCGCTTGCTTACACTGATACCCAATGCATTATAGGCAAAAGGACTTCTTACAACATCTGCCATTACCTTTTCCACATTGTGAATACCAGTACTTACCGCCACGAAAGCTCCAGGAAAACTGTTATCCAGACGAGAGTTACCCAGTTGATCTACGGAGACATCAGCTGCATCAAATCCCCATTCATTCACCTTTTGGTTGAGGTCATTTACCTGCACTCCTGCCTTGACAGTAGCCAATGGTTTCAACACACCATTAGTTAGTGTCGCATCACCAAAAACCGCAGCATAGTCATCAAGTAAATTTCCATCACCTTCTTCAGTTGCAAGATTATCGCCACAAATAATTGAGTTGATAAATTTCAAGTTCTGTACTCCAGCAAGTTGCAACTGTCCATCTCCCTCGTTGCCAGCAAGTGTACTGCTAATAATAAGCAACTCATTCTTGTAGTCATTATTCTTTCCGTTGGCAAAAACAGCTCCGCCAGTAGCTGCAGTGTTGCCATAGATGGTGGAATTAACAATCGCGGTACGTTGAGCATGTTGTACACAAACGGCACTTCCTGTACCTTGTTTTACACTGTTTCTTGCAATCAGGCAACGCTCAAACGTACAATATCCCTTTGTTCTGTTGTTGGATGACAGTCGGATGGCACCTCCACGGCTTCCAGCCTCATTTTCTGTAAAATCACATTCGAGCAAATGAGAAGTGCTATATTCTGCACGAAAGGCTGTACCACCATAACCAAGAGATCTGTTTTGATAGAAACGACAATTCTGTACGACAGCATTTCCACAATCTTTGAGATACAATGCACCGAGCTGTGCATTACTGGCAGTGTTGGAACAATAAGCTCTGGTGAACTCGATGCCCTGAATACATAACTCTTTCTCCTTTTCTATGGAGCCCGTAAAATCAACCGAGATGATTTGACTCAAATCGCCTGCGTCAAAAGTATTCGAATGATTGGAATCGCCTGAGAATACTGTGGGATGAAGAGAAGGATAAACCATCTTCAGAATGTTTACACCCGTCAAACTGGGATCATAGCCTCCTATTAGTTTACAAGGTTCCGCGAGCGTAATGGTGGTCTGAGGACAGTAGGTACCTCCTGCAAAATAATAAGTATCGCCAGGATTGCCATTGGCTATATGGCTCATAAAACCGCTCAAGGAAAAAGCTTTGTCCCATGATGAACCATCTCCATCTTCTGTCAATCTGGAATCATTGTCAGGCCTCACAAAATAGACTTTAGCACCTATTGTATTCTGGATATAATTCAAGTCTGTTACTGCATCTGGTGTTTTGCACGCTTCATGAGCCGCAGTCTGAGCTGCAATTTTAAGACTTTCACTCATATTAGGAGCCACAAAAGAACATCCTATAGGGTTGACACCCAATACAGCCTCTAACCAAGTGCAGGCAGCCGTATACCTTCCATAATAAACATTCAGATGCTGTCCATCACGGTTCATCCTATCACCGATAAATGTGGTACGGGCATTCTGAACAGCCGTTCCCACCGGTACAAGAATATCAAAACCATAATTAGTGACACACTGTCGTGCAGCATCGACTATGGCATGATACATGGTAAGCTGATCCTTGTTGTAATTAGCAAAACCAGAATGTGTACAGTTGGCTGCATAAGCCCATGTCTGATGCCATACCAACTTCACATCTTCAGGTACCAAATTTCTGATATAGCTGATAAGGTAACTAAGATATGGAGTATAGGTTTCATACAGACCAGACAAAGGACTGCCTTGCTGTAAACTGACATAATCCCACTTTTCGTCTTTCAATGCAGTCTCTAAGGTTACACCTTCCTTAGAAACCTTCTTTCCGTCAACCCCTATCTTACGATAAGAATACGCAGCAGTATTGTTCTGGGCATTGTTGTAATGACGTTCCAGAGTACAGCCACCAATGAACATGTTGGCAATAATTGTTTGCTTCCCGGAGGCATCTGCCAGCTGGTGTAGATAATTTTCTATGGCATCTTGCGAGAAACTGTTTCCTATGGCGAGTATACGAATAACACCATCATCGCTTGCATAGGCATGAATGTTGATTACTAATAATAAAAGTAATGACAGAAAATGTTTCACCGTTCTCATAACTATGTTATTGTTTGGGTTAGAATAAATATTACTTTCAAGTTTCATCTATATGATGTACGTTACAGTTACTACATATAGCCGTGTTTACACAAAAAAGCCGACAACAGCAACAACAGCCTGTCGTAGTCATCAGTCAAAGGTTTACGATAATAGAAAATAGGATGATGCCTTCCCTCGAAAAGGTGGAACTCACATTCGTTCCCTTTTCGGCGCACTTCATCAACATATTGTTCTGCTACCTCCTTCTTCGTAAATTCATCTTTCGTCCCCATGCAAAGCAGCATCGGAGGCATGCCCTCGCGCACCGACTTCATCGGCAAAGCCAAAGTTGGATATTCCAACAACAGCAAATCAGGAACAGCAAGGCTGTCTGCCCCCATGCGGTCCATGCCACCCAAAAGGGCAGACATACATCCTCCCGCAGAAGCTCCACCCACAGCCACTCGATGGGGGTCGATATCTAATGTTCGAGCATTTTCCCTCATCCATTTTACAGCATCCTTGGCATCTTCCAAAGCATCTTGCCATGAAGAACCATAAAGATAAGATATACGGTAATCAAAAGATACCGCCAGCACGCCCTTGCTTGCCAGATAAGCAGACTCTTTGTAGAACTGTAAAGGAGAGCCATACTTCCAACCACCCGCAAAGAACCATGCCACAGCCGAATGCTGCAGCTTCCCTTGAGGTCGAAAAACATGAGCATACAAACTGTCACCTGAAGGCAATATCTTATAAACCACTCGATCCACCTGATAAGCATGAGGAGGCTTGACCAAAAGTCTACTCAAAGCCGCAAACCATACTTTCGCCATCTGTTCACGCCCCAGGCGGTTAGGATGCACTTTGTCCCGAATGGTCATTGTCGACCAATGGAATCCCTTGCTTTGGTCAACCAATACAACATGATCATTATGTAAAGTCTTCACCATCTTGGCTATCTCCTTATTCAACTTGGGAATATAAGAGTATTTGGGTAACTTACCACTCTCCACCACTTGTGCCATCAGGATTGTCGCATTCGGATTAATGAGCAAGATGGAAGAAATAATCTTACGATAGGCAGCAATCATTCCTTTGACGGGGTTCTCCTCTGAAAAGTGGTTGTGCCCAGCATGAAGCAACACAAAATCAGCAGGATACTTGCTGTAGATACTGTCTATTCTGGCAGCAAGAAACTCTACGTTTTTACCACTGAAGCCACAATGATTCAACTTGCCGATACGACACTCGCTTTGACGCGGTCCGATGAAATCGAAATCATAACCAGCCGAGTACAGTTGCTCCCATAGCGGATAGAGATAAGAAGAGAAATTACTTCCCCCTTCCGTAATAGAATCACCCAAACCCATGACAGTAAAGCGTTTCTGCTGCCCCTGTACTAAAGCAGTCGTACTCCAAAGGAGCACAACTGCCATGAATATTCTTTTTATTAAATACATTCCAACTAATAATTCAATCCCCAGACATACTGCACAGAGTCGGCATCTTCCTCATCTTCGTCAAAATCAAATGGTTCGGTAAAAGGCTTCGCTAATTGCTCAGCATCACTCACCTCATTATTCAAACCAAGAGAGGCAGCCAGGATTATACTATCTGCCGACATCTCACAAATACTTATGGAAGGACATATTTAATTACTTTTCATCACTAAAAACTTATTTTACAACGAACTTCTTGCCATTCACGATACAAATGCCTTTCTGCAATCCCTTCTGCTGCATACCTTGCAGAGTATATATCTTGCCTGCCATCTTGCCTACCTCTGTCACCTCTTTGATGCCCGTATCCACACCATCCAGAGCAAAGCCCTTGGCTGCACTTGCCTCTCCTGCTACCGCAAGATAAGCCTTGTTGGCACTATTGATGAAAGCTGCACCATCATCAGCACCCCAATAGAAACCTATGCCTTTGTCTTTATCATTGGCAAGCTTATAGAACTTGGCATCAGCCTCATCAGAAGTTGTCTGCGACTCATCACTTGTACCTTTCAGCAGATTGACATCCTCGGTAGTTTCCTCTAATTTCAATGCCATTTCATAGTCATTCTTTGCACCATTTAATAAGAGAGCCGACTTAGCTGGCACGACACTACCCGAGCCATACTTGTAATCAACGACCAAAGTTCCTTCTACCTTTGCATCGGTCACTACGCCACCCTTTACTCCTTCTGGCATAATGTAACCGAAGTCGTGATAATATGTTGTGTATTTAGCATCCGTAATTCCGAACTTACCCTTCAAAGGCTCTGCCACTACAGCTCCAGGAACAGCAATATCACCACGAGAAACGCCATTGATATCCTGTTTCAAATCTTGACCAAGGCTCCAATCTTTCGCTATTGCCTCCATCTGTTCTTGAGTTGCTCCGTAAGGTACTGCCACTGGACCTGCCGTCATCGCATTGGTGACAAAGATGCTTTCCAAGGTGTTGTCGTCACTTACAAAATCAGAAGTTTTCCATGCTGTAGTAGAGGCATCGCCAACCTGATACTTACCTATTATATTATAACCAGCGGAAAGGAACTGCTTAGGCTTTTCCTGGAGAGAAATTGCAGGAGTCGTACCATCACCAACTATTATGGAGTTTGCTATACGAATATCAGCATTTTTTCTGCCCAACACTTGTGCACCACCTATATTCCCTGCTACAGTTGAATTGATAAGTGTAATCTGGCGTGCATAATTGCTATCGGCACCAATAGAGAAGATGGCACCAACCTCACCCTCTGTACCAGAAACATTTTCTGTTATAACAGAATTGATAATATTCAACTCTTGACCATGATTAAAAAAGATGGCACTACCAAGAGAACTTGCCTTATTGCCAGAAACAAGACAACGATTCAAGGTAGTATAGCCCTTCGTTGAAGCATCTGAAGTCAATTTAATAGCACCACCACGACCTTTAGACTCATTATTTATAAACTTGCAATCAGTAAAGTTTACCGTACTACGCTCTAATAAACATGCAGGTCCACCATAATTATTATCCTTTGAATAAACAGAAATATTCTTATCAAAGATACAATTCTGCACATCAACCCAACCACTATTATCAACTCTCAACGCCGAAGTCTTCGTCTGATTTACATATGCCCCGGTAAAAGTGACATTTTTTAAAACGAAATGCTTAGTAGCATCACCATTTTTTGTAGCCAATTGTATGAAAAGCAAAGACGAAGCATCACCTTCATTAGCAACACCATCACCATTTACATCTCCAGAGAAAACTGTAGGTGTCCCAGTAGTAGCTCCTATAAAAGAATACCCTTTAGAAACAGTAGGCACTTTAGCTGGAACATAATACGTTCCTCCCTGAAAATAAAAAACATCTCCATCCTTATACTCATTGATTTTACCACACATATCGGTAAAGGCAATGGCATTTTCCCAAGAAGAGCCACTTTTTTCACCAGAACCATCAACGCTGACATAATAATCAGTTGCAAAACTTGCAGATGCACAAAGCACACCTGCCAACATCAAAGTAAATCTTTTCATATTCATCCAATTTAGGTTGTTAGTAAAAAACTTTAGTTATTTACCTTATAGGTCGCAAAGAAAAGAAAAAGATATAGGTAAAATATATAAAAAATATCTATATATATTCCTATCAACGATTCTATAAGCTATTTGACATACTAATAAGGAAAGGGATTTATCAGCAGCAAGAACTGAGAAGACAAGACTAAAACTTGTTGAAAAGATCCAACCTATAAGGAAAACTGTTCTACTCAACTTTCGCAAACGGAAAGTCAGAGGGGAGTTAAGAGAAATTAAGGGACAAATGCCTTTGTGGACTTGCCCCATCCCCATTCTCTCAAGGCTGTTGTCCCTTAACTTCCCGAACGACCGAAGGGAGTGATAACTTCCCCTTACTTCTATAACTTCCATACATGCGAGACTTCAGTACCTATATAATAAAAGCAGTAACAGCTTCATTTTGTTGCTGTTACTGCTTTTCCCTATGATCACAAAGTAAATTTCTGTGTTTCGAAGGTTTATCCGACAGCCATCCTGCCGTGCTGTCGCTTATATAAGCCGTTCAACGACATTATTCTACTATAGCTGTCCAGCCGCCACCTGGTGCAAGATGTATCTGGAGCTTATCGTCAGAAGTTACCTGTCGATAAGTATGTTTGTAATCTGTGGCCTCACGGTCTGCATTGATACCATCGGCAAAGATATTGACCTTGCCATTCAATTTTTCCAATTTTCTTGTTTTGTCATTCGGTGTTACTAAATGGGAAAGATCGACAGTAAGATCACGTGCCTGCCAATTGTTCATCGCGGCTATATACCATTTATTGCCTTTCCTCTTGGCTACTACCACGTATTCACCGAGTTTTCCATCCAATGGAACCACCTGATCGTAAACTGTTGGTATCTGTGAGATAAAGTCGGTACACTCCTGATTCTGCATATACTTGGTAGGACTATCTGCCAGCATCTGCAAAGGTGCATCAAAGATCGTGTACATCGCCATCTGATGAACTCTCGTTCCCTGACTCATCGGATGGTCGTTGTTGCCAAAGAACTGCGAGCGGACGGCATTCACCATTGCTCCAGGAGTATAGTCGAAGGCACCAGGAAGAGCACGGAGGAAAGGAATCATCACATCGTATCTTGGCTGATCATGCAGTGGACCATCACCCACACGAGGCTCCCATTTGGAATTCTCCAAGCCTTTCACTCCCTCGAAATTCACGATGTTGGGATAAGAGAACTGTACGCCAAACGGACGCATGCCATGCAGGTCGAGCAGAAGTTGATGCTTTGCTGCACATGCTGCGATTTCGTAAACGGAATTGATGACTTTCTGGTCATCACGGTCGAAGAAATCCACCTTGAATCCCTTCACACCCATATCGCCGTAATGCTTCATGATTTCCTCCATTTTATCATGTCCACGCTGTACGAGATTACGCCATGAAGACCAAAGAATCACTCCCACTCCATTTTCCTTGGCATAATTGATGATGCCAGCCATATCCATCTTGTCAGAGAATAGCAGCAAATCTTCAGGATCACTCCATCCTTCATCGATGATGATCACTAGTGTCCACTAAATAAATTTAAGACTTAATTCTCTTACAGTTTGTAACT
>ERZ1026862.97-NODE-97-length-50992-cov-9.900210_pt1 | contig 50992 bp, 37 predicted proteins | sample MGYA00380161_ERZ1026862 | MGnify/ENA primary metagenome ERZ1026862 (study PRJEB33269, sample SAMEA4719797) | human gut metagenome | biome: human-associated habitat; feature: organic feature; material: feces | place: Cameroon | collected 2013-10 ... | reverse complement strand
CCGTAGTCGTGGCTGTCTACATAAACCACGTTATAAGTTGCGTCGTTATATTTAGCATCGCCATCCTTTGCAAGGCGGAATGCAGAACCTGCGTTTGAGAAGTTGTAGTGGAGGGGGAAGTCAATCACGTTGAAGCCGCTGCTCTGTGTGTAGTCGGGCTTATGCCATGCGCCATTAAGCATGAAAGTGTTGTTGCTTGTGGGCGAATCGGCTACGTCCTTAAGGCAGAGATTCATGTTGCCAAGAGGAGCTGCACCTTCGGGCACCACCTGCTTGTCCCACCATGTGGCATCGCTGTTCCATGAATTCATGATGTCCTGGTCTGACGTCCATGTATAGAAGTAAGGAGAGAGACAGTCCTGGCCACGATACTGTACGCTGCCGAAGCGTGCGCAAACCTCGCCATACATAAAGAAAGGTGCCTGGTTCAGACGCTTGCTCTTATACTGCTCGCCAAGAGCTTTGAACTGAGGAATGAAAACCTTGTTGAATGTAAGACGTGAGATATGGCCAGATGTGTCGATACGGAAACCGTCAACACCCATCTTGATGAACTCGCCATAGCACTTTACGAGATACTCTGCCACGGCGTCGTTCTCGGTGTTAAGGTCTACGCAGTCGCCTGCAATCTGTCCCCACCAACGGTTAGGCTCGTCCCAGTTCCACTGTGTGGCCACATGGTGCCAGTAGTTGTGTGAGTCGTGGTTGGTTCCATCGGTGTTCTTCATCAGGGCCAGACGGCGCTGGTACTGTTTTCCACCAGGAATTGTGAGATAATCAGAACCAAGAACACTGGTGTTCGGAATCATACAAGCGTCGATTTCAGCCTGGTTGCGAAGCTTGGTGTTGCGCTCAAACTCCTTGCATAGATTCTCCTCGCCGAAGTTACCAGTGTGGTTGAGCACGATGTCGAGCACAATCTTGATGCCCTTGGCATGTGCCTTGTCTATGAGTTCCTGGAACATCACGTCACCGCTCTTCGAGCCGTCACCGCTCTGGTAGCGGCAATCAACGTGTGTGAAGTCCATGGCATGGTAGCCATGATAGTCGTAACCTGATGCGTTCTGCACTACTGGAGTAATCCAGATAGCTGTGAAGCCAAGTGCCTTGATATAGTCGAGCTTATCGATAACGCCCTGGAAGTCGCCTCGCCAACATGGGTCGCCTGTATCAATCTGGCATTGTTTGTTATCCCAACACAATACATTATTCTGCGGATCTCCATCGTAGAAACGGGTGGTAATCATAAAGTAAATACTTTCGTCGCGAAAGTCCGTTCGCTGACTGTTGAAATCGTTCGCCATAACTGGCATGGCGATGAGCATAATCAGTAGAAATGCCCACATCTTAAGTTTGTAGTTAATCATAAAATAGGTTTTGGAAAAACGGTTATTAGTTATCTTTTCTGTTGCAAAAGTACAGATGCAAAGTAATAACTAACAACTTAATAAATGAAAAACAACAAAAGAGTTTGGGCAATCGTTTGCACAAAAACGTAAAAAAAGGCGTGTCAAAACTCAATCAGCCCGCGCTGATTAAGTTTTGACACGCCCTCTCCTAATGTTTGCTTTATTTTGTCAGCTTCAGCGTCTTTGTTCCTACCTTCACGATATAGACACCGTGATTAGGAACGTTGAATGACACGCTGTTGGCGGCAGACTTGACAGCTGCCACGCATGCGCCGGATGCTGTATGGAGCGTAACCTGCTCGCCAGCCACTCCAACAACGACGATATTGTCGCCTTCCACGCTTGCCTTTACAGCGCTTTCGGCTGTAACGTCCTTGATGGCTGTCGGTGCGGCATACACCTCATCGGGGTCGCTCAGACGGCTGTAGAAGGTGTATTGGCGTGTTGCGAGATAAACGTCACGCTGCGACACAGCCTGGGCACGCTGATAGTAGTTGTTTGCCTGATAGCCCTCGGGAAGTGTCACGTCCACCTTCGGCTGCACCAATCCCGGATTGAACACCACGGGACGTGAGAGACTTTCGCCCTTCTCGTAACGCTGTGTCAGCTTGAGGTTGTCCACGAAGAGGAAGCCGGGACCGTCTGTAGCATAAATCACAATCTTCGAGTTCTCCGTTCCCTTCGTAAAGTCAGCCGTAAACGTGTTCCATGCCTCGCTCAGAACGCAGTGCTTTGTCTCAGCCTCAACGTATCCGCCGAGCGTGAAGTCGTAGTTGCAGAGAGCCACAATGGCGTTCACCTGATAAGCGGGATAGTTGTTCTCCTTGTCAAGGTTGTCCTCAGCGTATGTTCCCCAGAGGTCCACTGAGATGTGCATGCGACCCTCGTCCTTCGAGAGGTCGAACTCCGGAGTTTCCAGCTTAGCGTACTTCTTGATATCGTAAGTGACAAAGTCCACGTCATGCACGTTCTTCACTACGTCATAGAAGTAGTTCCATCCGTCCAAAGCCACGTAGCCAGCCTGCAACGGTGCCCAGCATGTAGCCGTAAATCCGGTCTGGTTGACATTGGCGAGATAGCCGAGTTCCTGCTCGTTAGGATATGTGGGCTGTTCGTCTGCAGTCCAACCGAAGCTGCCGCCGCCCCAGTCTGTCACGTTGTCGAAGTTCTCGTCGATGACAGTTACGTCGCCGTCCTCGGTCACGGGTTTCTCCTCATATACATAATAGTTATAGTAAAGAGCGTTGGGCACCTTGTTCCATGTTGCCGTAAACTTTCCGTCCTCTACGCTCTCCACGGGGTCGAGCACCGGTGTCACGAGGTCGTAAAGCTCTGCGTTGTTGGTAGGCAGAGACATACGGTCGCCTGAAACGGCTGTTACATTATAGCGATAGATGTTGCCTGGGAGCAGTCCGCGCACCGTGCAAGTGGTGTCGGTGGTCTCCATGTTCTCCACAAGGATGTCGCCGATATTGCCGTCGATGTCTGAGTTGTATACGTTCACGAGATACTTGTCAGCTCCCTCCACCTTGTTCCATGCCGGCTTGAAGCTATTGCCTGTGTAAGCACGATGCGGGAGGAGATGCGGTGTCTCTACGTTCTGGTCCACCTGCTGCACACGCACATCGTCGATAAGCACCTTGCGGTTGTTCTCGTCGTTGATGTTGACGAGCATCTTGCTTGTACCATTATATATAATGTATTCAAACTCCTGCCATTCGGTTGTCACACCCTTCACCTGCTTGATGAGGAGGTAAGAGCCGTTGGTGGGGTTCTGCGAGAAGTCGATGACGTGCAGTCCGAGTCCGGGATAGTTGCCCACGTTCTCGAGCAGACGTGCGCGGAAGCGGATGAATGTCAGTCCGCCGTGTCCCGAAGCGTCAATGATGGGCGTATTGATGTGCGACACGTAGTCTTCATCGGTGGAATAAAGGCATACGGCTCCTCCTGCGGGGTAGGCGAAGCTGGCGCCCCATCGTGGCTGAGAAGTGTACTTGGCGTCAACATTCTCGAAGTAAGGAATCTTCGAGTCAGAGTAAGTGGTGTTGATGTTGGCATTGAAGTCGGGGGCAGTCTCAGAACCCGCGCTGAACTTCGAGAAGTCTTCATTGACAATGTCAACCACCGTACCGTACTGGGTAAGGTCTGTGGCAGCGCGCATCTGCGTCTGCTGCGCCTGCGCCGTGCCGCTTACAGCAAGCGATGCGGCAACAAGAGCCGCCATAGTTAGCGATTTAAGCATGATTGTTTATGTTTTGTTTGTAGTTTGTCCTCTTATTCTTTCTCCGTCAGCTTTCTCACGGCACCCCTTACCGGTATCCATGCGGCGCCCCAGCCTACTGCCACTACCGTGACGAGTATCCAGAAGACGTCCCAGTAATGTACGCTTACGGGATAGGCGTTCACCACGAAGGATCCGCTGCTGTCGCCGAGATGCACGAAGCCGAACTCTTGCTGCAGCCAACAGAGAAGCAGACCAAGCAGAATGCCTACCACAGCACCTATCGTTGAGATTATTCTTCCCTCGTAAAGGAAGATGCGGGTTATCTGGCTCTTTGTGGCTCCGAGATATGACAGCGTCACGGCGTCGTTCTTCTTCTCGATGATTAGCATGGAGAGGGAGGAGATGATGTTGAAGCATGCCACCATAAGGATGAACGTCAGAAAGACGTAAGCCAGCACCTTCTCTATCTGCATTATGCGGAAGGTATCAGCATGCTGTTCGAAGCGGTCGAGCACGCGGAAGCGGTCGCCGGCTATTTCCTTCATCTGCGCCTTCACGTCAGCGATGTCGCTTCCCGGCTTCAGTCTGAACTGCAGCGAAGTGAGCATGCCCTGCTGGTCGAAGAGGGTGCGGGCGAAGTGGATGGAGGTGATTATTACGGAGGCGTCATACTTCATCTGGTTGACGGCGAAGACCACACCCGGCGACACCAACGAGTCGGCCACGAAGCCTTCCGAAGGGTCGTCCAGATTGACAAGCTGTCCCTGACGGACCGGTGCGTAAATCTTGAGGAATCCCTCCCAGCGTGCGCCCAAGCCCATGTCCTGCGCTATGCGTATGCCGGGAATGCCATAATAGAGGTTGGCGACACGCAGCGTGAACTCGCCGTCGCCGTAAAGAATCTCGTTAATGGATGTCAGGCGATCGAAGTTGTCGTCCACGCCCTTCACCGTCACCATCATCTGACGGTCGCCGTACACCGCCATCGCCTGGTCTTCCACCACCTCCGTTGCCACCTCCACGGCGGACAGCTGCTTCATCTTCGTGAGCAGCGGGTCGTCGGCAGCCACCGCCTTACCCTTCATCGGCACCACCTCTATCTGCGGGTCGAAGCTGGTGAAGAGCGAGGCTACGAGGTCATGAAATCCGTTGAAGACGCTCAATACCACGACGAGAGCCATGGTTGCCACGGTCACTCCCACCACGGAAATGGCAGAGATGACATTGATGGCATTGGTGGATTTCTTCGAGAATACGTAGCGTCGCGCTATGTAGAATGGAAAGTTCATCGTCGGTCGCTCTGTTTATTTCTTGAGCAACTCGTCGATGCGCTCAATATAGTCGAGCGAGTCGTCCACGAAGAAGCGCAGTTCGGGGATGATACGCAGCTGGTTGCGGACGCGTGTGCCAAGCTCGTAGCGGATGGTCTTCTCGTTGGCTGTTATGTTGCGGAGAATCTCGTCAGCCTTCTCAGACGGGAACACGCTGAGGTAAGCGGTGAGAATGCTGAGGTCGGGCGACACGCGGCAACGTGTTACGCTGACCATGACGCCGTGCATGGCGCGAGTCTGCGACTGGAAGATAAGGCTCAGCTCCTTCTGGAGCAAGCGTGCTATACGGTTCTGTCTTGTTTCCTGCATAATTGTTGTTTGTATGAAAAATATAAATGATTGATATTAATAATATTGAATCAGCTTACAAAGTTACTGCTATTTTAATAATGTGACAAGCTATTGCGCCGCTTTTTGATGGTAACATTATCAAAAAGTTGAAAATCCGCCACACAACACCGTTGGCTTCATTTTGTTAGCGATACGTTGAAAATTATGAACAAAAGTATTAATCTTTTTGTATATAACGAAAAAATGCTTTAAATTTGCAGTCATCACACACAAATAGTGCAAAAACAATTATTAACCACATTTACAAAGAAAGGAATCATGAGTATGAAGAAACTTTTATCTCTATTCACAATGTTACTGACCGCCGTAGCTGTAATGGCTACCGATTACACCGACAAGCTCAGCGTCACCAACAACATCAGCGGAAATGTTCCTGAAGACTACGCCATCACCAAGACGTTAGACGCACAGACCATCAGCGTGGAGGAGGGAACGGACGGCACATACACCTTCACTCTCGACCTTCGCTCTGATCCGGACGTGTCAGAGCTCCTGGTTTTTGCGGCTCCCGTGACAGAGAACGCCGACGGCACCATCTCGTTCGCATGCGAGAAGGTGGCTTCGCCGCTCACCCAGGAGGGATGGACCTCATACAGCGCATACATCACTGCTCACGGCAAGATTTATGACGGCAAGCTTTACGCATACATCTTCGCCGACTGGGGCGGATTCGCAGAGCAGTATCCCGACTCTGGCTATGACTACACCTTCGTCTTCGGCACCAACCCTGACGGCGAGACTGCCATCAGCACGGTAAAGACCAACTCGGAAGTGACAGCCGTATACAATGCCAACGGCATGAAGACACAGGGCTTGCAGCGCGGCATCAACATCGTGCGCACAGCAGACGGAAAGACCGTTAAAGTTTTGAAGTAGGAATTAGGACGACAAGGCGTCCGAATAGGCAGGGCTTTGACAAAAACCATACTCCACAATCCGCTTATGGGCGCAAACCCTAATCGGGTTTAAATAAAAGGCATTACGTTAGGTCTTACGAGAACCAGTTCTCGACAACCTAACGTAATGCCTTTTATTTGTGCACAGCACGCGCCCATAAACGGAAAAACATATAAAAACACAAGGTTATATAAAACAACATTATAATATACATATGATGTGTAATTCTTTAGTTTAGACACAATTACTACTGTGTAACCTTGTGTTTTTTATGTTTTCCTTTTGTTGGCACAGTGATGCTTCGGCATCACTCATGATATCGTTTGGAGGATGGGTGTCGAGAGCAACGCTCTCGTAAAGCCCATTCGCCAAACGATATCATGAACCCGTAGGGTGTGACAACAAAAGGTATGTGGATAAAGGTTTTTGTCAAAGCCCTGCCTAACCAAATCCCACAGATAAATTTCTGTTTATAGTATGAAATTACAAATGAGCTGCGGGTTCCGCGGAGCGGGACCTATATCATGAAACCCACTGCAAGCTGCGAAGCAGCGCAGCTGTGGGTACGTGCGATACTACCACCCCATATAGTTCCCCGAAGGGTAGGGTGTTCAAAATCCGCAATTTTTTTCTGCACGATTTTTGACCCAATAAACGTCATAACTCATTGATATTCTGCAACAATTATATGCATAATGTATCGGAATGGAAATCTTGCACGATTAAAAAATGCAATTTTTTGATTTACTGTTAGTTAGGTGGATGTTTGGGAGACAAATTGGACGTAAGAATTATGAGGATTTTGAACACCCTACCCGAAGGGGGACTGACGCATCCCGTATGATGTTGAGGAGGATAGCCGATCCCGCTTCGCGGAACCAAGAGAGAGTAAGGAGATGCTTATCCCACAGCGGCGCTCCTTCGGAGCTTGCAGTGGGTTTCTGATGGATACGTGTCCCCTCGGGACACGGCGGAACCAAGTTACATATTATATGGCGCTGATTGGCGTTCTGCTATGGGAGGCTGCGTGGCTACGGCGAGACGCCATAGCCTCCTAAGTTTGCCTTTCCCCCTCAATTTGTATAGTTCACACATCCTCTATTTAACCTTGTGTTTTCTCTGTTTTTTCCGCTTGTGCTTTTCGAGAGAGGCTCGAAAAGCACAAGCGGACTGTGGATGAAGGTTTTTGTCAAAGCCCTGCCTATCATATCAGACAGCATACCGTCCGACACAATATTTGCATTCCTAACGCTCAATACTCCTCGTTCAGCGCACTAAGAAATCTTTGGTGCGAAATTCTTGAGTTTTGAGCGTGCAGCGATAGCACGCTGACGCACAACCAATTATACGGTTAAGAGAAGAAATGTGCAATGAATAAGGGAACCAAACAAGCGCAATAGTGCCACTTTTACACCCCAATAGTGCCACTATTATCATGCAATAGCGCCACTTTTACACTCTAATAGTGCCACTATCGCACCGTAAAAGTGGCTCTTTTATAAATTATGGGGCCAACAGCGAAGCAAAAAACCCACAAAAACAGCTTTTTGATTCTCTATAATTGATTTTTATTTTGTAACAACTTTTTACCACTTGTACGATATTTGCATAGCGGACGCCGTCCGAATTAGGAGTTACTACTTTTCATGAAAATCATAAAGATAGGTAAATAATCGGCTGCAATGTCTTGTCTTTTCACAATAATTCGTATATTTGCCAAAAGAAAGCCCACGAAGGGCTATATCTAAAACCAAACAACGAAAAGAAAAGACATTCATTATGGAAAAGAAATCATTCAGCAAGAGCACGATGATATTCATCGGCGTCATTGTCGTTATCGTCCTTTGGGCAATCAGCGGATATAACTCGCTCGTTAACATGGACGAGGGCGTGACCAACAAATGGTCGAACGTGGAGACTCAGTATCAGCGCCGCGCTGACCTCATCCCTAACCTCGTCAACACCGTCAAGGGATATGCAAAGCACGAACAGCAGACTCTTGAGGCCGTGATGCAGGCCCGTTCGCAAGCCACTCAGGTGAAGATCGACCCGTCTAACTGCACACCGGAGCAGCTGGCTGCATACCAGAAGGCGCAGGGCGACGTCACTTCGGCGCTCGGAAAGCTTCTCGCCATCACCGAGAACTATCCTGACCTCAAAGCCAACCAGAACTTCCTGGAGCTGCAGTCGCAGCTGGAGGGCACCGAGAACCGCATAACCGTTGCACGCAAGGACTTCAACGACGCTGCCAACGTATACAACGCGTCCATCCGCCGCTTCCCGAAGAACATCCTCGCCGGAATCTTCGGCTTCGAGAAGCACGCCTACTTCGAGGCTGAAGCAGGTGCGGAAAAGGCACCTAAGGTGGAATTCTAAGAACACTAAAACACACGTAAATTGATGATAAGACGTCTCCAGACCATACTTATTGCCTGCCTCATCGCCGTCACGGCATGGGCGGCAGGCGACAGCGTCAAGGAGTATAAATCCGTAGACGACGTACCCAACGTGCGCCTTACTGACGTGCGCCGGTACGTCTCCGACCCTACCAGCATCCTCTCCCCTGCCGCCAAAGACACGATAAACGCCATCCTCGGAAGGCTCGAGAAAACCACGGGCATCGAGACGGCGGTGGTTATGCTACCGTCCATCGGCGAGAACGACATCTTCGACTTCTCCACATCTCTGTTCCGTAAGTGGGGCATAGGAAAGAAGAAGAGCGACAACGGACTACTCATCCTCTTCGTGATGGACCAGCATAAGGTGCGCTTCGCCACGGGATACGGCATAGAGGGCACCATGACCGACGCCATGTCGAAGCGAATACAGATGCAGTATATGGTGCCGGCGTTCAAGCGCTCGGACTGGAACAAGGGCATGGTGGACGGCGTACGCGCCGCTGCCAAGGTGCTCGACGGGTCGATGGAACCGGAAGCGGCTGACAGCGACACCGACACCGGCGACATCCTCTTCAGCATAGGCATCATCGTCGGGGTCATTCTGCTCGCCATGTTTGTCAGCAGCATCAAGCAGCGCTGCCCCAAATGCCACAAGCGTTCGGCAATGAAACAGATGGGCGTGGAGGTTCTGCGCGTCTCCACGGGTAAAGGAAGGCGCAAGCGCATCAGACGAACCACATACGTCTGCCAGTACTGCGGACACATAATGACAAAGGACGAGGACATCGACGACAACAGCGGCAACGCTGCCGCAAGCGGCTTCATCCTCGGATCAATGCTCGGAGGCGGTGGCAGAGGAGGTGGCGGAAGCTTCGGAGGCTCGTTCGGAGGAGGAAGTACAGGCGGAGGCGGATCGACATCCGACTGGTAAGACGCCCACCCCAAAGGACATTCTAAAAATCAGAGAGCAAAAGATGACAATACATATTATTAACGGGCCTAACCTCAACCTGCTCGGAACCCGTGAACCGGGGATATACGGCAGCAGCACCTTCGAGGACTATCTCGAAAAGCTGCGCCAACGCTATCCCTCCATCAACATCCAGTATTACCAGAGCAATGTGGAAGGACTGCTCATCGACCGCCTGCAGCAAGTGGGCTTCAGCGCCGACGGCATCATCCTCAATGCAGGAGCATACACACACACCAGCATAGCCCTGCAGGACTGCATACGCTCGCTGACGGCACCAGTAGTGGAGGTGCACATCAGCAACGTACACAAGCGCGAGGAGTTCAGACACCACTCCATGATTTCGTGCGCCTGCAAGGGCGTGATATGCGGTTTCGGACTCGACTCGTACCGCCTCGCCATCGAGGCTCTTATCTAAAACACACATCATGACACCAGAACTCGAGAAATACGTACTCTCACACACACAGCCGGAAGGCGACTATCTCTACCGACTCTACCGCGCCACAAACATCCACACCATACACGGACGCATGGCATCAGGACACCTGCAGGGACAGCTCCTCAAGATGCTCGTCAGTATGGTCCGACCGAAGAACATCCTCGAAGTGGGAACCTTCTCCGGATATAGCGCCATCTGCATGGCTATGGGGCTGGAGGAAGGCGGCAAGCTGTGGACTTTCGAGATAAACGACGAGATGGAAGACTTCACGCGTCCCTGGATAGAGGGTTCGGAAGTGGCGGACAAGATAAACTTCATCATCGGCGACGCCAACGAGTTAGCGCCCAAGTTAGGCGTAATGTTCGACATGGCTTTCGTCGACGGCGACAAGCGCACGTACGTGGAGACCTACGAGAACATCCTGCCCCTGATGAACAAGGGAGCCTTCATCCTTGCCGACAACACGCTGTGGGACGGACACGTCACCGACCCCGCCTACGACCACGACCATCAGACCGTAGGCATACGACGCTTCAACGACCACATCGCCGAGGACAAGCGCGTGGAGCAGGTAATACTGCCGCTGCGCGACGGACTCACCATCATAAGAAAGCTCTGAAATCTGCGCACACAAGCGCACATTAAGGCCAAGGACACAAAAAAACAATGCTTTTCCTTGGCTATTCCAAGGTTTTGTCCTACATTTGTAAAATCTAAACCCGAATAACATCCCTTAAATCAAATATTAAAATAAAAACAACGAACATGACTTTCTCAGAACTTTGCAACCAGATCTTCAATCAAGCCATCCGTGACTATCATATCAAGGACAACATCGAGACACCAATCAACAATCCTTACGAGCGTGAGGAGATAGAGAACCGTCTCTACCTGAAATGCTGGATTGACACCGTACAGTGGCACTTTGAGGATATCATCCGCGATCCGCACATCGATCCTGTGGAGGCTCTCTCGCTGAAGCGCCGCATCGACCGCTCCAACCAGGACCGCACGGACCTCGTAGAGCAGATCGACTCATACTTCCGCCTGAAATACAGCGACGTACAGATTCTGCCCGACGCACGCCTCAACACAGAGAGTCCCGCATGGGCTGTTGACCGCCTCTCCATCCTCGCACTCAAGATTTATCACATGCGCGAGCAGGCTGAGCGCACCGACGCCACACCAGAGCACCGCGAGAAGTGCGGAGCCAAGCTGCAGGTGCTCCTCGAGCAGCAGCGCGACCTCTCGCTCGCCATCGACCAGCTCCTTGACGACATCCAGGCTGGACGCAAGTATATGAAGGTGTATCGCCAGATGAAGATGTATAACGACCCGTCAACGAATCCCGTACTCTACAAGAAATAATAAGAAATGAAAACTGAGCATCTCCTGATAATGCGCTTCTCGGCGCTCGGCGACGTGGCAATGCTCGTGCCCGTCGTCAGCTCCCTGGCAAGACAATATCCAGACCTGCGCATAACGGTTCTGAGCCGACCCTTCGCCAGGACGTTCTTCGAAGAGATGGCTCCCAACGTGGGATTCATGGAGGCTGACCTCAAGGGGGAATATCACGGCGTAAAGGGACTCAACGCTCTCTACCGCCGACTCGTGGCGAAGAACTTCACTGCCATTGCCGACATGCACAACATCCTGCGGTCTTCATATCTGCGCATGCGATTCAATCTCGCCAACTATCGCGTGGAACATCTCAACAAGCATCGCTCGGAACGACGTCAGCTGACGGCACCGCAGAACAAGAAGACGATGCAACAGCTGCCCACGTCCTTCGAGGGCTACGCTGACGTGCTCCGCCGACTCGGCTATCCCGTGAAACTGGAGTTTACGTCCATCTTCCCGCCCGAGGGAGGCAATCTGCGCCCGCTCTCCGACATCATCGGGGAGAAGAAGAACTTCCAGCAGTGGATTGGCATTGCGCCGTTCGCCGCCCATCAGGGCAAGATTCTGCCCCCGGAGAAGACGGAAGAACTCATCAAGGAGATATCGCGCCGCCATCCCTCTTGCCGCATATTCCTCTTCGGAGGCGGCGAAAAAGAGCATGCTGTCCTCAACGCATGGTGCGAGCGCTATAACAACTGCACCAACGCTTCGCAGGCTCTCTCCTCGCTGAAGGAAGAGATGGTGGTGATGTCGCACCTCGACGTCATGGTGTCGATGGACAGCGGCAACATGCACCTCGCTGCCATATCGGGCACACGCGTCATCAGCGTCTGGGGCGAGACGCATCCTTACGCCGGCTTCCTCGGATGGAACCAGCGACCGGAAGACTGCATACAGGCAGACCTTCCCTGCCGCCCCTGCTCCATCTACGGCAACAAGCCATGCCAGCGCGGCGACTACGCCTGCCTAACGTCCATCGACCCTATCACCATCGCTGACAAGGTGGACTGGATATTGAATTAATAATGAGGAAAATCAAAACTAATAAAAAGAGAAGAAAAGACTAAACTTAGGAGGCTATGGCGAGACGCCATAGCCTCCTAAGTTTGTTACGTTTGCATGTAATTCCGTAGGCAGGAACTGAAAGTCAGCGGCGCGAAGCGGAAAGCTAATGCCCACAGCTCCTATTATATGCACACGAGTCCTTATAGTTTTTATGAAAAAATAAGCAGAAATTCTTTTTTTATCTTAATGATATTTTATATCTTTGCATCAATATAAGCAAAGTATACACTAAATAAGCAGAAACATACTAAATCACACAAATAATCATTAACCAAACAAAAAGAAAGGATTCATTATGAAGAAAATTTTATCTCTTTTATCTTTCTTAATGCTTGCTGTCGTTGCAATGGCAGCAGACCTCACCACGGGTGTCACATTCAAGGGCACATGGGGTGACAAGTTGGGCGACTATCCCACCGCAGAGGGTGAGATAACAGTCACCAAGGTGGACGAAGGTCTTAAGTTCGAGGTGAAGAGCAATGGCTTTAACGGCTATGCTTTCCCTGCCTACACAGTGGTTTACAAGAGTGATGTGGCAGAAGACGGTAGCTTCAACACTGGCGACTACTACTTTGGCGAAATCACCGGAGACGCTACAATGGACGGTCTTCCAGTACAGAGCCTCTACTGGCAGCAGATCAAGGGTACTGTTACCAACGAGTCACTCGACCTCTACATCCGCTATATGGGTGTGAACATGACTGAGTTGGAGCACATCACATTCAAGGGTGAAGCTGTTGCTTCTCCGGATCCAGAGCCCGATCCAGAGCCTACAGTAGTAAGCACAAAGGACTTCACTGATACATTCACAATGTCTTACATTGAAAACGGAGAACTCCAGTCTTCATCATTCAAGGACTTCCCCGCATCTTTCGTTGAGTTGTCTGACGGAACATTCAACGTAGAATTCCCCGAGGTTAACCACAAGTTCACTGGTCTCCTCCAGAAGTATGATCCCGCTACAGAGAGAACATACTATGAGGGCACATACACAGAGAACGACGGCATGCAGGTTTACAACTTCGACGTTACTGCTTACCTCTATACTAAGGACGACATAGAGCGCATCTATTTCATCGCAAAGAGCGACAACGCTGACCAGCTTACCTACGCATACGGTTCTGACCCGTACGCAGAGCCCGTAGTAGAGGACGTAGTGCTCAAGGAGAACTATCAGGCTGACGGCACTGGCTTCTCATTCACCACTCCGATTGACTGGGAGACTCAGAAGTTCCAGGCTGTACTTGACATTACCGGCTGCAGCACATCAGCAGTAGAGGACATCTTCGGCCTTGGCCCGGATGTATCAAGCTTCGCTAACAACATCCACGTTCACTCAGAGCAGAACTCTACATTCAAGGCTTACTACCAGTGCTCTAACGGTAACAACAACACTACTGTTAGCATCGCTGACAAGCAGAACGTTACTATCGAGGTTTCTAAGGCTGACGGTCTGACCGTCGACGGCAATGTTATCATCCCTGCTGAGAAGCTTGAGGGCTTCTTCGACCTTACAGAGGTAATGTTCGGCTCACTCGAGAACAGCCAGTTCACCAACGCTCTCTATAAGAGCATCAAGCTCATCAACCTCAACAAGAAGGAAGAGCCGGTATTCGTAACTTACACAGCTCCTGCTATGTATACATACGCAAGCATGGACGAGGAGACTCCGGGCGCAAAGCGTTTCGTAGAGGCTCAGGAAATCCAGCTCTCTGACAACGGCGACGGCACATACACTGTCATCATCAAGAACCTCAGCGACAGCGAAGGCGATCCTGCAGGTGACATCCAGTTCACTGCTACAGCTACAGAGGCTGAGGACGGCACAATCTCTCTCACAGCTGACACACAGGCTGAGATTGGTGGCTTCTATGAGGGTTGCGGCGAAGTTGCTGTTAAGTTCAACGGTACTCTCAACGGTGAGAACCTCACAGCTACATACGACATCGACATCCCGAGCGGTGCTGCTCACGCAGAGTTCGGCAATGGCGTTACAAACGGCATCAACACCGTTAACAACACCAACAACACCATCACAAGCATCTACACTGTAGGTGGAGCAAAGGTTAACTCTCTCCAGAAGGGCGTCAACATCGTTCGCCTCGCTAACGGCAAGACTGTTAAGGTGATCAAGTAAGAAATAAACGATAATTACTAAAAAAATCCCGGCTCCAAAAAGGAGTCGGGATTTTTTTTGTGTAACTTAGGAGGCTATGGCGTCTCGCCGTAGCCACCTATGTTTGTCCCATTTCCTAAAAAACATGTCTTCATGTCTTCTTGTCTAAAAAATCATGTCTTCCTGTCTAAAAATCATGTCTACATGTCTTCTTGTCTAATAATCATGTCTCCATGTCTAAGGGATGTCTTCTTGTCTTAGTATGTAAACGAGCTGCCACCCAAGAACTCTCTCAGCAGCGACGTCGGAGGCAGGACGCTGTGGTCGATGGCTTTGAAGTAGCTGAGGAACTTTCTCAGACGGTAAGCCTCAGCATACTCCTCGCAATTCTCCGGCACACGCTCCAAAAGCGGCTCAGCCTGCGTCTTGATGGCAGCCAACTCATATATCATGGCCGTATTGAACATGGCGTCAGCATTCTCCTGATACGGGAAAATCCACTTGTTCTCACCGTTTCTTACCGACTGCCAACGACTGATGGTGTCGCGGGCAGAGCAACCACGCTGTTTGTCGTCGCGGATGATGCGGCGCAGCAGACGGTTGTCGGTGGTTGGGATGTAGTTGTGTTCGTCCAGAAGGATGGTGGTCAGCGCCGAAGCGTATACACGATACTTCAGCGCGTCAGGTATCTGCGCCGTCAACTCAGGGTTGAGAGCGTGTATGCCCTCCACCACAAGGATGTCGCCCTCACGCATCTTCATCTTCTGACCGCTCGGACGGCTCTTGCCCGTTATGAAGTCGTAACGCGGCAACTCCACCTCCTCGCCACGGAACAGCTGCGCAAGCTGACGGTTGAGCAACTCAAGGTTGAGAGCGTGCAGCGACTCATAGTCGTACGCACCATTGGCGTCCAACGGTGTCAGTTCGCGGTCCACGAAGTAGTCGTCCAGCGATATGGGCACGGGACGAATGCCGTTGCACACCAGCTGTATGCTCAGACGCTTGCACGTCGTGGTCTTTCCCGATGACGACGGTCCTGCGATGAGCACCATCTTAACCTCAGGACGTGAGGCTATCTCCTCAGCGATGTGCGCAATCTTCTTCTCCTGCAACGCCTCCGACACGTTTATAATCTCCGTGGCGTGTCCGCTTGCCACCGCCTCGTTAAACTCGCCCACCGTCGACATGTCGAGCAGACGCTGCCAGCGGTGATGCTCCTGAAAAATCTCGAACATCTTGTCCTGACGTATGAGGTCGCCGAGGCGTGAGGGGTCGGAGAGCGAAGGGATGCGCAGCAGCAAGCCGTCATAATACTTCTCCAGTCCGAAGAGCGTCAGCTGCGCCGTATTGGTGAGCATCGTGCCGTAGAAGTAGTCCACGAAGCCGCCGATATCATAATAATATGTATAGAGCTTGCCCGTGGTGCGGAGCAGCAGAGCCTTCGAGTGATATCCCATACTCTCGAACAGCTTTATCGCCTCCTCCGTAGGAACCTCATGGCGTCGGATGGGCATGGCGCGAGATATGATGCTCTGCATCTCGGTGCGGATGGCATCAGCGTCCTCCTTGGTGACGGGACGACCGATGCGCAGGTCGCAGTAATATCCGTTAGACACGGGGATGTCTATTATCACCGAGCTTTGGGGGAAAAGCTTGTGTACAGCCTTGCACAGCACGAAGAAGAGCGAACGGGTATAAGCGCGCGAACCGGAGGGAGTGGTGAGGTCAAGGAACTCAACGTCCTTCGAGTTATACACGCGATAGTGCATACCCTCCACCTTATTGTTCACCTTGGCGCTGATGGGCGGATATGTCATATTGAGATTTAAATGATTAAAAATGTCAGAAAGTGTACTTCCGGTTTCCACTTTTAAAGATTTTTTATTATTTTTGCAACGGATTTGTATTAACTGTTTCATTTTCATATAATGTTTATAGGTTAACTTTCCAAAGATACTCCGTTTTCTCGACACAATGCGCCTACAGACACATAAATAAAATTAAAAATATGTCGATTTGGATTTTTTTTAAAATTATTGGTTCACTTGCCCTCCTCATCTACGGTATGAAGGTGATGAGTGAGGCACTCCAGAAGATGGCAGGCTCGCAGCTGCGCCATATCCTGGGAGCCATGACTACCAACCGCTTCACCGGTCTGTTGACCGGTATGTTCGTAACAACATCTGTGCAATCGTCCACAGCCACGACGGTGATGACCGTATCGTTTGTCAACGCCGGACTGCTCACACTGGCACAGGCCATCTCCGTAATCATGGGAGCCAACATCGGCACTACATTCACGGCATGGATTATGACACTGGGCTTCAATTTCAACATGGCGAACATCGTGTTCCCCGTTTTCTTCATAGCCCTGCTGCTCATCTATCGTAAGAAACAACGCTACGTAGGCGACTTCCTCTTCGGCGTCGCATTCATGTTCTTTGCCATTTCCACACTCGGCGCTACGGGAAAGGAAATGGACCTCAGTCATAACCAGACGGTTATCGACTTCTTCTCGTCTTTCGACAAAGACAGCTATCTGACCGTCTTCTCGTTCCTAATCATCGGTACGATTCTGACTTTCTGCATGCAGTCGTCAGCGGCTCTCATGGCCATTACCATGGTGCTCTGCTCTTCAGGCGTGCTCCCCATCTATATGGGTATAGCCCTCGTGCTCGGTGAGAACATCGGAACCACCATCACTTCCAACATCGCTGCCATGGGAGCCAACACGCAGGCTCGACGTGCCGCCCTCGCCCACCTTTCGTTTAACGTTTTCGGCGTTATCTGGGTGTTGTGCTGCTTCTATCCCTTCATTGACATGGTTTGCGGCTTCGTGGGTGTAGACCCGCACGCTGACCACATCGACGTATCGCGCCTCTCCGTGGTTCTCGCTGCCTTCCACACCACCTTCAACGTCTGCAACACCGCCGTGCTTATCTGGCTCATCCCGCAGATGGAGCGTCTGGTATGCTACATCATCAAGCCGAAAGCCACAAAGAACGAGGACGACTTCCGTCTGCGCTACATCGGCAACACGTCTATCATGAAGACTCCGGAGCTTTCCGTACTGGAGGCACAGAAGGAGATCAAGTCGTTCGCAGAGCGCATTCACCGTATGTTCGGCATGGTAAGAGAACTGCTCGGCGTGAAGGACGAAACGGCATTCACGAAGCTCTTCACACGAATAGAAAAGTATGAGAGCATCTCGGACAACATGGAGATTGAGATTGCCAATTACCTCGACAACGTATCGGACGCCCACCTCTCTGACGAAACTAAGGCGAAGATTCGTGCTATGCTCCGCGAGATATCAGAGCTGGAGTCGATCGGCGACTCTTGCTATAACATCGCACGCACCATGAGCCGCAAGTTCAAGGGCAAGGAGGACTTCACCGAGAATCAGTATGAGCACCTCCATCAGATGTTCGAGCTTACTGACGACTCGCTCACCCAGATGGACATCATGCTGACCGGTCGCAAAGACTCGCTCGATGTCAACCGTTCGTTCAACGTGGAGAACGAGATAAACAACTATCGCAACCAGCTCCGCTCACAGAACATCAACGACGTAAACGACCATAAGTACACCTACGCCATGGGCACAATGTATATGGACATCGTGTCAGAATGCGAAAAGCTCGGCGACTACGTGGTGAACGTAGTGGAAGCCCGCATGGGAACAAGACAGCGCGAAGCGTAATATTTAATTATTAATTGGTAATTATTAATTATTATTTATAGGCTTATACGGATTAGGCTGATTTATTTTGATTCATTAAACAGGAATCAGAAAAATCAACCTAATCCGTATCTGCTTTTTGTAATTTACAAAAAAAGCGTTATCTTTGCAGATAGTTCTACTAAAAACCATCTTGACAAACTCAGCAACATCATACCCATAAGGCTATTAGTGTATACACCTATATCAATAAACCTATTAAGAAAACATACATATATCTATACTCGTATAAATACATCTATTATATAACGATATGAACAAAACCTTACTTACTGTCCTTGCGCTTTCATGCACCATGACAGCCAATGTCGCGGCACAGGAATACAAGGGCTCGGCACCCGTATCGGGAGCCACGTACAACCTTTACAATGTGGGCACGAAGCAGTTTCTCGGCATTGAGAACGGACGCCTCGTACTCGGAGGAGAAAAGGTGGACGTTACGCTTTCTGCCGTCAACGACACCAACACACCAGGATTCTTCCGCCTTACATCACCTGACGGAACATGGCATGCCGACCTCTACGGCTCTCCTTCTCTCAAAACGGACAAGTTCAGCCAGTGGCGCATCGAGCCTGTCAACGGCAAGAAGGACGTTTACGCCATAGCAAGCCGCAACACGGAGGCAAGCGCATCGCTCTATCTTTATCAGAACGAAGCGCTCGGACGTCTCTCTGCCGTACCGCAGCAGCCCTCCGCACAGTTTGAAGCAGCTCAATGGAAGCTCGTATACACAGGAGAAAACACTCCCCCACTCTACGGCTTCGACGAGAACAGCAAGACATACGAGAATCCGCGCGACGGATATGCCGTAGTCAGCATCACCCGAACCTTCCAGCCCGGTCAGTGGACCACCTTCTGCTCGCCCGTCAATCTTACCGAAACACAGCTCAAGCAGCTCTTCGGCGACGATGTGCAGGTGGCTGAACTCAAGGCTCAGAACGCCAACGAACTACAGTTCGTCACATCGCACAGCCTCAAGGCTGGCGTGCCCTGCATCATAAAGGTGATGAAGCCGACAGAGAACAATGAATATCTGCTTGAGGACAACTTCACTTTCGCTTCTCAGGCAGAGACAGTAAACGTCAACGGCGGTGCTTTCTACGGCACGCTCTCCGTCACAACGGCTAACGGCGGCTACAGCCTCAACCCCAACACATCAGCCGTGGAGCAGATAAAGGACAGTTATGAGTTGCCTGCCATGAACGCTTACTATGTAACGCTTCTTGACGTCGTCATCGACTGCTGGAGCCTTGACGGAACCACCGGCATCGGCACCATCACCACAACAACTCCAGAAGGCGACATCTACACCATCGGCGGACAGAAGGTAGGCAGCGGCGAGAAGGCAGCGAAGCGTCTCCAGCACGGCGTCTACGTGGTTGGCGGAAAGAAGCATGCCAAGTAAACTAATCTAACAAATCCATAATCATACACTTATGATACACATATTCAGACAGCGATTCGCCACCGTCATAGCTCTCATCTGCCTCCTCTCCGGCATGACGCTATCAATGTCGGCACGCACGTCGCTACTAAAAGACTATACTCCCAACGGCGAGTCGTTCACACGCAACACCGCCGTTAACTTCCAGAAGCAGACGTTCAAGGCAGTGCTCGACCTCAGCACTTGCCAGTCGTCCACACAGTACGAGAACGTGCTCTCCATCGGCGAGGACCTGCAGGGTGCCAACGGATGGGGCGGCGTTTACGTCATCCATTTCTTCTACACCAAAAGTTCGTCATCGCTCCAGATAAACTGCTTCAACACTTCGCAGACTCACCGCGAGGATATCTCAGGCATCTCCGGCGAAACCACCATCGAGCTGAAGAGCGACGGTCTGTACGTCAACGGCACCAAGCGCTGCGACGCGTCCACTATCAGCGGACTTCTCAACCTTTCCAACATCCTCTACGGCAGCACACAGGGCAACACACGCTCATGGGCTACGTACAAGGAGGTGTCGCTGGAGGACGTTGAAGGCGGATCCGGCGGTGGCGGAACAGAAGGCGGAGGCGGCGGAACTGCCACCGAACGCAAGTTTGACGCGTCATGGATAAGCAATCAGAACAAGTATGCTGACTATAAAGAGGACGGTCACGCCACTTTCATCCCCTATGCCAGCGTAGCGGACATGAAGGCGGACGCCAACTACGCCAAGCCTTGGCTTACCCCAGAGAAGGCGCAGACACAGCTGCTCAACGGCACATGGAAGTTCAAGTACGTCCCCGGCACCACTTCAGGTCCCGGCGCATCCGACTTCTTCGACGCTGACCTCGACGACTCTGCATGGGACGACATCCGCGTGCCGCTGTCATGGGAGATGGCTGGCTACGGCAAGCCCGTCTACACCAACGTGGGCTATCCCTTCAGCAACAATCCTCCTAACGCCAATCAGGGCCTTTCTTACTATGGCGTGGAGGACAATAACGCCACGGGCTTCTATCGCCGATCGTTCAACATCCCCCAGTCGTGGGACGGCAAGCGACTCTTCGTCCACTTCGACGGCATCTACAGCGCTGCCGTGGTATGGGTGAACGGCAAGTACGTGGGCTACACGCAGGGATCTAACAACGACGCCGAGTTCGATATCACCGAGTTTGCGAAGGTTGGCGACAACCAGCTTTCGGTTCGCGTATATCGCTGGTGCGACGGTTCGTACCTCGAAGGTCAGGACATGTGGCACCTCTCAGGCATCCATCGTGACGTCTATCTCGTAGCCACTCCTAAGGTGTTCGTCTCAGACCATTACATCACTTCTTCGCTCAGCAACGACGCCACAAGCGGACAGCTCAACGTGAAGCTTACCGTAGACAACCGTGACGCTGTGCAGACTGAGAAGCAGCTCAACGTGGAGCTTCTTGACGCTGAGGGCAAGACCGTAGCCACCGGCTCGGCTTCTTACCAGGGCAGCGCCAACGAGTCGGTAGACGTGAAGCTCAACAATCTTTCCGCTCTCCATCCCTGGAGCGCAGAATATCCTTATCTCTACACCGTCGTGGTGCGTCAGGCTGATGCCGACGGCGCAGACGAGATGGTGTTCTCCACGAAGTACGGCTTCCGCAAGATCACCAAGTCGGGCAACCTTATATATATCAACGGCAAGCGCGTGTTCTTCAAGGGTGTCAACACGCAGGACACACATCCCGAATACGGACGTGCCATCGACACCGAGACAATGCTCCGCGACATTACTTTGATGAAGCAGGCCAACGTCAATACGGTCCGCACATCTCACTATCCGCGCCAGCCGAAGATGTACGCCATGTTTGACGCCTACGGAATCTACACGATGGACGAGGCTGACGTGGAGTGCCACTACAATCAGAACCTTTCTTCCAACTATTCTTGGAACGGTGCCATCCTCGACCGCGAGGTTCGCATAGTGATGCGCGACCGCAATCATCCGAGCGTCATCTTCTGGTCGATGGGCAACGAGAGTGGTTCGGCAAGCAACTTCTCAACAGCTTACTCTGAGATGAAGAGCCTCGACGACCGTCTTATCCATTATGAGGGCAACATGTCGTACTCTGATCTCGGCTCGAGCATGTATCCCACCGTATCTAACGTATCGGGCAGCAGCAACGGTTACAGCGGCAAGCCTTACTTCATCTGCGAGTATGCACACGCAATGGGTCAGGCTGTCGGCAACCTCAAGGAATATTGGGACATCATCGAGAAGAGCTCAGGCATCACCGGCGGATGTATTTGGGACTGGGTTGATCAGTCTTTATACGACCCCGAGCGTCTGCTTAAGGGCGAGAAGAAGGATGTCAACGGAATGAACTACTGGGTTTCGGGCTACGACTATAACTCACCGTCGGGCGTAGGTCAGGGCTTCCAGGGCAACTTCCTCAACAACGGCATCATCACTCCGGACCGTGCTTGGACCGGAAAGCTTACTGAGGTGAAGCATGTCTATCAGAACATAAGCTTCTCAAGTTACGACGGAAAGACCGTAACCATAAAGAACAAGAACTCCTTCGCGTCGCTCGACGCTTATCGCCTCGTCTATCGCGTGCTGCGTGACGGACGCCTCGTGGAGGAAGGAACAGCTCAGATGCCTAACATAGCAGCCGGATCGTCAGCCGACGTCACTCTCCCCATCAAGGCAGAGACCGACAACGACGCCGAATGGCTCGTCAACGTGCAGCTGCAGCTCAAGGAGCAGACACTGTGGGCAGAGGAGGGTTACGCCGTGGCTGAGGACCAGTTTGAGCTGGTTAAGCGCCCGTCACTCGCCAGCCACAACGCTGAGGGCGGACAGCTAAGCGTAAGCGGACAGACCGTAAGCGGAACAACGGCTGACGGCAAGGCATTCGCAGTAAGCTTCTCCAACGGCAAGATGACATCGTGGAAGTTCGACGGCGAGAACATCATCACTCAGGGACCCGACTTCAACAGCTACCGCAAGGTGGACAACGACCGCAACTTCTCGCCTGACTTCACCAACTCCACCAGCGTTTCCGTAACCGGAGCCTTGGCAAAGAGCGGCAACAACGCCACAATGTCAGTAAGCGGCTACGCATATTCATGCTCATACACCATCGACTATACGTTCTATGCGGACGCCACAGTGGACATGAAGGTGACATTCTCGCCCAGCGGCAACCTCGCACGTATGGGTCTGGGAATGCAGTTTGCCCAGGGAATGGAGGACGTTGAGTATTACGGACGCGGCCCGTGGTCGAACTATTCTGACCGCAAGACCGGCTCGTTCCTCGGACGTTACCAGACCACCGTGGATGACATGGTGGACGAGATGATTCATCCGCAGACTTACGGCGACCATCAGGACCTGCGCGACCTCACGCTCCGCAACCTCACAAACGGACTCAGCCTCAACGTGCAGACGGAGGGACAGGTGAGCTTCTCGCTCGGTCATTATGACGAAACACGCTGGTGTACGTACGGCGACTCGATGTGGAACTCTCAGCTCCACTGGTACGACCTCTCTCGTGACCCGCAGATTTACGCCCACTTCGACTATTTCCAGCGCGGACTCGGCAACAACTCATGCGGCGGCGACGGCTGTCTGAGCGAGTACACCTGCCCGTCATGGGGATCATACACATACACCCTGCGCTTCACACCTACAAAGTAAAGAAGTTTTATAACTTCTAATATACCTTTCAAGCCGTGGACAAGAACTGAAAGACAGCGACGCTAACATTCAGTTCGTGCCCACGGCTTTTGTTTTCGCTTAAGGGAAAAGCATAAAATCGTACTTAAATATTATACTATTTTTATTGCGTATTCAGACAAAATGCAGTAATTTTGCATTGCGAAATATAAGATAAGATTAAGATTCATACATTATTTGATTAATACACATTTTGCTTAATATAAAATCTATAAAGAACTTATGAACAAAGGTATCAACAAATCCAGAATTGTTGCCTGTATGCTTGCAGCCGGCTTCTTAGCCGTTGGCTCGGGCTGTACGGACAGCGACTTCGACTTGTCGAACATTGATCAGACCATCGGAATCGGTGGCGACGGACTTCAGCTCCCCACCAACAGCACGGAGAACATCGTGCTTGACGACCTCCTGGATCTGAACAACAGTGACTTCATCTCCATAGCCGAGAACGGTGACTATATGTTCTCCAAGCAGAGCGACGACGTAAAGCCGTCGCATCCGAGCATTGACGAGGTGCTGGTGAAAGAGGCTAAGGTGAACAACAACTTCAAGATTGAGATTCCCGAAAGCTCTCTGATGCAGACCAAGCGCAAGTCGGCTGGACACACCAAGCTCAGCAAGACAGCAAGCGTGGAGGGTGAGGCATCGGAGTTCAAGTATCGTGGCAACGTGCCCTACGAAATCCGTGAGCTTATCTCTGCAAAGACAGCGTCTGACATCAACATCGACGTAAACGTGACAGCGGAACTTAAGAAGGTCATCCCCACCTTCAAGACCATGACCGTAACCATCCCTTCTTACCTCAAACTCAACATCGGCAAGTGCTCGCCTTCACAGCCCGAATACGATGCAGAGAAGGGCATCATCACTTTCCACAACATCTCAAGCTCAGCCAATATCAATATCAAGGCCACTGTTGGCGGCATCGACTTCACCACCAAGCCGACAAAGCAGAACAGCGTAGTACTCACACCGGGCGTAGGCGAGGCTGACGGCAGCGTAGACCTTAACGGCGTGGCACTCCTCGGCATCACTTTCGACGAGGTGAACAAGGAGGGCAACTCGCTGCAGAACCTCTATATGTCGGCTAAGATGACTATGGGAGCCATCAGAGTTACGGAGACTACGGGTAAGTTCAACCCGAACCTTGACCTTGAAGACCTCGGCAACGTTAACATCAACGACGTGCCCGACTTCCTTACCGACAAGGACGTGACCATCAATCTCTATAACCCCGTCATCGAACTGACCGCCACAAGCGACATCGACGTGGCTGGCGTGGCAACAGCCACCCTCATCGCTGAGGACGAACGCGGCAACGAGATGGCCAAGGTGGTGATTGACGGACTCAACGTCAAGCCCAATGCCGTAACACGCGTATGCATCTGCAAGCACAAGGAAGGCATTGACGAGACTAAGTATGACCAGGTGAAGGTGGTAAGCAACCTCTCTGACATCGTAAAGAAGATTCCGCACCGCATCAACTGCGAGGCTGAGGTGCATGCTGACAGCAAGCGTGTGAGCACCGTGAAGCTCGGCAAGGAATACACCATCGACGCTGACGTATATATGAAAGCACCGCTTGCCTTCGACGAGGGAGCACAGATTGTCTACACCGACACCATAGACGGATGGAACGAGGACATCGACAAGTTCAGCTTTGCTGAGGGTGCATACATCGAGATGACAACGGAGGTAGAGAACAAGATGCCGGCTTACCTTAACGTAAGCGCATTCGCCATCGACGTCAACGGCAAGGAGATTCCGCAGAGTAGCATCCGCGTGGACGTATCCAACTCCGTGAAGGCTTCTGAGGACGGCGAGAAAGCCGTGGTGACACCCGTGACCATCAAGCTGAGAGAGAACGAGAAGGGCGCGCTGAAGACCGTGGACGGCATCGTCTTCCGCGTAACGGCTGCAGCTGGCGAGAAGGACGCGCAGACCATCGTCGGCAAGACCATCAACGCTTACAAGCACACGCTCACCGCACGAAACATCAAGGTGAGACTCGTAGGTAAGATTATCGCAGACTTCAACTAATAACGACAATTCCACAGAATAAATGAAAAGAATAGGAAAATATATACTTGCCGCCTCACTTGCTGCCGTGGGCTGCAACGCAATGGCGCAGGGACTCAATTCGGGCTACTTCGTAGAGGAATATAAGTTCCGCCACAATATGAACCCTGCCTTCGGCAATGAGCAGAACTACGTTTCGCTGCCGGCTCTCGGCAACATAAACGTACGTACGCAGGGCAACTTCGGACTGGGCGACGTGCTCTTCGACAATCCCCGTTACGGCGTGGACAGCGACAAGAAGAAAACCACGTTCATGAACCCCTACATCTCCACATCGGACGCTCTGTCGGGCTTCGCTTCAGGCACCAACCGCATCAACGCTGACGTAGACATCACGCTGCTGTCGGCTGGATTTAAGGCTTTCGGCGGTTACAACACCATCTCTATCGACTCGCGTACAAACGTAGGCACCTCTCTGCCCTACTCTCTCTTCGAGTTTGCCAAGAACACAGGCAACAAGACCTACAAGATGGACGACATCAACGTGCATGCTCAGTCGTTCGTGCAGCTGGCTTTCGGTCATTCACGCAAGATTGACGACAAGCTGCGCGTGGGCGGCAAGCTGAAGGTGCTGCTCGGTGTGGCTCGCGGCGACGTGCAGATCACCAACCTACGTGCTGACCTTACCGGCGAAAACAAGTGGACAATGTCAGGAAAAGCCGAGGCTAACATCTCTATGAAGGGATTCGCTTACCAGCAGGAGGAGAAGGAATATAAGCAGGAAGGCAAGGGCACATACCGCTACGTCAACGACATCGACATCGACGGACCGGGCGTAAGCGGCTTCGGTCTGGCTCTCGACCTCGGTGCCGTATACAAGATCAACGACGACTGGCAGGTGAGCGCCTCACTTCTCGACCTCGGTTTCATCAGCTGGAGCAACAATATGACGGCTGTGAACAAGCAGGAGAGCTTCGAGTTCGGCGGTTTCCACGACATCTCTTATAATAAGTATGATGACAACGGCAACCTAAAGGACAACTCGTTCAAGGGTCAGGGCGACAAGTATTCGGACCAGATAGCCGACTTCGCCAACCTTACTGACCAGGGCGACAAGGGCGGACGTACCACAGGCATCGGTGCCACGCTCAACCTCGGCGCAGAATACGTGTTCCCGCTCTATCGTCAGCTGAAGTTCGGTGCGCTCAGCACCACACGCTTCAACGGCAAATACACATGGACCGAGGGTCGTGTGAGTGCCAACGTAGCTCCGCTTGACTGGCTCGACGGTGGCATGAGCTTCGCCGTGAACAGCTTCACAGCCAGCTGCGGATGGGTGATCAACGCTCACCCCAAGGGCTTCAACGTCTTCATCGGCATGGACCACATCTTGGGCAAGGTGAGCAAGGAGTTTATCCCGCTCAGCTCCAACGCCAGCGTAAACGTCGGATTCAACGTAGCGTTCTGACATAACATAGGGAGAAAAGGCTCCAACAGTTAGCCTTTTCTCCCTATTTTTTTAGTTTTTACAAAATAATATAATTGCGCTTGTTATACAAAACCGCCACTTTAATAACCTCACATCGAACGAAGTGAATGCTCACATCGAACGAAGTAAATGCTCACATCGAACGAAGTGAATGCTTACAACGAACGAAGTAAATGCTTAAACCGAACGAAGTAAATGCTCGTATCGGACGAAGTGAGACAACATTGAAATTGAATGATGTCACAGTACCAATTGAATTATGTCACTAAAGTAGCGGTTTTGTAAGAGAATAGGGCTTGTTTGACTTTTTTAGACGTCCCGCCGTAGCCACGCGCCCACGAACGACCAGCAGATTGAGTATGAGCTGCGGGTTCCGCGGAGCGGGACCTATATAATGAAACCCACTGCAAGCTGCGAAGCAGCGCAGCTGTGGGTACATGCGCTACTTCCACCCCATATAGTTCCCCGAAGGGGGACTGACGCATATAGTCGGTCCCGCTTCGCGGAACCAAGAGAGGGTGAGGTGATGCTTATTCAAAATTCTTACTTCTTATACTTGATCTTCACCAGCACGGGATAGTGGTCGCTGGGGGTGCGGAGCGTGCTCTTTCGGAACGATGTCTCACCGGGAGCCTGCGTGCTCTTCAGCTCGGGCTGCTCGGCAGCCGTCTCTGTCCAGTACATGTTGGTGAGGAGAGCGTAGCGATCCACCTCGAAGTTGGGCGAGAGGAACACGTGGTCGATGCGGGAAGTGGTGGTGTATTCGGGATGGAAATCGTTGAACGAACCGTTCTCGCAGAAGCGGTGACGAGCCTTAAGGTACGAGTCCTCGAGGATGCCTGACGACGTGAATATGCCGTAAATCTCGTCTGTCTGGTCCACATTGAAGTCGCCCGTCAGCACCGAAGGCGCACCCTTGGCTATCTCCTTAATCTTCTTCACCACCAGCTTGGCAGCCTCGCGGCGAGCCACAATGCCGACGTGGTCCATGTGGAGATTGAAGTAATAGAAGCGGAAGCCCGTCTCTTTCTGGCGGAACTCGCCCCATGAGCAGATGCGCACGCAGGCAGCGTCCCAGCCGAGCACCGGCTTGTCAGGAGTCTCGTTAAGCCAGAAGTTGCCCTTCTGGAGCAGCTCCAGGCGGTCCTTCTTGTAGAAGATGGCAGAATACTCGCCGTCCTCCTTGCCGTCGTCGCGTCCCACGCCCACGTAGCCGTAGCCGTCAAAACCCTTCAGAAGGTCGTGTAGCTGACCAACGAGCACCTCCTGCGTACCGAAGATGTCGGGATCCTCGAAGTTGATCTGGTCACAGATAACCTGGCAGCGCTTTGTCCACACATTACCCTTGCTGTCGTCAGAAGAGTTATGGTTGCGGATGTTGTACGTACCTACGAATAAGTTTTGTGCGCTGAGCGCCATGCAGAAGCACAAGGCGAGCGCAAAGGTAAAGTAGCGTTTCATAGTTGATTGGGTTTTATATTGTTCTTTCATACAAAGTTATGCAAAAATTTTGGCACATAGACGTATTATGTGTAATTTTGCATAATTTGAAACAAAATACTTACCAAATAAAACTTATTATTTTATTATATGGAAATCATAGACTTCAGCAAGCGTAATTCTATCATCAACAAGTATATGGCAGAAATGCGCGACAAGAACTATCAGAACAACCGTCTCCTCTTCCGTAACAATATCATGCGCGTGGGCGAGCTTATCGCTTACGAGCTCAGCAAGACCCTCGACTATGAGGAGCGTGACGTGCAGACTCCGCTTGGCACGGCAAAGGTGAACGTGCCCACTGACAAGGTGGTGCTCGGAACCATCTTCCGCGCAGGTCTGCCCTTCCACCAGGGTTTCCTCAACATCTTCGACCACGCCGGCAACGCTTTCGTTTCGGCATATCGCGAGTATGAGGACGCCGCTCACACTAAGGTGGGCATCCACGTGGAATATCTCGCCACGCCCGACCTCGACAACGCCACTCTCCTCATCGTCGACCCGATGCTTGCCACCGGCGGATCAATGGAGATGGGCTATAAGGCGCTCCTCACCAAGGGCACCCCGAAGCGCGTTCACGTGGTCTGCGTGATTGCTTCGCCTGAGGGCATCGAGCACGTCCGCCGCACCTTCCCCGAGGACACCACCATCTGGTGCGCCGCCGTAGACCCGGGTCTGAACGAGCATAAGTATATCGTGCCGGGATTCGGTGACGCCGGCGACCTCTGCTACGGAGGAAAAATATAATGAGCTGAAAAGGCAGGGCTTTGCACTGCAAGCTCAATATATAAAACTGTACTTTATACAAATAAAGGAGGCTATGACGTTTACCGCCGTAGCCTCCTTTATTTATCAATTCAAAATGCGCCTTGGCGCACAATTCCTAACTCCTAATTCGAACGGCGTATGCCGTCCGCCTTTGCATATCTGCGCACCGTCTTGCCGAAGAGCTTTGCGGGAGCCTTCACCATTGTGACGTCACTCAGACTGCCGTCCTTATTGACCGTTATCTGCGAGATGTCTGAGCAGATGGCAGCGTCATCGTCAAGATAGGCAGCCACGATGTAATATTCGGTGCCATCCTTCGGATTGGTGTAAGTGATCTTGGCGTCACCACGGAACGCATTGTTCTCGAAGAAGAGCAGCATCTCGTTGTTTACGAGATAGTCGTAGAGAGCGGAGCTGATGCCGGTCTGCATATAGTCGCGAGTGCCCTGCGGCTCACCCGTCATCTCGTCACGCATCTTCGATGTGGGGAAGAAGCCTAAGGTGTAGTTCTTCGTCTTGTCGTCCGGCGTTGCCGTAACGTTGATACCTTCAGCGGTCTTTTCCGCAGTCAGCGTCACGACGTTGGCGATGCGGTCCACGTTCTTTGTGCGGAACGCAATCTTCGTGACCGGAGTGGAGGAATTGGCTTGCTCGTCCATGCCGTGCATCCATACCACGTACTCACGACCCGGGAGAAGATTTGCCTGATAATCGTCGAAGTTGCCCGTGTAAGTAAAGCTGCTGACCATCTCAGACAAAGACATGCCGTACGACTTAGCCATCTCCTCCATCCACGTCTTGTCGTCGGCTACGAGAGCCTCATCAGTGGGATATTCGGCATCGAAAACATCCTTCTCAAGGTAAGACACGTAGTAATGCATGTTGGGATCGCTGCATGTCATAATCATCTTGACGTAAGTGGAATGGATATCGAGGTCGAGATTGAGCGGAGTGCGCACAGCCTTCTCGAAGGTGAGGCTGTCAACTCCGGCAAGACTCACCGTCTTGGTGGTCTTGTCGGACATGTGGAACACAACATTGCGGTCCTGCTGCGCGTAGGTTGCGATGGAGCAGAACGAGAACGCGCAGAGAGCCATGTTGCGTAGAATAGTTTTCATAATAAGTAGCGTAATGGGATTATGCGGATGGGATTACTTTACAAACTTGAATGTCTTTCCGTCCACAGTGAGAACGTATACGCCCTTGGCGAGTGAAGATACGTCGATGGTGCTGCCGTTGTCCACCTTCTGCATGCCTACCAAAGCACCTGAAACAGATGCGAGACGGGCTGTAGAGGTCTTGGCGATGCCGTTTACGCGTACTGCATTGCCGTCAAACTGGAACGATACGCCAGCTGCGGGGTCAGTCTTGGTGTCGTTGATGGCAGTGAAGTCACCGTCAAAGCTGATTTTTCTAACTTCGTCAAGAGAGAAGCTCTGGCTTGCACCGAGCTTGTCGAATACGTTCAGCATTCCCTCTTCAGAGAATGTTATCTTGCTCACATTGTCGAGTGAAAACGTAGCGTTCTTACCAGTCAGGTCGAGCGTCATCTTCGTCTGTGCCCCAGCTGCCATGCAAGCTACGAGGGCGAGTGATGTGATAATCTGTCTTTTCATATACGTAAAGGTATTAATGTTTATTTACTGAATTATTAAATTTCTTCATCCATCCGCCTCCCCTCATGCACATTATGCCGATGACGATGAACGGAATGCTGAGAATCTGACCCATGTTGATAGGCAGAGCAGCCTCAAATGCCTCCTGTATCTCCTTCGTATACTCGATGAAGAAGCGTGCCGTGAAGATGTAGGCGAGGCAGAGTCCGAAGAAGAATCCGGTGCCTACGCGCTGCGGCTGCTTGCGATAGATGACCCATCCGATGATGAGGAGCACGGCGTAAGCGATGGCTTCATAGAGCTGTCCCGGATGACGCGGCATAGAATCGACGCGCTCGAAGATGAACGCCCAGGGCACATCGGTGGGCTTTCCGATTATCTCGGAGTTCATAAGGTTGCCCAGTCGGATGAAGCAAGCCGTGGCAGGGGTGGCAATAGCTATGTTGTCGAGCACCTGCCAGATGTTCATACGTGTCTTGCGGACGTAGAGCCAGAGGGCAAGCATCAGACCGATGGTTCCGCCGTGCGACGCCAGTCCGCGGAAGCCGGTGAAGCTCCACGATCCGTCAGAGGCGATGTGGATGGGCAGGAACATCTCGATGAAGTGCGTAGGGCTGGTCAGGAAGTAGTCGGGCTGATAGAAGAGACAGTGGCCGAGTCGTGCTCCTGCGAGGATTCCCACGAAGCAATAGATGAAGAGCGGGTCGAAGAGTCCTTCCTTCACCTTCTCCTCCTTATAGAGCTTCTGCACGATGACGTAAGCAAGGCCAAGCCCCACGAGCCAGCACAACGAGTACCAATGGAGCGCAAGGGGTCCGATTGTCACGGCTGTGTCGCTCGGATCCCATACGATGTAGTTAAGAAGTGAGTTCATTGTCCTTCTTTTATCTGTTTATGTCTTCCTTTTATATTGAAAACGCCTTACGGAGTTAGACGTTGAAGCGGAAGTGCATGATGTCGCCGTCCTGAACGACATAATCCTTACCCTCGATGGAGAGCTTGCCTGCCTCGCGGACAGCAGCCTCAGAACCGTACTGTATGTAGTCGTCATACTTGATTACCTCGGCGCGGATGAATCCCTTCTCGAAGTCGGTGTGGATTACACCGGCGCACTGGGGAGCCTTCCATCCCTTGTGGTATGTCCATGCCTTCACCTCCATCTCACCGGCGGTGATGAATGTCTCGAGGTTGAGGAGCTGGTAAGCCTTCTTGATAAGGCGGTTTACGCCGCTCTCCTCCAGTCCGAGTTCCTCAAGGAACATCTGCTTGTCTTCGTAAGTCTCGAGCGAAGCGATGTCCTCCTCAGTCTTTGCAGCGATGACGAGCATCTCGGCTCCCTCGCTCTTGGCTATCTCAGCAATCTGCTGTGTGTATTCGTTGCCGTCCTTTGCAGAAGCCTCGTCCACGTTGCAGACGTAGAGCACTGGCTTTGAGGTGAGCAGGAAGAGGTCGTGAGCATAGCGAAGCTCCTCCTTTGTCTCGAACTCCACGGTGCGTGCGTTCTTGCCCTGCTCGAGCACTTCCTTGTAAGCCTCGAGCACAGACACTGCTATCTTGGCGTCCTTGTTGTTGCCGATGGAGGCAATCTTCGACTGCTTCTGGAGCTGAGCCTCTACGGTCTCGAGGTCCTTAAGCTGAAGCTCGGTGTCGATGACTTCCTTATCCTCTACGGGGTTTACGCTTGCGCCGCCCTCACGTACGATGTTGTCGTCGTCGAAGCAGCGGAGCACGTGGATGATGGCGTCAGTCTCACGGATGTTTCCGAGGAACTTATTGCCGAGACCCTCGCCCTTGGATGCACCCTTAACGAGTCCGGCGATGTCTACTATCTCGCAGGTGGCGGGAACGATGCGTCCCGGATGAACTATCTCGGCGAGTCGTGTGAGTCGCTCGTCGGGCACTGTGATTACACCGACGTTAGGCTCGATTGTACAGAAAGGGAAGTTGGCTGCCTGTGCCTTTGCGTTGGAGAGGCAGTTGAAGAGTGTGGACTTTCCCACGTTAGGGAGTCCTACGATACCGCATTTTAATGACATGTCGTTATTTTTGTTGTTTTTTTCTTATTCCTAATTTATTGGTGTCTTTTGTATAGTCTCAATGCAAAGTTACTGAAAGTATTGCATATAAGGGACATATAATGGCGTTATTTTTCAGTCGGTGAGGTCTACGTGGCTCACTGTGATGTCCTCATGGAGGAATATTCGTGCTGTCTCGCTGAATCGTTCCTCGCTTTCGGTGGTGAGATATCGGCATTTGCCGCCCTTCGTGATGTTTTGTTCCATCTCGGGGTGGCGCTGCAGATAGTCGGCGAGCGAGTCTGCCACGTAGCTGCCCTGCGCCATGATGCGCACACCGTCGGGGATGTTCTTCACCACGGACGACATCAGAAGCGGATAGTGTGTGCAGCCGAGGATGACGGTGTCGATGAGCGGGTCGAGACGCATGAGCTGGTCGATGCGCTTCTTCACGAAGTAGTCGGCACCGGGAGAGTCGGCTTCACCTGCCTCCACGATGGCTGCCCACAGCGGACAAGCCACTCCGCTGACGGTGATGTCGGGGAAGAGCTTATTTATCTCAAGTTTGTACGACTGGCTCTTTATGGTTCCTTCGGTGGCGAGTACGCCGACGTGACGCGACGTGGTGAGATTGCCGATGGTTTCGGCGGTGGGTCGGATGATGCCGAGGACGCGACGGTTGGGGTCGAGAAGGGGGAGGTCGCGCTGCTGGATGGACCTCAGCGCTTTGGCGGAGGCTGTGTTACATCCGAGGATGACAAGGTGGCAACCCATTGAGAATAGCTTCATCACAGCCTGTCTCGTAAACTGGTAGACCACTTCAAAGGACCGCGAGCCGTAGGGCGCACGGGCGTTGTCGCCGAGGTACATATAGTCATACTGCGGCAGCAGTTGGCGGATGCCGTGAAGGACAGTCAGTCCGCCGTAGCCGGAGTCGAACACTCCGATGGGGCCTGGCGATTGGGGAAATGTCATTGCTGTTGTGTTTTTAGGGTTCCTTATTTTGTGAGCTGAGCTTTGATAAGCTCGGTGGCGTCTTCTCCCATTTCAGGGTTTACGTAGGGGCAGGCGTCGTTGTCGGTGTTCAGTATGAAGGCGTAGCCCTGGTCCTTTCCCACTGCTGCAACGGCTGCTGCGAGACGGCGGCGTACTGGGGAGAGAGCGTCGGTCTCAGCCTGCTTGAGGAGACGTTCGGCGTCCTTGCGAAACTCCACGTTCTTCTCCATGAGGTCCTGCAGCTCGGTCTGACGCTTGCGGAGGATGGTGGGCACGAGGGTGCTCTGCACCTCAAGAAATTCCTCGTACTTCGAGTTGAACTCCATTTCGGCACGTCTCATCTCACTGTCGTATTTACGTCTGAGGTTGTCCACGTCGGCCTGTGCCTTTACATACTCCGGCATCTCATTCAGCATCGCATCGAAGCTGAAATATCCGAATCGTATCTGTGCGCTTGCCAGCAACGGCATGGCAAGGAGGATGATAAACAGCAGTGTCTTCTTCATATTAATCTGTGGGATGAATGGTTAGAAAAAGTGTGTTGGGGTGAATGGTTAAAAAAATAGGACAATGAGGTGCACTGTGTGTCATCTCATTGTCCGTTTACGCGAGGCAGGAAGCCAGTGCGCGAATCGAGCCTCGTCTGTGTTGTGTGTGTTTATGTTTACTTCTTAGCAGGAGCAGTCTTGTTGAGCTCGGCCTTAACCTCTGCGGTAACGTCCTTGCTGAGAGTGTCGCTGATGTAGGGGATGCCAGAAGTGATGTCCATGATGTAGACATAACCACCTGCCTTGCCCACTGCCTTGATGGCGTCAACGAGCTTGTTGGTGATCGGACCGATCTTCTCCTGCTGGAGCTTGCCGAGAGCCTGCTGGTTGTCCTGAGCAGTCTGCTGTATCTTCTGATACATCTGCTGGAGGCTTTCCTCTGTCTCCTTCTTCTTGGTCTCGTTCATTGTAGAGGAGTTCTTGTCATAGTCCTGAGCCTTGCGCTGGAGCTCATCCTGCATAGCCTTGAGGTCGTTGTCGTACTGCTTAGCTGCAGCCTCTACCTCACCACGTGCCTTGATGAACTCAGGCATAGAAGCCATGATTTCCTGTGCGTTAACGTGACCGAACTTCTGTGCGAATGTTGCCAATGGCATGAACAACATAAGCATTAAAAATAGCTTTTTCATTCTTTCTCTTTATTTTGTTTTTTTTGATAATTATCAATTATATCCTAACTTCTGCAGCACTTCGTTGCTGATGTCTATCTTCGGCGAACCGAAGATGATGCCGGCGTCGGAGGCTCTGTCGAGTACTAAGGAGTAGCCACGGAGCTCGGAGATTTCCTTTACGGCAGTGTAGATTTCCTCCTGGATGGGCGACATCAGACTCTCACGCTTCTTGAAGAGCTCGCCTTCCGGACCGAAATACTTGCGCTTCAGGTCGCTGGCTTCCTTTTCCTTCTTCATGATGGTCTCCTGACGCTCCTTCTTCTGCTCGGCAGAGAGGAACACCATCTCGTTCTGATAGTTCTTATACATTGTGGAAGCCTCTGTGTTGAGAGCCTCCACCTCAGCCTGCCACTTCTTCGACACCTGATTGAGCTGCTCGTTGGCACGCTCGTAGGCGGGGATGTTCTTCAGGATGTACTCCATGTCAAGAAGCGCAAACTTCTGTGCGCTTGCCGTCAATGCCGTAATGGCAAAGAGGCAGATTAACATTAATTTTCTCATATCTTTAAAAAATTATGTTAGCATTAGAATTCCTGTCCGAGGATGAAGTGGAACTGGCTGCCGCCCTTCTTTCCGTATACGGTGTCGAAACCGTAAGCCCAGTCGATACCCATCAAGCCTACCATCGGGAGGAAGATACGTACACCGACACCGGCGGAGCGCTTCATGTCGAAGGGATTGAACTTCTTGGTCTCTGTCCAGGCATTACCACCCTCGACGAATGTGAGGCCGTAGATGGTGGTGTTGCCGAGGAGGAGCGGATAGCGAAGTTCCAGCGACATACGGTCGTAAGCATAAGCCTCTGCGCCGTACGGGGTGAGCGAGCCGTTCTCGTAACCTCTAAGACCGATGGTCTCCTCTGCGTAGTTCGTAGAATATCCGGTCATACCGTCACCACCCATGTAGTAGGTCTCAAACGGCGACTTCTTCCACTTGTTGAAAGAGCCGAGCAAGCCGAGCTCTACGCGAGTCATGAGCACCAGACACTTCTGTCCGCTTGTGAGAGCGGTGTAGGTGCGAGCCTTGAACTTCCACTTGTGGTACTCCACCCAGCGGTATTTCTCCTGCTGCTCCTTGTTGTAGTTGGGCGACTTGGGGTTCTGAGCGAGGTGCTCATAGTCCTTTCCGTCGAATGCTGACCAAGGCGGTGTTACGGTCACTGACGCCATAAACTCAGAACCGCGGCGCGGAAACAGCTGGTTGTCGGTAGACGTACGCGACAGCTGTATGCTGAGGTTAAGGTTGTTTGAGTTACCGTTAGTCATGAGGAAGTAAGCCCAGTTCTTCATCATATAGCGGGTATACTGCAGTGAGAGCGACAGCTGGAAGTAGTCATCAGGCCATCTCAACTGCTTACCCCAACCGAGCGAAACGCCGAAGAGCTTAACATACTTGTCCGGATCGTAATAATTCTCGTAGTTATTATATCCGTAGTTGCTACCGTAACCATACATATAGTTGTAATAGTTGTTGAAGTAGCCGTTGTTATAGTAGTTGCTCGACACGTCAGACTGCTTTGAGAAGTATGCGCCTACAGAGAACTGAATGGGTCGCTTGCCACCGAACCAGTTGGTTGAGTACGACATGTTGTACGACTGATAGTACGTACCGTTGGTCTGTGCTCCGAGTGAGAGCACCTCACCGTCACCGATGGGGAGGAATCCTCTGTGCTCACTGTTCTTGCGGAAAAGGTTTCGCATAGAGAAGTTGTTGAGCTTAAGACCTATTCGTCCGATGACGCCGGTCTGACCCCAACCGAGTGAGAACTCCACCTGGTCGTTCGACTTCTGCTCAAGTTCCCAGTTGATGTTCACGGTTCCGTTCTCCGGATCGGGCTTTACGTCGGGGTTAACCTTCTCTGGGTCGAAGTGTCCCATTGACGCAATCTCACGTGCAGAACGCTGGAGAGCCTCCTTAGAGAAGAGGTCGCCCGGCTTGGTACGCAGCTCACGTCTGATGACGTTCTCGTAGAGTCGGTCGTTACCCATAATACGTACATGATTGATGTGCGCCTGGGGTCCCTCGAAGATACGCATCTCGAGGTCGATGGAGTCGCCCACGATGTTCACCTCCGTCGGGTGGAGCGAATAGAAGAGGTAACCGTTGTTCCAGTAGTTGTTGCCCACGGCGTCTTCGTCCTCAGAGAGGCGCTTGTTCATGAGCTTCTGGTTGTATACGTCACCCTTCTGCATGCCGAGCACGCGTGAGAGATAGTCAGAGGAATAGATGGTGTTGCCCACCCATGTGATGTTGCGGATGAAGTATTTCTTGCCTTCGTCCACCTTTATCTTGATGCTGACATGCTTGTCGTCAACGTTCCAGACCGAGTCGGAAACGATCATAGCGTCACGATATCCATACTCGTTATACTTGTCAATAAGCTTCTGCTTGTCCGCCTTCCAGCGTTCCGGCGTAAACTTCTTGGCTTTGAGGAACGAACCAAGAGTGCCTGCCTCATGCGTCTTCGCGAAAGCTCCCTTCTTGAGCAGACCGCCCTTTATCTTGGTGTTAGAAAGGGCGTGGTTGCCTTCGATGAATATCTTGCGCACCTTCATCTTCTCCTTCTTGTCGATGATGACGTCGAGGATAACCTGATTTTTCTGCGATACGTCGTCGCGCTGCACAATCTGGATGTCGGCGTTCTTGAATCCCTTGTCGTCGAAGTATTTCTTGGCAAGAATCTTCGCGCGGTCAATCATGTTAGGCGTAATCTGTGCGCCCTTGAGCAGTCCGAGCTTCTCCTCCATGTCCGTACGTTCCGACTTCTTCAGTCCCACGTAGTTGATGGTGGAGACACGCGGTCTCATCTGTAGGTGTATGTGCAGGTAGGCCTTGTCCTGTACGAGCGAGTCAACGGCAATGGACACCTCTGAGAAGAGTCCGTACTTCCAGTAGTGCTTGATGGCGTCCGTTATCTCGTCGCCCGGCAGATCAATCTGCTGTCCCACGGACAGTCCAGAGATGCCGGTAAGCATATAGTCCTCATAGCCATCGGCTCCTGATACGGCGATGCCTCCGATGGTTACGGAGCGTGGTGTTCCGGCATACGATATGTCGGGATATTGAATCTTGTCCTGCGCCATTGCTGCCATTGTGCACGCCATGACGCATACAGTTGTCAAGACCTTCTTTATATTCATCTTTGTTTGCTTGGTTTCGGTTCTTTATCTTCTATGTTGTGGCGGGTGTCTTGTCTGATAAGGAGCTGTTCCTTATTCGCCGTCGTTACGGCTTCTGCTGCTTCTCCTCTTCCTCCACCTGCGCTTCGGTCTTTCCGAATCGGCGCTGGCGGCTCTGATAGTCAGCGATGGCACGATGTAGTCCTTCCTCGTCGAAGTCAGGCCAGTAGGTTTCGGTGAAATAAAGTTCGGAGTAGGCTATCTGCCACAGCAGGTAGTTGCTGATTCGCTCCTCACCGCCGGTGCGGATGAGCAGCTCGGGGTCGGGCATAGAAGCCGTGGTCATGTGCTCGGAGAGCGTCTCTTCGCTGATGTCCTCGGCTTTCAGCTTTCCTTCAGCCACCTCCAAGGCGATGTCGTGCGCCGCCTTCGTTATCTCCCAACGTGAGGAATAGCTAAGAGCTATGACCATTGTCATGGCAGAGTTGGCAGCGGTGTTATCCATCGTCTGCTTCAGCTTCTGCTGCACCTCCACGGGCAGTCTTTCTATGTCGCCGATAACCTCGAATCGCACGTTGTTCTTCATGAATATCTCGTCCTCTAAGGAGGTGAGCACCAGTCCCATGAGAGCAGCCACTTCCGTGGCGGGTCGGTTCCAGTTTTCGGTGGAGAAGGTGTAGAGTGTGAGGTATTTCACGCCGAGACGTGTGCATTCCGACGTAATCTTTCTCACAGCATCCACTCCAGCCTGATGGCCGAAGCTGCGTGGTTTTCCCCGCTCTGCCGCCCAGCGTCCGTTGCCGTCCATGATGATGGCAATGTGCTGTGGTATGCGGTTCATATCGAGTTGTTGGGTCATAGCTATAAATAATAATTAATAAATAACAATTAATAAATGTCACTCGTCCTCGTTGTGGCAAGTCCTGCATTTCGCAGAGAAGCTGTACGTCAGTGTTATCTGCAGTGTGGAGTAGCAGTCGGTGTTCTTGAACAGTCCGGTGCTCTCTATGCCGTACGGATCCTTCTTTCCGTCGAGGTTGTCGCTGAGCGAGAAGTGCTCCGCCCATTCCACTCCGAGGTTGAGTCTTGGTCCTATCTTGTATTTCACGCCCACGCCGAGTGGCATATTGGCGGTGAAGCAGTTGTCTGCGTCGCCTCCGGATGCGAACGTTGCACCCACTCCCACGAAGACGAAAGGTGTGAGGCGCTTTGCTCCGCGATAGTCGCGTCCGGTGCCGTAGGGCCAGAAGTTGTATTCGTATACGGCGCTGACGTCCACTAATGAACGGCTGAACTCATACGGATTGTCCTTCAGTTCGGGATAATACGTCTTGACGTCCTTCGACGATCCTTTCAGCTTGCCGTAAGAACCCGAGAACTTCAGTCCCATGTACGGGCTCCATATTCTTCGCAACACTAATGAAGCCATCGGCTGCTGGTTCTTCATTATGCTGCCGTTGAAGTCGCCCTGATACGACATCAGGCCCGCTCCCACACCTATCTCCATGCGATACTGGTCGTCGGTCTGCGCGTTAAGTGCAGAAGCGGCGGCAAGGATGCACATTGATAAGGTAAGGCGTTGCTTCATGATTTATTCGTAATATTCATACTGTTCTTTCTTCCATCCGAGTCGGTTGGTGCGTCCGCGCCATGTCTCGCCGGTATTGGCGTTGACAACCCAAAGGAAGTTGTTGCTGTCTACGCAGGCAGTATAGGCTCCTGAGACGAAGAATCCGGTTGGTGCAGTCACCACCGAGTCGGTCTGCCATGTGATGCCTCCGTCGCATGAAGTATAGAACTTCGGCAGGAAGACACGCTCATCGTTGCCCATCACCATTATCTTTCCGTCGTAAGCCACGGCAGAGATGTTCTGTAAGAGCGGCAGTTCATGACGGTTAAGCGAATTATGGTCGTAGAACATCCACGGCTGGTTCTCGCTGTACGCTGTGCCTTCGTCTATCTTGCCCCAAATGCTGAACGCCGTTGTGCTTGCTTCGGGCACGGAGCCTATGAGCAGTGTGCGGTAAGCATTGGGGTTGGTGGCGAGGGGAAGTGTGGCGTATGCTATGTCGCCGTTGGGGAGGAGCGAAGCGCTCTCGTCAATGGAGGCTGTCTTCCATGTCTTTCCGCTGTCGTCAGAGCTGAGCATAACGCCCTCATTATTGTATGCGTAGAGGCGTATGGGGTTTGCAGCGATGATACGTGCCACGCCAGCCTCGACAGTTGTCTGTTGTGTCCATGTATTGCCGTCGGTGGTAGCCATCACCACGCCGTTGTCACAAACGAAGAGTGTGTCGTGCTTTACGGCTGCGGAACGGTAGGTTTCGGCAGCGAGAGTATGATTGAAGTTGGGTGTAGCGGCTGTCCATGCGTTGTCGCCGTCGGCTCTGTAGACTGTTGTCGTCGTGCCGTCGGAAGCGAGGAGGAAGCGGCGTGTGGTGCCTGACGCTGTGGTTACCACGAAGCTCTTCACGCCGCGGGCGCTGGTGAAGGCTGTGGGGTTAGGAAGCTTTGTCCAGTTGAACTTATCCGCCGGTTCCTGATGTACGTTTACGCGCACCTCATACTTGCGCACGGCGGCACCAGAGAGACTGTAAACCTGCAGCTCTCTGGGTTTAGAGAAGTCGAGTGAGTCTGTGGTGCTGAGATATGACAGCGAGTCGCTGGTCATGCTCTTCAGTACCAGCGAACCGGAATTGACGCTGTTTGCGGATACGAGAATCTTGGTTGGGTCGACGCCGTAGGGCAGCGAGTCGGGATTGTAGATAACGCAGCGCTGCTGGTCGATGACAAACTTATATGCGGTGAGCTTCACCGATGTGGTGTAGACGCTGTCCGCACCGTTGCTTGCCTTGACGTGCACTGCCTTCTTGGCTGAGGTAACCGAGAAAGCCGTCACGGCGCTGTCGTCGGTGTATACATAGTCGCCGTCGTTGGTGTCAAGGCACGAAACGAGTGAGAAGAGTGCCGCGAGGAGCACTGCTATGTTAATGGTCTTGCTTTTCATTCTACTCAAAATATTCCCAATCTATAGTTTTTAGCTGCAAATTTAATCAGAATTCTGCAAATAGTGTGGTATTTCGTCTCTTAATTATGCAATTTATTGATTAATAGTATGATTTTTAAGGTTGTTTAGGGTTTTAGGGCGGGTGTCCGAATTTTGAATTACAGCAGACAAGGCTAACTTAGGAGGCTATGGCGTCTCGCCGTAGCCACGCACCCTCCCATAACATAACATCAATTAGCACCAGGTACAAAATTACGTATTACAGCCGTGTCCCGAGGGGACACGTATTCATCAGAAACCCACTGCAAGCTGCGAAGCAGCGCAGCTGTGGGATAAGCATCCCATCACCATCTCTTGGTTCCGCAAAGCGGGACCGACCATCATCCTCAACATCATACGGGATGCGTCAGTCCCCCTTCGGGGAACTATATGGGTGGAGGTGTCGCACGTACCCACAGCTGCGCTGCTTCGCAGCTTGCAGTGGGTTTCATTATTATAGGTCCCGCTCCGCGGAACCCGCAGCTCATACGATTTGCATTATCTTCCTGTCTAAAGACCCTGTCTTCTTGTCTAAACACAAAAAAGGGTTTCGCAATCTTAAATCGCGAAACCCTTTCTTATTATGTCAATGCTGTGCGGCGATGCCGCTTACATTCTTTCGTCTTATTACTTAACGACAACCTTGCGTGTTGTACCGTCAGAGAGCTTGAGGATGTTGATGCCCTTAACAGGAGCAGAGATCTCTGAACCGTCAGCAGCGTAGCGAGCTACGACTGTAGCGTTCTCTGAAGTCTCAACTCCCTTGATGGCTGTTGCCTGACCCTTCGGAAGCTCGAGGAACTGGCACTGGTTAACCCATACGTTGTTGAGGTCAGCGTTGTAGTAGTTCTTGCCGTCAACTGTAACAACGAACGGAAGGCTTACGAAAGCCACTGCGTTAAGAGTGTTCTTGTTTTCGTTGTAGTTGTACTGCTTCTTAGGAATTGTAACCTCGTAAGACATCACGAATTCGTCACCGTTCCAAGTGATCACATCACCCCAAGGATTCTGAGTACCGATTACGCGGAGAACATTCTCGTGGTTGTATGTACCAATCCAACCGCTCGGGCTGTACTGCTTTGACTTAACGCCGTTCTCAGTAACGTAGAGACCGAGAGTTGCGCCTTCAAGGATCTTGCCAGCACCCTTAACACCCTTACCCGTAACGGTGATGTTCAGAGTTGCGTCCTTAAGGTTGGGGTTGTCACCAACAGTGAGGTTGGTCTCCATCTGGAGGTTAACTACTGAAGGAGCAATCTCATCCTCCTGGTCGAGGAGGTTACCCATCTGTGTAGCGAAGCCGTCTGTATCCTCAGTAGCGATTTTTGTAGCGAGCTGATTGCCGCCCAAGTTAAAGCGGTTGAAGTTAGCTGAAGGATAGCCAGATGTAGAGTAGCCGAGCAGAGGCTCTGCATTAGAGTTTGTGTAAGGATCCGGGTTTTTAGGATCGAGGTCACCATGGACAGCTACCCAAGCAACGTCCTTACGGCTCTTAGCGAGAGCGCGGAGAGCTTCATAACCCCACGGGCAGTATACGCAGCTTGTGCTGGTGAACTGCTCTACGAGGTTGTACTGACGAGGAGTAGTCTCAGTGTAAACACGGAACTGTGCAGCAGCAAGGTCGTCGCTTGTGTCGCCAGAAGGATCCTCACCGTTAACTTTCTTCACCTTAACGCCAAGAACGTGTGCGCCGTTCTCGAGGTTGTACTCAGAGAGATCGAGGGTTGCACCCAACTTCACATACTCGTCGCTGATAGAACCATCCTTAGGCAATGTAAGCTCTGCTACAGGATTGTTGTCGAGAAGAACGTCGAAGGAAGCGTTTGTACATGCCTTAGAACCAGAGTTGTTAACATAGAACTCGAACGGAAGCTTCTCGTCGGGCTTGAGCATCGGGTTGGTAGCAACCTGAGCAATGCTGAGGTCGTCGGGGAATCCGCCTTCCTTCTCAACGATGAGCTGGATACAGATAACGAACTCATTAGAAACCTGGTACCAACCAGTTCCCTGACCGAGGTCACCATAAGCGAGAACGCCTGATGTGCCCGAACCAGCTGCGATAGGATAGCACTCGTCTGTGTACTTACCACCGCTCTGGGTTGACTTCTGTGTGTATGTGTAACCAAGTACAAGACCATTTGTAACGTCGTTTACGTCAAGAGCCTTATCGAAGGTCACCTCGTTCCACTGCTGGTCGAACTCGCCAGTTGTCTGGTCCTGTGTAGAAACCTTCTGTGAAGAAGCTGCCTTGCTTGTATAGAGAGTAGGAGTAGATTTACCGTTCACTTGCTCGATAGTGTAGAGCTCTACGTTAGCAGAAGAGCCAAGAGAAGCGTAGATGAGGTAACGAGCACCAACAATCTTAGCGCCCTTGAATTTAGCGAGGTCGCTTGCGTCCATTGCGTTGTAAACGCCCTTAACCTTATTGCCTGCAGAAGGAAGACCGATACCGCCAGCCATTGTGCCTGATCCAGCAACACCTACTGTCTTCTGATTGGCGTTAAGCTTCTGGGGAGCAAGGCTCTTCTTAGCTACGTTAACCTGTGAAGGATCGACGACGTTGTGAAGCTTTACGTTGCCTGCCTTTGCTGTCACCATGTTGTGCTTGCTTAACTGAACCGAAGAGGTCAGATACTGCGCATTAGCTGCAGATGCACTGAGCATGAGCGCGCAAAGTGAAAGTAAAATTCTGTTCATAATAATAGAATTATTTGGTGAATAATAGTGAAAATTTTCTGTTTATATTGCTCTTTACTTGACAATCTTGACTGTCTTGCCGTTAGAGAGCTTCACGATGTTCAGACCCTTCTGTGTGGTCTGGATCTGCTTGCCAGTTGCGTCGTAGATGCCAGTAACCTCAACATTCTCGCCGTCCTTGATGCCGTTGATGGCTGTAGCGCCCTTCACGAAGTGGATGGTGATGGAAGGCATCGGATTTTCAAGGTCCTCATCGTCTACGCGTTCGAACGACTCAATACCCCACTTGTTCTTGTTAATGTTATAGTACTCGAGCTTAACGTATACTTCGCAAACACCGTCTGCCTCAGGGAACCATTCAGACTTCAATGGCTTCACCTGGTTGGCATCCATAGCACCTGCCTCAGTACGTGTCATGCCGCCCTTGATGCCTGACATACAGTTCATAGGGAAGCAAATCTGATAGCTGCCACTGTCAATCTTCTTTACATTAACAAAAGCGCCTACACCTTGTCTTTCGTTAGTATTATTCTTTACATATACTTCGTCAGCCACCTGAACAGCACCGAAGTCATCCTCCTCTACGTGGTTGGCTGTCCAAACTGTACCGCTCGGAATCTCCTTGCCGTCCTTGTCAATGAAAGAGAATGTTTTGTCCACCTGAGCGTATGAAGCTGTGGTGAACATTGCTGCTGCGATGAGCAGAAGTGATTTTATTGATTTCATAATAGTTTACTTTTTTTGAATGTGTTAAGTGTGTTTACTTTTCAGTTTCTCCCTCGTGCACCACGAGGTGCTTCTTGGCTACGTTCTCCACGCCGCCGTCATTATAAACGAATGCTACGACAGCAATGTTGTCAGCGTTCCATGTTTCGGGCAGCTTATACTGATACTGCTTTGTTGTGGTCTCGCCTTCCTTTACGGTGACGTCCTCGCCCCATGTGCCGTTAACGGCAGCACGGAATACGTGGTTGTGGATGTACTCCTTGTTGGACTTTCCGTCCGGCATCATCTGCAAAGCCGGTACGCCGTCCTCCACAATCCATACCTGAAGCTTGCCGTTCACTGTTCCGTTAACGCCGTCAGCTCCCACAGTTGTGGTGAGTGTGCGTGTTGCGGCATCGTATGCGTTGGCGATTTTCACGGAGAGGTTAGCCTTTTCAGAGATGATGGTGCCCACCATGGCAGCCCAGTTGTTGTAGTGGCTGTCCGGCGAGGTCTTTCTGTTGAAGATCACCCAAGGCTGTCCCATCTTGTTCTCCTTGTCCCAACGTGTGTAATACTCGTTGCCGGTGTCGGTCATCAGACCCACTGTCTTCGAGTTGCCTGCGAATCCGAGCGGACCGCTATGTATGCCCACTGCGATGACGTTGTCCTCACCGTAAGTCTCCACGATGCCGTTGATGATTTCCGTACCGGTGGGGCAGTTGATGCATTTCTGTCCTGTGAAGTCCTCGATGAGGATGGCGCGTCCCACTTCCGCCGGCTTTACGTATATTAGTCGGTCTCCCTCGTCAATGTTGCTGCATGAAGCGGCAGCCATTGCCATAGCGGCTGTTGCCACGCCGAGGAATAAGTTCTTTATTTTCATGATGAGAATGATCAGAAGTTATAGTTGTAAGATACTGTCACGCCCTTGCTTGCGGGCACATAGCGGCAGACGCCACCCGAGCAGTTATATCCTGCGCGTGTCTTGCCGTAGCCCACCTGCAGACGGTGTGCGCCAGCGGTGAAGGTCACAGAGCCGTTGATGTAGTGCTCCTTGTGTGTGCCCTTTTTCTCGTCGATGGCACCCGTAGCGTTATAGTAGTGCTCCGCACCGTTATACTGGTCGCTGATGGTGAACATGAAGTGCGGGAGGAACGACAACTCGAGCAGTCCGAAGTACCAGTCGCCCTGGTCTTGCTCAGTATGCAGATACTGTGCCTCGCCACGGAGTGTCAGCTTGTTGTTGATGCGATACTTTCCTTCTGCGATATAGATGTCAGAATGGATGAGTCCGCCCTCTCCCTCTACTACAGACTTGTTGTAGAACTGGTTCATGTACATGAGGTTGAGCTTGAACGACTTCGACAGCTTCTTCTCAATCTGGACGTTGAGGTCCTGATAGTATGTCTTGTCGCCCCACTTCCAGAAAGCCGATCCGTATCCGTCCGTACCCGGTCCGCCTCCCTTCTTCTTGTTCTGCTCGATGGAGTGAACGTGCGAGAAGTTGAGCTTGAGGCTTGTGCCATACTTGCCGCCGAGCGCTGTGTGGCGCTTGAACTTATATCCGAACTCTGCCTGATAAGCCCACTCGCCGTTGAACTGTGTGGCGTAGGGATAGAGAGCTGCGAGAGCGTATGTCTGCTGGAAGGCGAATGCGGGAAGGTGGTTGATGAAAGCCGCCGTACCGTTCTCCGTGCGCTTGCTGCGGAAGCCCATGTTGTCCGAGCGCTTAGCCTGGAGCAGGAGGCTCATGCCGCTGCGCGAGTAAGATGTGGAGAGCATTGCCACGTAACCCTTGCGGTAGATGTATGGGAAGTTCTTGTCGAACGAGGGGTCTTCTGTCTTCTGTGCGTATTCAGCGAGGACGCTGAAGTCGCCTGCCTGAAGGTTGGCTCTCACGTCGAAGGCGTTGGTGTTCTCCGGCAGACGCAGCTTGTGCGTCGGGTCTGCCATGATGTCGTCGTCAGCCTTCTCATGCTTGTTCACCCACGAACCGCCGAGGGTAAGGAATGTGCCCTTCTGCTGCATCTTCTCGAACCACTGGTCTACGCTTACTTCAAGGTCAGCACCAGAGACGAGCGATGTGTAGTCCCAGTAGCGGCGCTGCTTACCTGCGAGTGCCTTCACCTGCACGCCCTTGAAAGGACGTACCACGAGTCGTCCGCCGAGCAGCGAGTTGTCGATGCCGAGTGAGCGCTCCTCGTATGTGCGGAGGATGAATCCCGAACCGAACTGCTCGTAGAAGTTACCGAGTGTGAGTTCTGCGTTCTTGATCTTACCTTTTACATAATAGAACGGTACGCCCCATCCCTTGAAGTCTTTTTCAAAACCAGGGAGCGGGTGTTCGAGATATTCGAGACGTGCGCCGGCGTCCACATACTTCGAGAGTGCGTGCACTTCGGCGTAGGTGTTGGTAAGCACCTTATCGTCGTACGTGCCCGTACCGATGTTGTGGTCTTCCTGCGGCACGAGGATGTCGCTCTGAACGCTACCGGTGATGGTGACGTCATAGTCTTTCGTGAGCTTTATCTTCTGTGCGTTGACCGCAGCCGACGTCATCATGCCAGCGAGCATGAGCGCGAGAGTCTTGTTCATTTATTCCTTCTGTTGTTGATTGTCTTTACTTGTTAACGAGTTCTCTTACCTTCTCGATAAGTTCTTCCTCTGCACCCTCAGTGTAGCCGTTGTGCTTAGCCACGATGTTGCCCTCGCCGTCGCAAACGATTACGTAAGGAATGGTCTGGATGCCGAGTGCGCGCTTGAAGTCGCTGTTGGGATCGAGGAGCACCTCATACTGCCAGCCGTGGTTGTCAACGAGGGGCTTCACCTTATTAATATTCTGTGCCTGGTCGATAGAAACGGCGATGATTTTCACGCCAGTCTCCTTCTGCCAGTCCTCATACACCTCGCTGATGGCGGTGAGCTCGCGGTTGCAGGGCTTGCACCATGTTGCGAAGAAGTCGATGATGAACGGCTTACCGTCGTTGCGGAGTGTGTCAGTAGACACTGTCTTTCCGTCAATGCTCTTAAGGACTACCTTAGGAAGCTGTGCGCTTGCTGTGGTGAAAACTGCAAGCATCAAAAGAGTAGCAAGTATTAATTTCTTCATAGTTGTAAGTATTTTGTTGCAAAATTATATAAATATCTCATTGCTTGCACGATATTATGGTTAATTTTATCTAAAATGTATACACATCGCATTGATATACAGGGATGAATTTTCAAAATGCGCGGTGTTTGCGAAAACAAATTGCTTTTTGATTTTTTGACAGGAAGACGGGAGGGTTAGACAGGAAGACAGGTTATTTAGACAGGAAGACATGAAGACATGATTTTTAGACAAGAAGACAAGAAGACATGTTTTTTTAGACTGGAAGACAGGAAGACAGGTTATTAGGGAATGGGACAAACATAGGAGGCTATGGCGTCTCGCCATAGCCACGCACCCACGGACAGTTAATCAATAATATGCTGATTGGCGGTCTGCTATGGGAGGATGCAAGCAAATGGAGTATGAGCTGCGGGTTCCGCGGAGCGGGACCTATATCATGAAACCCACTGCAAGCTGCGAAGCAGCGCAGCTGTGGGTACGTGCGACACCTCCACCCATATAGCATCACTTAGCCTAAATGTTAGGCAGGGCTTTGACAAAAACCGTACTCCACATACCGTTTATGGGCGCAAATCCTATCGGATTTAAATAAAAGGCTTTACATTAGGTCTTACGAGAACCAGTTCTCGACAACCTAATGTAAAGCCTTTTATTTGTGCACAGCACGCGCCCATAATCGGAAAAAACAAAGAAAAACACAAACAGGTGGCTCCCGCCATCCGCTACCTTGTGTTTTGTTTGTTTTTCCTTTTGTTGGCACAGTGATGCTTCGGCATCACTCATGATATCGTTTGGAGGATGGGTGTCGAGAGCAACGCTCTCGTAAAGCCCATTCGCCAAACGGTATCATGAACCCGTAGGGTGTGCCAACAAAAGGTATGTGGATAAAGGTTTTTGTCAAAGCCCTGCCTACCTATAATATAGCTTAGAAATGATACTTCGTACCGATGCTCAGCCTTGCTTCGCCTTCCAGCGGATGGTGCTTCACCGGCTTGAACTCTACGTCCTTGCAGTAAATCACGGCGGACGGCTCTACGTATACTTCCACTGCCTTGCTGACGCGGAATCCGGCTTGGAGAGCCAGCTTGCCACCCATCGTCACCTTCATCTTCTTCTCCTCTCTGTTCACACCCACGAGGGAGAGGTCGGCGATGCCGGTGAGCTGGAAGAGGTCGTCCTCGGTCTGATCGCCCGTCATGGCAGCCTTCATATTCATCATATATCCGGCGCTGAGCGCTGTGATGTTCTGGTTGCCCTTGGTGTAGGCACGCTGCACGGTGGTGTTGGCGATGCTGGCGTGCACACCGCTCACTCCGTTAAGCCAGTGTCCGTAGCCCACCTCGCCTATGAAGGAGAGACGGTTGCGGAAGGGATGCATCTCGCCGTAGTTGCCGGTGTAGACGCCGGTGCCGATGGATGCCGATACGAAGTTGGCGCGTTCTGCCTTCTCCACCTTCTCGCCCTTGCCGTTTCCGTGCTGCATGCTATACTCTAAGCCCACCGAGAGCGACGGCATGAATCTGCCTACGCGTGCCGGGGTGAGACGCTTGGAGAGCTGGTATGACAGCTGCGGCTCAATGACGAAGTGTACGTCGTCCGCTATGCGCGTTGTCATCTGTCCGCCTACGTGAACGTCAGGTGAGAAATAGTTGGTCTTGCCGCCACTCTTGGCGTAGTCCAGACCGAGGCTGAAGCCAGCCACCGTCTTGAACGAGAGAGCGCGTGAGCGGTCGTAACCGCAGCTGAGCGCCGTCAGATCCGTCATCCAGTCGGCAAAGACCGCTGCCTGAGCGTAGTTATATCCCGTGGCTTTTCTGCCATGCACCATACCCTGGAAGCCCACACGCCAGCCGAGAGCAGGAGCGTGCCACTGCGCGTAGCTGATACGTCCGATGGGCATAAGCGTGCCGCTCTTGTCCATGTTGTTGAGATAGTTGGCAAGTCCTCCTGTTACGGTGAGCGAGCTGTGGCGGATGTCGTCCACATCCTCTATCTCGTCCACGCGGCGGTCGTTGTATGTATAGGTAAGACCAGCGAGGAACGACACGGGGATGTCATACTTGCGGAACGACCATGTGCGCGGAGCGTAGTCCTCGGTGTAGACATCGAAGCGCGGCTCAAAGGAGAGAGCCAGTCCGCGTGCCAGTCGGATGTTAGCCTGCAGTCCGGCTCCCACGCCGAACGAGTCCTTCGGCTTGCGGAGGTCGTCTGACGAACGGTTGTAGCTGATGCCACCCACGAAGTCCACCCAGAACGGGCGCTGCTTCGGTCCGCCGAACACGTTGTTGAGGTTAGCCATATAGTCGAGCTGCAGTCCGAGCGCCTTGATGTGGTTCTTCGAGTCGTACTGGTTGATGCTTGTGGCGTTGGCAGTGAGACGCAGGGCGCTGTAGTCGTCAAACCACTTACCGATGCTTCCTGCCACTCTTCCTCCCAGTCGTCCGTCCCATGTGGTGGGATGTTCGTTGGCAAGCATCGCAGGACCGCCCATCACGCTGAAGAACAGTCCGTCAGCAAAGGGATGGGCGACGCGTGGGGCGCTGAGACGCTGCTCGGGGAGACGATAGCCCATACCGAGGGTAACGCTTCCGAAGGGACGATAGCCGTGCCACGTGAAAGCCTGCGACACCTGGTCTTCCATCAGACCCACACGCGGCTCCAGATAAAGGTAAGCGTAGCTGGCAAGCGCCAGCTGTCCGCGCATTCCGATGTGTACGCCCCATCCGTCCTGCTGATAGCCGTGGTTTCTGGACCAGGCGTGCTCAAAGCCGGCAATACCCATAAGTTCGAAGGTGTGCGGTGCATAATAAGTGCCCGGCGAGGCAATGGCTGTGATGTTGATGAGATAGTCGAGCGAGAGGTCGGCATACTTCACCTTCTTGCCGTGCAGACGCCACATACCGGCATCCACGTTGACACGAAATCCGTGTTCGGGCGAAATCCAGTCGCCGATGCCCATCTCCGCCGTAGGACCGAGCTTGTATTTCTTCGTGCCCATGACATTAAGACCTGCTCCCATGTCGATGAAGAGATGGTCAAAGGGGCGCTTGTGCTTATATACCTTCATGACGCGCGGACGCTGGAGCATATAGTCGAGCGCGCTGCCCGGCACCTGAGCCTTGGCGAGTGAAGGGAATGCCACAGCCACAAGAGCGGCTGCCAGCTTGCTATATATATTATAATGTGTATTCATAATTGTC
>ERZ1026862.94-NODE-94-length-51406-cov-63.275613_pt1 | contig 51406 bp, 36 predicted proteins | sample MGYA00380161_ERZ1026862 | MGnify/ENA primary metagenome ERZ1026862 (study PRJEB33269, sample SAMEA4719797) | human gut metagenome | biome: human-associated habitat; feature: organic feature; material: feces | place: Cameroon | collected 2013-10 ... | reverse complement strand
TGGCGATGAATATCCTTCAGGGTAAACCCTATAAGAAGGATAATGTGATGAAATCATTCCTTGCTACCTCTGAAAACTGTGATGCCATCGCCCTACAATATCAGGATTTGGAAGTCAAGATGAAGAATCTGGATCAGATTTCTGACAGTCTTGATTCTTATTCAGAGGTATCCCGCATCCAGCAATGGATGATTATTGTTGCCGTCGTTATTGTCTTAGTTCTGCTCATTATCATCTTCTATATATATAAGGTATATAGAAAGAAGCTGCAGAAGCAGAAAGCCGTGGCTCGTGGATTCATTGAGAACAAGGAGGGCTGGGCTGCTGAACTGAATCACTTGGATGAGAGTGATCGTTATTTCATGGATCGTTTCAAGAAGAAGATTCTTGATAATATGGGCAATGCTGATATGAAAATGGATGATTTGGGAGCCGAGATGCAGTTGAGTAAAGTACAGCTCTATCGCAAGGTGAAGGCTATAACAGGAAAAACGCCTGTCGAGCTCCTGAAAGAGATGCGTCTGCAGAGAGCCTATACGCTCCTGATGCAGACTGATAAGACTGTAGCTGAAGTCTCGGCAGAAGTAGGCTTTGCATTACCGGGCTATTTCTCTTCATGCTTCAGGAAGCAGTTTGGCGTTCTTCCTACCGATTTCAGAAATAAACAGTTATCTAAAAGAAAATAGTTTTCTAACTCCTTTAAAATAAGTACTTTAAAATCTTAGCAAAAGATAAGAAAATCGTTTCATGTAACATAATTATTGTTGCAGGAACGATTTTTTTTATTTATATAACAGTCTTTTCCCTAATTTTGCGGCAGAAATCAAGCAATGACAATTTTTGAAACTTAAAACGTTATAATAGTATGAACAATCTTTCAAGATTACTAATGAGCTCTGCGCTCTGTGCTGTTTGCACCGTAGCTAGTGCACAACAGGTAAATGTAAATGGCATCGTAAAGGATGCTACCGGTGAGACAGTCATTGGTGCATCTGTTATGGTGAAAGGCACAAAGACTGGTACTGTTACCGACTTTGATGGTAACTTTCATGTAGAATGTGCTCCTGGTTCCACACTTGTTATATCTTATATTGGATATAAGACGCAAGAAGTAAAGGCTTCAGACAATATGGAGGTAACACTTCAGGAAGATGCCAACGACTTGCAGGAAGTAGTTGTAACAGGTTATACCACTCAGAAGAAGGCAGACTTGACCGGTTCCGTGGCTGTGGTTTCTACCAAGAACCTGAAGACAAGTTCAGAGACTGACCCGATGCGTGCTTTGCAGGGTCGTGTTCCTGGTATGACTGTCACTACCGATGGTTCTCCTATTGGTTCAGGAACCGTGCGTATTCGTGGTATCGGTTCTTTCAACTCTTCTCAGGACCCTCTTTATATCATAGATGGTGTGCCTACCAATATGGCATTGAATACCCTCAATACAAATGATATTGAGAGTATGCAGGTTTTGAAAGATGCAGCATCAGCTTCTATCTATGGTTCCCGTGCATCGAATGGTGTCATCATCATCACCACCAAGAAAGGTAAGAAGGGTAGCAAGGTAGCTGTTGACTTCTCTGCCAACCTCACTGCACAGTTCTATTCCAACCAGTCGAAGATGAAGCTGATGAACTCCAGCCAGTATGCTACAGCGATGGCTCAGGCAGCCCTGAACGATGGACTCGATCCTGTGGCTTATGCAGCCAACTACGGCATCGACTTGAATGCGGCCTCTGGAACTCCAATCACCGTTTGGAATCCTACTACCAACCAGTATCAGAACTATACTATCAATGGTCGATATGATGGCTACATCAATGCCAAGAAGACCATGCGATTCTCAGATACCGACTGGCTCGATGAAATCTCTCGCACAGGTTTCTCGCAGAACTACGACCTCTCAGTATCTCATGCCAACGACAAGCATAGCGCTATGTTCTCATTGGGATACAAGAACAATGAGGGCGTCTTGAAATATACCGACTTCGAGAATATCTCAGCTCGTTTGAACACCTCTTGGAATTTGAACAAGATTGTTACCGTAGGCGAGAATGTAACATTGACTTATACCTCTCAGGTAGATTGCCATCCGATGGAGAATGCCTTGAAGATGCCTTCTATCGTTCCGGTTTACGAAGAAGATGGCAAGACCTTCGCTGGTCCAGTGGGTAGTATGGCCGACCGTCAGAACCCTTGTCGTGAGCAGTATCAGAACCGCAACAACCACCTCGACTACTGGCGCATCTTCGGTAATGCTTTCGTAGAATTGAAGCCTGTAAAGGGATTGACCCTGCGTTCTAACTTCGGTTTGGATTTCAAGACATCGTTTATCAATTCGATGACGAATACTTATCATTCCGATATTGTCAACAATGACATCGCCAAGACAACGCTCTCGAATAACAATGAGACTAACTGGACATGGTCTAACACAGCCCAGTACATTGCCCAGATAGGCAAGAACAACATCGATGTACTCGGTGGTATGGAATTTTCCAAGCAGTCGGTTATTGATTTCTCTGCCTATTCAGAAGGCTATGCACTGGAAGATAAAGATTATATGTGGCCAAATGCTGCAACAGGAACGATGCGTAACTCGGGTGCGAAGTTTGGGTATCGCCTGGCTTCTTTCTTCGGAAAGGTAAACTACAACTGGGATGATCTCCTCTTGGCTTCCTTCACTATCCGTCATGATGGTTCATCCCGATTTGGTAAGGCGCATCGCTGGGGTACTTTCCCTGCAGCATCCCTCGGCTTCCGATTCTCCAATCTTCTGAAGAAGGATTGGTTGGATGATGCCAAGTTGCGACTCTCTTGGGGTCAGACAGGTAACCAGGCTATCGACAACAATGCACAGTTTGGTCTTTATGTAGTGGATTACGGATTAGACCGTGTAACCTCTACAGCTTACGACCTCTTCCTGCAAGGTTCAGGTACCTTCCCTTCTGGCTATCGTGCCACACAGTTGGCTAACCCTAACTTGAAATGGGAGGCTGCTACCCAGTATAACGTAGGTTTGGATTACACCCTGTTTGGCAACACCCTCTATGGTACAGTGGATGCCTATATTAAGAATGTAAAGGATATGTTGATTAATCCTGCTTATCTGGGTGCTACTGGTGAAGGTGGAAATTCATGGCAGAATGGTCCTTCGCTCCGCAACTGGGGTATGGAGTTCACCGTGGGCTATCGCAAGACCTTGGCTAATGGACTTGGCATCGACGTGAACGGCAATCTGGATTTTTTCCGCAACAAGGTTACTTATTTGCCAGCATCAACAACAGGTGCTTACGCTCACACATCTAAGGAAAACCTGGTGCAGAGTGGCAAGTCATATGGTTCTATCGTAGGTTATGTAGCCGATGGAATTTTCCAGAATCAGGAAGAAGTAGATAAGTCTGGACAGCCAAATGCACGTGTCGGTGGATTGAAATACAAGGACTTAGATGGTAAAAATGGAATTACTTCAGATGACCAGACTTGGATTTTCGACCCTGTGCCAGCCTTCTCTTATGGTTTGAATATTGCTCTCAACTACAAGGGCTTTGATTTCAGTATGTTCTGGCAGGGTGTCTATGACCAGGATGTGTATAACAACCAAAAGTTCCAGACCGACTTCTGGGCTATTACTGATGGTGGTTCTAACAAGGGAACCCGTTTGCTCGATGCTTGGAATACCAACAATACCGGTTCTTCTATCCCACGTTTGAGCACCATGAATACAGCCGATGAGGGGCGTGCTTCCTCTTACTTCGTTGAGAATGGATCTTACTTGAAGTTGCGCACCTTGCAAGTGGGTTACACTATTCCAAGCAGCATCCTCTCTAAGTTGAAGATGACCAGTGCCCGTGTCTATCTCTCAGGTCAGAATCTTTTGACCATCAAGAGCAATAGTCTGACCTGTTCAGACCCAGAGAATCCAAACTGGAACTATCCACTTTCAACATCCGTATCATTCGGACTTCAGGTAGGTTTCTAAAATGTTTCATATTTTAAAAGAGAATTCTAAGATGAAAAAGTTATATACAATGGTGCTTGCAGCAGCACTGGTGGGAACATTCACCAGTTGTGATGATTTCCTGGATTACAAGCCAACAGCTGTGGTTGATGAAGACAAGGCTTTCAGCGAGCCAGACAAGATGGTAAACAGTGCCTATGCGATGTTGGGCGACTGTTGGTATTCTTACCCATTCAACCTTTGGCCATATGGTGACCTTTCTTCAGACGATTGCTTGAAGGGTGGCGGTGGCACCGGTGACACCGGTTATCACGATGTGGAGATCTGGAGTACCTTAACCTCTACTAAGGGCGAACTCGACGAGTTATGGTATCGTCTCTATTGTGCCGTTTCCCGTTGCAACCGTGCCTTGGTTTCTTTGCAACAGAATGGTGAGAGCACACTGGGTGCTGAGGTAACCAAGCAACGTGAGGCTGAGGTTCGCTTTCTCCGTGCTCATTTCTATTTCAAGTTACTTACCATGTATCGTCAGATACCTTGGATAGACGAGAAGGTTTATGAGGATAAAACAACAGAGAGCACATCAAACACTCAGTTTACTTACGAGGAATTGTGGCAGAAGGTGATAGCCGACTTCCAGACAGCTTACGATGTACTTCCTGCTAAGCAGAAGGATGGCGGTCGTGTCAACAAGATTGCTGCCGCAGGTTATCTGGCTAAGTGTTATCTTACCATTGCCTGGGGTGATGGTTATGAGGCAACCGATGGTATTGATCATATTAATAAGGAGTATATGCAGAAGGTTATCGACTATACTGATGTGGTGAAGAATTCTGACTATGGTTACATGGCAGACTTCGGCGATATCTTCCTGCCTGACAATAAGAACAGCAAGGAGTCTGTTTTTGCTGTCCAGACTTCCGACTATAGCGAGGACCATACTACCTACGGACGTGCCAACTGGTCTAATATGCTGAATGGCTGTTGGGGTATTTGGTCTTGCGGATGGGATTTCCACAAGCCTTCACAGAACCTGGTGAATGCCTTCAAAACCAAGAACGGACTTCCTGAGTTTGATGACTACAACAAGACTTGTGATTATCCTGTAAATGGTAAGCCTAATAGTCAGAAATGGGATCCACGTTTGTTCCATACAGTAGGAATGCCTACCTTCCCATATAAATATGAGTCAGAATACACGATGACTACGGCCAACTCTCGTACACCAAACGTTTACGGTTACTATACCTCTCTGAAGGAAGTACCACAGCGTTCTAAGGGTGAAACTTTCAATGGTTCTTGGCAGGCGTTTGCGATGAACGACTATGTGCTCCGTTATAGCGACATTATGTTGATGCGTGCTGAGGCTTTGATAGAGTTGGGCCGTCTGGCTGAGGCTCGTACCATCATCAACGATATCCGTCAGAGAGCCAAGAATTCTGTGGATAAGCATATTGAATATGCCAAGGATCAATGTGATATAGCCCTCTATCCGGAGTCTTATTTCCAGGATAAGGAGACGGCAAGAAAGTGCCTTCGCTGGGAGCGTCGTCTGGAAATGGCTATGGAGAACGGCCGTTTCTTCGACTTGCGCCGCTGGGGCATTGCTTCTGAGACACTGAACAAGTATTTCGAATCGGAGAAGAAAGATCAGTATGGAGAGCAAACATACGCACAATACTTGAAGGATGCCAAGTTCACGCCGGGCAAGAACGAGTTCTATCCGGTTCCATATAACCAGCTGTATTACATTCCTGGTCTTTATAAGCAGAATAAGGGATACGAGTAATGGCTCACCGGCATTTTTAAATCATTAGATGTTTCTTTAAATGTACTCAATTAATAATTTGACAATGAAGAAGATTTTTGTTTCAGCGCTTGTCGCTCTTTGCGGTCTCACCGCCAGTTATGCCCAGCAGGCTTCCTTCTTGAGCAATAACCACTGTCTCTATCGCATCAGCCAGGAGAGCCAGAACCAGAAGTGTCTCTTGCTCCCTGTGCAGGAGAGTGCGGAGATAGCCAATATTAAGGTGATTGCTGACAACAAGCAGGTGAAAGCCTTCAATGTGAAGTTGGCTAAAGACCACGTAGATTATTACGTGCCTCTCTATATGAATGAGTTTGCCGGTTTGAAGGGCCTGGCTCTCGATATCCATGTAAACGGCGATTATAGCAAGGAGGGTTTGAACGCCCTCACTTGCTGGGAGAACATGAAGTTCTCTGATTCTTTCGATATGAAGAATCGTGAACAGTATCGCCCAGTTTTCCATCACACTCCTGTTTACGGATGGATGAACGACCCAAATGGTATGTTCTATAAGGATGGCGTATGGAATCTCTACTTCCAGTATAATCCTTACGGATCACAGTGGGAGAATATGACCTGGGGACATTCTACATCTACCGACTTGGTACATTGGAAGTTCCAGGGTGCCCCTATCCAGCCAGATGCAATTGGTACCATTTTCAGCGGTTCTGCCGTTGTGGATAAGAATAATACCGCTGGTTTGGGCAAGGGTGCTGTTGTGGCTCTCTACACTTCGGCTGGTGAGAACCAGACACAGAGCATGGCTTACAGCACAGATAATGGCAAGACCTTTACCAAATATGAGGGAAATCCGATCATCACCAGCAATGTGCCTGATTTCCGTGATCCTCACATGTTCTGGAACGAGGACATCAAGAAATGGAATATGATCATGGCGGTTGGTCAGCACATGGAAATCTATTCTTCAGATAACTTGAAGGACTGGAAGTACGAAAGCTCTTTTGGTGAGAAGTATGGCAACCATGGTGGTGTCTGGGAATGCCCAGATTTGATGAAGATGAAGGTTCGTGGCACCGGTAAGGAGAAGTGGATGCTTATCTGCAACATCAATCCTGGTGGACCTTCCGGAGGTTCTGCTACCCAGTATTTCATCGGTGATTTCGACGGTCATAAGTTTACTTGCGACAGCAAGCCTGAGGTTACCAAGTGGATGGATTACGGTAAGGACCACTATGCCACAGTTTCCTTTGATAATGCTCCAAACGGTCGCCGTGTGGCTATCGCCTGGATGAGCAACTGGCAGTATGCCAACCAGGTTCCTACCCAGCAGTACCGTTCAGGTAACTCTATTCCTCGCGACTTAGGTCTCTTCGAGTATAAGGGTGAAACTTATTGCAGCGTGGTTCCATCTCCAGAGATGACAGCGGCAAGAAGCAAGAAGGCAGGCAAGAAACTTACAGCATCTTGCGAGATGGTAGTGAACCTGAAGGGAAATGCTACTATCACTTTGAGCAACGACAAGGGCGAGAAGGTAGTGATGAACTACGATGCCAAGGCAGAAACCTTCTCAATGGATAGAACCAAGAGCGGTAAGATGGATTTCAGCAAGGACTTCGCTGCAGTCACCAAGGCTCCAACCTATGGCAATATCAGCCAGCTGCGCATCTTCATCGACAAGAGCAGCATCGAGGCACTGGATGCCGACGGCAAGATGTCCATGACCAATCTCGTGTTCCCAAGCAAGTCTTACAACAAGGTTACTGTAAAGGGAAAGGGTAAGTATCAGATTTACGACATCAAGTAACCTCATCTGTTAAGAACTGAATCTATAAGATAATTGTTTCTAAGAGTGTTACTGATGTAACAATGCAACAAAAATGGTAGCCGATGAACGATATTTTATGATATATTGTATCGTTTATCGCTACCTTTGCACCAGCAAAATAGAAACAATAACGCTAACAATTATGAATAAATCATCAAAATTGACAATCATCCCGGTGATGCTCTGTTTCTTCGCCATGGGATTTGTAGATTTGGTAGGCATCGCCTCCAACTACGTGAAGGAAGATCTCAACCTCAATGATTCGACAGCCAATCTGTTCCCTTCATTGGTATTCTTCTGGTTTTTGATATTCTCGGTTCCAACAGGAATACTGATGAATAAGATAGGTAGAAAGAAGACGGTACTCCTGTCTTTGCTCGTTACCGTCATCTCACTCCTTTTGCCCATTTTCGGCGAAAACTTTGAGTTGATGCTCGTGTCATTCTCATTGCTCGGCATCGGAAATGCCTTGATGCAGACCTCCCTGAACCCTCTGGTTTCGGTGGTGACATCAGGTCAGAACCTGGCATCCACATTGACCTTCGGTCAGTTTGTCAAGGCGATAGCTTCCTTCCTGGCACCATATATTGCCATGTGGGGCGCCATGGCAAGCATTCCAACCTTCGGTCTGGGCTGGCGCATTCTCTTCCCAATCTATATGGTTCTCGGCATTGCTGCCACCTTCTTCCTGGCTGGCACACCTATCACCGAAGAGAAGCAGGATGGAGGAGCTTCGGGCTTCATGGATTGCCTGAAATTGCTTGGTAAGCCAATCGTATTACTTTCTTTCATAGGTATCATGTGTCATGTGGGTATCGATGTAGGTACCAACACCACCGCTCCAAAGATTCTGATGGAGCGTTTGGGATGGAGCTTGAATGATGCAGCCTTCGCTACATCGCTCTATTTCATCTTCCGTACCATCGGATGTTTCACTGGTACCGCCTTCCTCCGCATGATGAAGACCCGCACTTTCTTCATCATCAGTGTGGTGATGATGGCTTTGAGTATGATAGGCATGTGGGTAGGAACAAACCATATAGTGCTCTACATCGCTATTGCCCTCGTGGGATATGGCAACTCTAACGTCTTTTCCATAATTTTCTCTCAGGCGCTGCTTGCTTTGCCTGACAAGAAGAACGAGGTGAGCGGATTGATGATTATGGGTCTTTTCGGTGGCACCATCTTCCCATTGTTCATGGGCTTTGCCAGCGATGCCTTCGGTCAGGTAGGTGCTGTGGCTGTTATGGCTGTAGGTGTTGCTTATCTCTTCACTTATATCCGCAAGTTATAATAATCTTCATTCGCAATCGTTTATACTATATATAATAAGGTGTAATTATGGAAACAAAGAATTTGAATATAAAATATTGTGTAGGTTTAGGTGAGATTCTTTTTGACGTTCTCCCTACTGGTTCTCAACTCGGTGGTGCTCCTGCCAACTTCGCTTACCACGCTGGTCAGCATGGTCTGCATTCTGTAGCAGTCAGTGCTGTGGGCAAGGATGCCCTGGGCGATACTGCTCTCCGCCTGCTCGATGAGAAGAAGCTCAAGTATGTGATGCCTGAGGTAGAATTCCCTACAGGCACTGTTCAGGTGCAGCTCGATAAGGAGGGTGTTCCTACATACGATATCAAGCAGAATGTGGCTTGGGATAACATCCCATTCACAGATGATATCAAGGAAATTGCTGCCAATGCTGGTGCTGTTTGCTGGGGCTCTCTGGCTCAGCGCAGTGAGGTTAGCCGCAAGACCATCTATCAGTTCCTCGATCATACTCCAGAGGATTGTCTGAAGATTTTCGACATCAATCTCCGTCAGAACTTCTATACTCCTGAGGTGATTACCGAGAGCTTGAAGCGCTGCAATGTTTTGAAGATTAACGATGAGGAGTTGATTACCATCGGCCGTCTCTTCGGTTATCCAGGTTTGGATATCGAGAACAAGTGCTGGTTGATTCTCGGCAAGTACAATCTCGATATGCTCGTATTGACCTGCGGTGTGAATGGCAGCTATGTCTTCGCTCCGGGTGTGAAGTCATTCCAGGAGACTCCAAAGGTTGAGGTGGCTGATACCGTAGGTGCAGGCGATAGCTTCACCGGTACTTTCTGTGCCAGCATCCTTAAGGGTAAGACCATCCAGGAGGCACACGAGCTTGCCGTTAAGGTAAGTGCATACGTTTGTACCCAGAATGGAGCAATGCCTCAGATTCCTGAGGAATATACATTGTAAGGCTCCCCATTTGGGCAGTAAGTATTAGTTTGAATTGTTGGTTTTTAGTGAATAGTTGATATATAGGTTTAATGTTGATTGATTAGCTGCTATCTGCTTGTGAAGAGTAGATAGCAGCTCTATTTTTTTGGGAAAACATGGGATTATGAAAAAGCAGTTTATCAGTGAAGAATAATTTAAAGGTAAAAGGGTAAAAAAGTAAAAGGACCTTTAAAAGAAATACAAATAAAGAAAAAAGCTCAAGGCAGATAGCCCTGAGCTTTTTTTATATCATGATTTCTATGTCATTACTTCTGGCATTCCTTGCAAGGAGTCCAAGGCTTCAACTGCTTGAAGAAGTCGTTGCCCTTGTCATCTACGAGGATGAATGCAGGGAAGTCTTCTACGGTAATCTTCCAGATAGCCTCCATACCGAGCTCAGGGTACTCTACGCACTCGATGCTCTTGATAGAACTCTGAGAGAGAACGGCAGCTACACCACCGATAGTACCGAGGTAGAAACCACCGTGCTTCTTGCAAGCCTCTGTAACAACATCGCCACGGTTACCCTTGGCAATCATTACCAGGCTAGCACCATGATCCTGGAACTCATCTACGTATGGGTCCATACGGTTGGCTGTGGTAGGTCCCATAGAGCCACATGGATAACCCTCTGGAGTCTTGGCTGGACCAGCATAGAGGATAGGGTGGTTCTTGAAGTACTCTGGCATCTCCTCGCCTGCATCCAGACGAGCCTTGAGCTTAGCGTGAGCGATGTCACGAGCTACGATGATGGTACCCTTCAAATTAACACGGGTGCTTACTGGATACTTGCTCAACTCAGCACGAACGGCGTCGATACCCTTGTCGAGGTCAATCTCGATACCCTTGGTACCCTCACCTGGGTTGCGGAGCTCCTCAGGAATCAACTCTGTTGGGTTCTCATCCATCTTCTCCAACCAGATACCGTCCTTGTTGATCTTAGCCTTGATGTTACGGTCGGCAGAGCAGCTTACACCCATACCGATAGGGCAGCTTGCACCATGACGTGGCAAACGGATCACGCGGATATCGTGAGCCAGATACTTACCGCCGAACTGTGCACCCAGACCAATCTTGTGAGCCTCTTCGAGAAGCTTGTTCTCCAAGTCGATGTCACGGAAAGCACGACCAGTCTCATCACCTGTTGTAGGCAACTCATCGTAGTACTTGATAGAAGCCAACTTCACGGTAAGGAGGTTCTTCTCAGCAGAAGTACCACCGATAACGAATGCGATGTGGTAAGGAGGACATGCAGCAGTACCCAGACTCTTCATCTTCTCTACGAGGAATGGGAGCAATGTACCCTCATTCTGGATAGTAGCCTTGGTCATAGGGTAGAAGTAAGTCTTGTTGGCAGAGCCACCACCCTTAGCTACCATCACGAAGCGGTACTCGTCGCCCTCTGTAGCCTCGATATCAATCTGAGCAGGCAGGTTGCAACGGGTGTTCACCTCATCATACATATTGAGAGGAGCGTTCTGAGAATAGCGGAGGTTGTCCTGTGTAAAGGTGTTGTAAACACCCAGGCTCAAAGCCTCTTCGTCCTCGAAGTCTGTCCATACACGCTGACCCTTCTCACCGTGGATGATAGCAGTACCTGTATCCTGGCAGAATGGGAGAATGCCCTTAACGGCAGTCTCTGCATTGCGGAGGAACTGGAGTGCTACGTACTTGTCGTTCTCTGAAGCCTCTGGGTCGCTGAGAATCTTAGCCACCTGGAGGTTGTGCTCACGACGGAGCTTGAACTCTACGTCGTGGAAACCCTGCTGTGCCAGCAAAGTAAGAGCTTCCTTAGAAACCTTGAGGATAGTCTTACCCTCGAACTCTGCTGTGCTTACGCCTTCCTTAGAGATAAGGCGATACTCTGTCTTGTCCTCTCCAAGCTGAAACATTGGAGCGTACTTGAAATCAGGAATGTTTGCCATAACTACTTTATTTGTATATTTATAAGTTATTTATAATGTTTATGTATATTTCCTAATGTATATTCTATCTTTGATGGATATTCTTTCATAGAAGAAGGGGCTAACGAGCCTTAGTTCTCGTATTCCACTTCCTTGTCGAGGTTGTTTACGAAGTTTCTGAATACTTCTTCTTCCACATCTCCCATCGCATACTCCTTCTCTGCATCCTTCTTGATTTCCGCAATCCAGGAGCGGCGGGCACGGATATAGTCTTCGTGAATGCGGTTGGCATCTTCCAGCGTAATCTCAGAGATGCCGTAGTAATCGCAGATCACGCTGTAGGTCCATGCCCACTGATATTCACGATAGTTGTTGTTGATCTCCTCGAATCGTTCCAGCAGTTGCTGGATGGTCTCGATGTTGCCTTCTCTCATATCCTTCACGATGCGGTCTTCCTCGCTTACCGGCAGGAGGAGTCCTGAGAGGTCATCCCAGTCGCCCACGCCTATCTGGGTAGATGGAGGGGTAATGGCTGGGTCTCGCTTCAGTACTCGCTTCAGCACGGCACCCATGTAGATTCTCAGGGCGATGTCGTAGTACTTGATGCCCTTGTGCAGCGATGTAGCAGGGATGATGTACTCGTGATAGAGATACTGCGATACGTTGTCGCCCGTTACCTCGCGGAGACTCTCCAGAATCTTCTTGCCCTTCAGAATCTCGCCTACGGAGAAAGGAGAGAGCCAGTCGAAGTTCACGATGCTCTTGCGGTTTTCCGGAGCACGGAGATCTCGCTTCGGCCACTTCTTGATGTCGCGGTACAGACCCACGGTGGTGATGTTTCTGCCTGGGATGAGGAACATCTTGTCGCCATCGGCTATCAGATAGGCGAATGGCAGGTTGCGGGTGTTAGGGTGGTGCATCAGCTTGCCGAAGCATACTGAGAACGAACCCAGGGTGGCTGGCATCAGCAGGTAGGCTCCACTGGCTGTCTTCGAACCGCGCTCCAGGATTCCCCAGTGCATAGGACCCATCTTGTAGGCATGGTTGCTGAAGTTGGTGGCTGAACCGGCATTATAGAATGAGAACATTCCGCCGATAAGCAGACTGCTCTTGTGATGCGATGCGGTGAATGGACCACAGAAGGCGGCGCACGCCTCACCGTTGCTCATATAGCTGTTGGCAAAGAATACTGAGGCTGAGGCTGTGAAACCGTTGCTCAGCTGGCAGGCTTCGCCCACGAAGCAGTCCTGTATCTTCACACTGTTGATGACGCTGGAACCCTCGGCGATGATGGAGTTCTCGATGATGACTCCCGTACCGATATATACGTTTCCGTGAACCGAACCGAGCAGCGTACAGTCGCTGAGTCGTGAAGCACCGTTTACCTCGCAGAGGTCGTTGATTACGCAGTTGGTAATCTCCTTGGTGTTCACAATCTTCACGTTGCTGCCTATCTGTCCTCTTTCCGGCGCCTTGTTCTCGATGTCGGTCTTGATGAGCTGTCGGATGTTCTCCTTCAGTTCCTTGTCGGAGAAATGCTTCACCATGAAGGCTGCCAACTGACTGTTGAGGTCGGAGAAGAGAATCACGTTTCCTTCGCCCACCTCGTTGAGCACGCTCACCAGGTTGCCCTCGCCGAAGGTAGCTCCCTCGGTGGTTTCCATCGTAGAGATGTTGGAGATGTAGCAGTCATCACCAATGGTGTAGTTATTGATGAAGTTGCCCACGTTCTCGATGAGACAGTCGTCTCCGATGGTTACGTTTCTCAGAGTGGCATTGTTGATGCCGGAATGCTTTACGAAGCCCTGGCTTACCTCCACATTCTTGCTGAAGGCGCCGATGTTTACCTCGCCATAGAGCATCACGCGATGCATGTAGTTGGGCTTGAAGTCTTCTGATACATTGATTGAAGTCCAGTCTTCAGCCCAGCAGTCGTTGCTCTTGAGTACCTCGATTTCCTCGGAGGTCAGAGGTCTGTAGTCATTCATTGTTGATATGTTTTTAGGGAATTATTCGTAATCCTGGTACAGGAAGTCGTTGTATGGATACTTCTGTACGTGCAGTTCTCTTACCTTTTTATATAGCACCTCTCGGAACTCGTCGATGTTCTCCTTGTTCTTTGCCGAGATGAAGAGACAGTCGTCGTTGAGTTTTGCCATCCAGGTTTTCTTGAGATCTTCCAGCGGGATGTTCTCCTTCTCCATCGGGGTGAGGTCGTCTTCCTCCTTCTCCACCCAGGAGTAGTTGTCTATCTTGTTGAAGATGATCATCGAAGGCTTGTCGGAGCATCCTATCTCCTCCAGGGTCTTTTCCACTACCTGGATCTGCTCCTCGAAGTCTGGGTGAGAGATATCCACCACGTGCAGCAGGAGGTCTGCCTCGCGGGTCTCATCCAGGGTGCTCTTGAAGGAATCTACCAGGTCGGTAGGCAACTTGCGGATGAATCCTACGGTGTCGGCAAGGAGGAATGGCAGGTTATCTACCACCACCTTTCTCACGGTGGTATCGAGGGTAGCAAAGAGCTTGTTCTCTGCAAACACCTCGCTCTTGCTGAGCAGGTTCATGATGGTGGATTTTCCCACGTTGGTATAGCCCACCAGGGCCACACGGATCATTCTTCCGCGGTTCTTGCGCTGGGTAGTCTTCTGCTTGTCTATTTCAGCGAGTCGCTCCTTGAGCAGGCTCATTCTGCCGAGGATGATACGGCGGTCCATCTCGAGCTGGGTCTCACCCGGTCCACGCAGACCTACCGATCCCTTTCCGCCACCGGAACCTGAACCACCACCCTGTCGTTCCAGGTGAGTCCAGAGTCGCTGTAGTCTTGGCAGCATGTAGCGGTATTGTGCCAGCTCCACCTGTGTCTTGGCAGCTGCAGTCTGGGCACGCATGGCGAATATGTCGAGGATGAGCGAAGTACGGTCGAGAATCTTCACCTGCAGTTCCTGCTCGATATTTCGGATTTGCTTGGCAGAGAGTTCATCATCGAAGATCACCATACCTACTTCTCTGTCTTCCTCTTCCTCGTCCTTGATGTATTGCTTGATTTCCTCCAGCTTACCCTTTCCCACATAGGTGGTCTGGTTTGGCGACACCACCTTCTGCGTGAATCGCTTCACGGTGACGGCGCCTGCGGTATCTGCAAGAAATTCCAACTCGTCGAGATATTCCTTGGTCTTGGCCTCGTCCTGTGTCTTGGTGATAAGACCCACGAGCACAGCGGTTTCCGCCTTGACCTCTGATATAACAAATTCTTTCATTCTTTACGTACGTATTATTATAGGTGCAAAGATACTAAAAAAAATGCTCTTATTATATATATAAGGTGAAAATTATGTTTTTTTTATGAAAGAGGCTGCCAGGCTTGGGTGTGGAAATCGGTATTGGCGAACGCTGAAATCGGCATGTCTGAATGCTGAAACATTCAAAAACTCAAAAGCCTCGACGTGATGTCGGGGCTTTTTGGCATTAAATCCCTTTAAATTAGCGAAAAATATCTATTTTTAAATGATTATTTCTCCTCTTTCTTCAAGATTTTGCTTATCTTTGCAGGCATTAAAATAAATCAAACCTAAGAAGAAAATAATATGAAGCAAAAAATGAGTATCGCTGGTATTTTGTTGCTTGCTGCTTTGGGTATGCAGGCTAACAACTATACAGTGAAGTCGCCAGACGGTAAATTGGTGGTGAATGTTGCTTGTGAGGGAGGCAAGGCTTCCTACACGGTAGATTACAATGGCAAGCAGATGCTGGGAACTTCGGCGCTCGGTCTGGTTGCCAATTATGGTGATTTCTCAAAGGATCTCACCATGGGCATCCTAAAGGGTGGGGAAGTGAAGCCGCTTTCTTACAAGATGACCCGCATCAAGAAGAGTGACATCAAGAAGGATGTGGTGGATGCTACCATCGGTTTCCTCAACAGTAAGAAGGATTCCATGACCCTCCATCTTCATGTAAGCAACAACGACCTCGCCTACAAGTATGAGATGAGCCGTCCTAAGAAGGATAATCCTAAGTCGGTGATTATCTATAATGAGGTGAGTGGATTCAATTTCCCGGAGAAGACCACAACCTTCCTCTGTCCTCAGATTACTCCGATGACCGGTTGGGAGCGCACCAAGCCATCTTATGAGGAGGAATATACTCCGGATGCTCCGATGAACGTGAAGTCACAGTTCGGTGTAGGCTATACTTTCCCATGTCTCTTCAAGGTAGGAAACGATGGATGGGTACTGGTCAGCGAAACCGGTGTGTCGAGCGCTTATCCAGGCAGTCGTCTTTCTGATTACGAGCCAGGCAAGGGCTATACCGTAGCTTTCCCTCAGAAGGGCGAGAACAATGGCTTCGGTTCTGAATTTGCCGGCATCCCATTGCCGGGCGAGACTCCCTGGCGCACCATCACCGTGGGTTCTTCGCTGGCTCCTATCGTAGAGACCACCATCCCTTACGATGTGGTTGAGCCTTTGTATGAGGCATCCCAGACCTACAAGCCTTCCCGCTATACCTGGAGCTGGCTCATCTGGCAGGATAACTCTGTCAACTATGATGATCAGGTGAAGATGATAGATGTTGCTGCTGCTCAGGAGTATGAAGCCGTATTGGTGGATGCCTTGTGGGACAAGCAGATAGGCAGAAAGCGCATCGAAGAGTTGAGCAAGTATGCCAAGAGCAAGAAGGTAAGCCTGATGCTCTGGTACAATTCCAACGGTTTCGAGAATGATGCTCCTCAGACTCCTCGTCAGATTATGAACAATTCCATCGCCCGCAAGAAGGAGATGGCTTGGATGAAGAAGATTGGCGTGGTAGGCATCAAGGTGGATTTCTTCGGTGGCGACAAGCAGGAGACGATGAAGCTTTACGAGGATATCCTCAGCGATGCCAACGATTATGGCTTGGAGGTCATCTTCCATGGCTGCACCTTGCCTCGTGGCTGGGAGCGTATGTATCCTAACTATGTTTCGAGTGAGGCTGCCCTGGCTTCAGAGAATGTATATTTCACGGATTATCATGCCAAGAAGGAGGCTTTCGAGATGACGATGCATCCGTTCTCCAGAAATGCCGTAGCCAGCTTCGACTGGGGTGGTGTGATGATGAACAAGTATTTCTCCAAGGACAACAAGAGCCGTCATCAGCGTTATACCAGCGATGTGTTTGAGATGGCTACAGCCATTACCAACCAAAGCAGCGTAAACTGCATCTGTCTCTATCCTAACAATTTGCAGGATGTACCACAGTGGGAGTTGGATTGGCTCAAGAATGTTCCTACAGCCTGGGAGGATACCAAGTTTATTGCCGGTTATCCTACCAAGTATGCGGTGGTGGCTCGCAAGTCGAGTGTAGAGAATGGTTCCGGTGCAGCGCTTACAGCCGGCAGATGGTTTGTGGGTGGTCTGAATGCAACCGACAAGCCTCTTGCTCTGACCCTGGATTTGCCGATGTTTGCGGGTAAGACCGCTACTTATATCACCGACCTGCCAAAGAAGAAGGGCGATAAGTTCTTCAATTCTGTCAAGAAGACTTTGAAGGTTGGCAAGGATGGTAAGGTAAAGGTTGTGATTCAGCCTAATGGCGGTATCATTATCGAATAATCTTCATGTATTAGGCTTCGATTGCTTACGTGAAAATTTTACGGACATCGATTGCCTACGTGAAAAAGTTTTTTTCTCGAAAAAAGTATCAAAGTCTCATTTTTGCTTGAAAAATGTGGTTTAAATGCTTGATATGTAATAAGATATTAGAAATGAGACTTCTCGGATTTTGAGCCGAGAAGTCTCATAGATGTATCATGGAAGTCTCATTGGCTTTTTTAATCCTATTTCACCTGTAGATGTTCTATGGTTATGTCAATATAATCAGGATAAGTCATGGTGATGTGTCTACTTTTTCAGTTCATCAGTTGGTCTCTTTATGCCCTCCGGTTGGTCTGTTTGTGCCCGTCACACGGGCATCCGTAGCCCACCACGTGGGCATTGGCAGACCGTGTGCTGGGCAGCTATTGCCCATAGCGTGGGCAATGAGTGCCCAAACGTAGGACTTGTTTTTGGGCAATATTCTTTGACTTTTCGTGCGTTGGTTTGAGTCTTTACGAGCGTTAGTGCTATCGTTTATGATACATTTATGAGACTTCTATGATACTTCTCTTCGCCTTTTTAGAGAAGTCTCATTCTTTGTAAATGTCTCTATATCATAAATATAAGATTCTGATACATTCGAAAAATGAGACTATGATACTTTTTTCGAAGAAAATACTTACGTGCGTATTTAAAGGTCGAATAGATATTATGTCTTTATTTGCATTGTTACTGTAGTAGAAAAAATAGGGTGAAAACTTGGTATATTCAGATTTTCTTTGTAATTTAGCAGCGCAAAACGTAAAGTAGATAAGATTATGGCAGAAATAGTGAATAAATATCCTGTAGGCATACAGACTTTCGAAATGATTCGAGAGGAAGGTTACCTCTACGTGGATAAGACGAAATACATCGTGGATTTCAGAAAGAAAGGCATGAGGAATATCTTTCTGAGTCGCCCTCGGCGATTCGGAAAGTCGCTTTTTGCCTCTACTTTGCAAGCCTATTTCGAGGGCAAAAAGGAACTCTTCGAAGGACTTGCCATCGCTGATTACGAGAAGGATTGGGTGAAGTACCCAGTGCTTCATTTCGATATGAGCGGTGCTAAGCATGTTGACGGTGAGGGCTTGAAGCATTATCTCGACTTGCAGCTGAAGCCATTTGAGGAACTCTATGGCAGTGATGAGGATGAGTTATACCCCAACGACCGACTGGATGGACTCGTAAAACGTGCTCACAAGCAGGCTGGCAGGAAGGTGGTGGTTATCATCGACGAATATGATGCCCCTCTGCTCGACGTGGTACATGAGAAGGAAAACCTGGCAGAACTTCGTCTCATCATGCAGAACTTCTACAGTCCGCTGAAGAAGCTGGGTCCTCATTTGGAATTTCTCTTTATCACGGGCATTACCAAGTTCTCCCAGCTCAGTATCTTCAGCGAGTTGAACAACCTCGACAATATCAGCATGTTTGACCAGTACTCTGCCATCTGTGGTATCAGCAAAACCGAGCTTATCACAGCGATGAAGCCAGATGTTGAGGCTTTGGGTAAGGCGTTAGGAGTATCTTACGAGGAGTGTCTGGAGGAATTGCGTCAATATTATGACGGTTACCATTTCAGCGAGCATTCTGAGGATGTGTTCAATCCGTTCAGTCTGATAAGGGCTTTGTCTGGACAGAAGATTGGTGCCTACTGGTTTGGTTCCGGTACGCCAAGCTATCTCATCAAGGGTTTGCAGAAATATCATGTTAACGTGACAGATATTGAACAGAAGAGCGTGAGTGTGGATGATTTCGATGTGTCGCCCGAGCAGATGACTTCAGCCCTGCCTCTACTTTATCAGAGTGGTTATCTCACTATTAAGCAGTATAAGCCATTTACCAAGAGTTATAAGCTGGGGTATCCTAACCAGGAGGTGAAGATTGGTATGCTGAAGAGTCTTGCGCCCAATTATCTTTCGCCAGTATCGGTGGATAACAACGGACTGGTGAATGAGTTTGTGGAGTTGGTATATGATGGGGACATTGAACAGGCGATGGTTCGTTTGAAGGCATATCTCTCTAGTATATCGAATCGTCTGAGTAATAAGAATGAACGTGATTTTCAGACAGTTTTCTATCTGATCTTTAATCTGATGGGTGCTCTCATCAAGGTGGAGGAGGATAGTGCCATAGGCAGGGCTGACGCTGTGCTCCATCTTCCTACAGCCATCTATGTGTTCGAATTGAAATATGATGGTTCTTCCGAGGAGGCCTTGAAACAGATAGATGACAAGGGGTATCTCATTCCATATTCTGCCGATGGCAAGAGATTGTATAAGGTGGGTGTGAATTACGATAGTACTCAGCGTACTATCAGCGACTGGATTATCAAGGAGGGGTGATAAAACTGAAACCAATCCGTGGCTTTTCTGAATTTGAAAGCCACGAATTGGTTTTTGTGTTATCAAATTCATATTTTTTATTAAGTATTATCTATATTAATACGCCATTTTTTGTTTTTATAAGCAATTTTGATTAAAATATCTTAAAAACATATCTTATCATTGAGTTTTTTTTCATTTTTGTTTTGTTCTTCGATTATTTTCTATATCTTTGCATTCGGACTGTATAGCCAGACCGCAGTTGTCAATGTTAGACGAGTTCTTGCGAGATAACCGAGTCGGCAGCCTACGCCGTGCTGTGTGTAGTAAAGTCAAAATGACATATCTATACAAACGCGGGTAATGGGTGGGAATGACAGTCCAGACATAGAAGGCGTTTATCGACGCTGTGTTTGAGACACACTGAAATCTTCCACAAACAATCAGGATCAAAGTCTCGAATATGGTCAACGGTAGATGTCCCGGGTGTGATTATATCAATCCCGTGGAGACTTGTAGGTATGGATTGTACCCTTTTGGGTGCAATCAGATGTATTATACAGGTCTCTTTACGGCTGTGATTTTCATATCGGCGTGGGCTCTGACGTTGTCTGTTCGACTTTGATAGGCAGTTGGAAGAGCCTCAGTGTGTGGAATAGACAACAGGACGATTCCACGCTTTTTTTGTGTCTAAATTTAACTGATTTCTGTCTAGAAAAAAAGTTAGCACCGATATGAAAGTCGATGAATGGACATCGGAAGATGGACACACCCCAGGAGGTGGTGAATTCCCTCCTTGCGCTGGACTTACCTCCAACGCCCTCCCCGAAGCTCAAAGCACCATATCAGCAGAGAGTTCACAAACAGGGGTGTCCACCAAAAATGCACTTTTGGCAACTAAGCCTAAAGCACAACGAGAGGCAGATATTCCTCATTGGTATGCCTTACGAACTACTTATGGCAGAGAGAAAAAGGCATACGACTATTTGACCGCCAAAGGTATCACGGCTTTCTATCCTACCACCAATGTAGTGAAACTTATAAAAGGTAAGCGCAAAGTTGTTACCGAATCACGTTTGCCCAACATCTTCTTTGCCTATGGTACAGAAGAGCAACTCAAAGAATATGTTTACGACAACGTAAACCTCCCATTCCTCCGTTTCTATTATCGTCACATCCACGAAGGGAACACGATAAAAAAGACTCCATTGATAGTTCCAGACAATCAGATGGAAAGTTTGAAAATCATCTGTGCTGCTGATGCAGACAATACCTTCGTATCTATAGTCAAAGTTCCAAAGTTTGAGAAAGGGCAGCTGGTAAGGGTTATTGATGGTGCTTTTAAGGGAGTGACAGGAAGAGTCGCAAGATGGCATGGGCAGCAGAGAGTTGGAGTGGTTGTTGATGACTTGGTAACAATGGCAACAGCTTACATACCAAGTGCGTTTTTGGAAAAAATGTAAAATAATTAAAAACACGTATGAATATTTCATTAATTGCAAATACTGGCATTCATTTTCAAACGGAAGATTTTGAAATAAAGGCAGAAGATAGTTTTGTTGACAAGGAGGGCAATTTCTTAAATCCTTTGTCGATGAAAAACGAGAATGGTTATTTGATGCCATTGGTTTTCCATGAAAGCTATAATGTAATGGACGACAATTGGACATTGGAGTTAGCTGTCAATTTTTCTGGTGGTCAAATCGTGCGACTAGATGAATTGAGAAAACATTCTCCTATACCTTATATATATACAAATCCTAAAGGTGAAGAAGTTTTAGTGGATGAGTCTAAAATTGATTTTTCCACATTGGATGTGTTCTCTGATAAGGAATGTTATTCTGACTATTGCTTTGCAGGTTCCATCAATGAACATTTGTCTAAAGGAAATTGCCCATTAGATACAATAGAAAATAAATGGTTGCCTATTCCTTTATTTGAAAAAGATAAAATGGGAAATGAATTGTTCGGTCCTACAGGATGGTGTAGAATGAAAATAGTTCCTGTCTCTAGAATAAAAAATGTGAGACGTTATCATCTTGTTTGGGCATTTGATACAACAAGTGCTCGAAATGCAATGTCTAGTGTTCAACCGTTTTTCTACGATGGTGAACAAGACAAGCATTATGTAGTAAGCGAAGATATGTCATTGCTGTTTAATTATTTCTCCCCTAAACCGTATAATTGCGAATGGGTGGATGATTATTTGGCAGAGCTTATTCATGGTTCAAAAGAAAATACTGAATTAGAATCACCAGATGGCATATCTACACATTTCCGCTATATAGCTTATTACATAACCATTATTTCTTATTTGCAGAAATTAGGCATGACACCTGATGTAACTTTATATACGGATGCAGAAGAGAAGAAACCTGTTGATTTGGTTTTGGATATTGGTAATTCTCGAACATGTGGTGTTTTGTTTGAAGATGGAGATTTTACAAAGGTTGATATGCTTGAATTGCAAGATCTGACAGAACCTTGGAAAGTTTATAAAAAGCCGTTTGATATGCGTCTTGCCTTTCATCATTGTAATTTTGGTGAAATAGATTTGCCAGATCAGTTCTCTTGGCAAAGTTTTGTGCGCATAGGTGAAGAGGCTATAAAACTTATTTACAAGTCAAGACCTGAAAACGGAGTTTCACAGCGGACAACCAATTATTCTAGTCCGAAGCGTTATTTATGGGATGGTAGAAAATATGCTGGTCAATGGGATTTCTTGATGACGGAAGATGATGAGCAAACCGTCTTCAATCATTATGTAAACATTAAAGGACTGTCAGAGCAATTTGATAGTGATGGTTCTTTACGAAAGACAAATGACGGTGGAAGCTTTAGTTCTTTTTCTCGTCGTTCTTTGATGACTTTGGTGTTAATCGAAATTTTTCAGCATGCCAATTGTCAAATCAATGGTTTTGCATATCGTCAAAAGAGAGGTGAAATCAACATCCCTCGTTCTATTCGAAGCATAATTATTACTTGCCCAACGGCAATGCCGAAAGAAGAACAAGTGATATTGCGCCAATGTGCGGAAGATGCTTATGTCGCCTTGCTGAGAAGCAAAGATCCAAATCTTTATTATCAACCATATAAAGTAGAAGAATGGCAAGATAAGGTCAAGATAATTCCTTCGGTAAAAGACTTGATGGTAAATCCAAATAGCGTAAATGGTCAACGTACAAGAACCGAATGGGGATATGACGAGGCTACTTGTTGCCAACTGGTGTATTTATATGCGGAGGTAGCACAAAGATACTTAAATCATAGTGAAGACTTCTTTAATCTTTATGGACATGTTCGTAAGGAGTTTTTAGAAGATGGATATGATAAGAATTCTTTAACTATAGGTTCTGTGGATATTGGTGCTGGCACTACCGACTTAATGATATGTGCTTATAAGTATGACCAGAAAGGTGTGAGTAAACTGACTCCACAGCCTCTTTTCTGGGATAGTTTCTATTATGCAGGAGATGATATTCTTGAGGAATTAGTTCGTTCTATCATCATAGAAGGTCAAAGCAAAGAAATCAAAGCGTTGTATGAGGGACCTATTTTCAATGCCGTTTGTTCTACCTATATGGCGTTATCTGATGCCGATTTTTTGGAAGCGTTAAATCTAAAAGGAAAAGTTTCTTTTGCGAATGTAACTGAAGCAGAGAAGCAAGAACTCAAGTACTTATATGCTTCTCGTGAAACCTCTGAAAGAATCCACAATTTCTTTGGAAAAGACAAGGCTCTAATGGATTACAAAGATCGTTTGATCCGTCAAGACTTTAATGTTCAGATTTCTGTTCCGATGGGATTGAAACTGCTGGATATGTTGCGATTGGGGCGCAAATCGACCTTGTTGAAGTATGAGGATTTCTTCGATGAATTGCAACCTGCAGATTTTATTTTGCAACATTTTACAAAGCATTTCAGTTTGGAATCTAACGGAAAAGTATATGTAGAGTTTGACTTTAAAAAGATAGTTTGGAACTTTGATGTTGAACGAATCTCTCAGATTGTCGTATCAAAAATAGAACCACTGATGAAGCAACTTGCCATCGTATTGAATACCTATAATTGTGATATAGTTTTGTTGGCAGGAAAGCCAATGTCTCTGAAGCCTATCACAGATCTATTCTTGAAATATTATCCAACATCGCCAAATCGCCTTATTCGCTTGAATGATTATCGAGTAGGTGAATGGTATCCTTTTGCAGATGGATTGGGTTATTTCAAAGACCAAAAATCATTGGTAGCAGTAGGAGCGATGATTGGCTATATGTCTTCAAATGGTGGAATCAATGGTTTCCACATGGATATGAGTCATTTGAAGAAGGATATGGTTTCTACTGCCAATTATATGGGCTTGTACAACGTGGTTAACCAAAAGGTTGCCGAGGCAATACTTTCTCCAGATCAAAACTCCGCAACTTTCGAGGTACATGGTTTCCCTTTGTTCATAGGATGCAAACAATTGGTATCGCAATTCTATCAAGCTCGTCCAATTTTTTCTTTGGATTTGGCAGATGATGTAGAATTAAGTACGATTTCTTTGCCATTGAGAGTTTCTGTTGTCAGAAACTATTCGCAAGATAAAGAAGTTTTAAAGATAGTTTCTGCTGTAGATGCTACAGGTAAACCTGTTTCTATGCAAAAATTGAGATTTGGTGTTCAAAGTTTGGCTAGTGACGGTGCCTATTGGCTTGACAAAGGTGAGTTTGTCTTGAGTATTAATGGTTAATGATGTAAATGATGAACAACATTATAGAAAGTAAAAATCAAGAAATGGTTCAGAATATTACTGAACAGATTGATTCTTTAAATAGTTTCGCAAAATGGAGCGATAAGAACCTTCAGGAAAGTCGGCGTGAAGAAACCTACAAGAAAATTGTAAACTTACGCCGCCAACTAAAAAGATTGCGTAATTCCTTGGAGAGTAATCCTGCGATTGCTGCTTTTGGCGAAAGTCAAAAGGGCAAAAGTTACGTTATCAGTTCTTTGTTAGCTCGAAAAGGTCAGCAGTTTATGGTTGTTGACCCAAAGACAGGCAAACAATATAATTTTGTAGAGGAATTTAATCCTATCAGCAGAGATGTTGAAGCTACTGGTGTCGCTACACGATTTACTGCTTCTTACCAAATTATAGATGATAGTTTCCCCGTTTTAGTAAAGGTTTTGAGCATAGCCGATATGCTAAACATCTTGTGTGATACAGCATATAATGATGTGGTGGCTCATTCTGTAATTAACAAGGAAGATATTGATGACTTTATTCGTTCCCAAGAGCGACGTTATAAGGGTAATGTCGTAGTACAGGAGGTCTTGGATGAAGATGATATAGCCAATGTTAGAGAATATATCAGATTGCATGTGGGAGAAATAAAGGCGAAAGAACTCTTGGACTCTTGCTATTTTGATGTATTGACTCGTATTATAAAAAGTGTTCAACCTGCTGAGTGGCCTCAGGTAATGTCCAAGTTGTGGTATGATAATCCAGACATTACCAATTTGTTCGTAAGATTGCTTCAAGGTTACGAAACATTGCATTTTGCGAAGAAAGTCTATGTTCCAATTAAGGCTCTTATCAACAAGACAACTACGTTGATGAGTTCTATGTGTTTGCAAACCTTGGAAAACAACACTCCAACCACAGGGGTGACCGATCCAAACTTTGGAACGAACTTGCTTACTGAACGTAAAGAAGTAATTACGGGTTTCTCAAAAAGTATATTGTCTGCTATGTGTGCAGAGGTTATCTTCCAAATTCCTGAAGAAACGATCCAAGAAGAATTGGAATATCATTTGGAAGGAATTCGCGATGAGGAAACCAAGCGTAGATTGTTGTCAAAGGGATGGAACAAAAAAGTAAGTAAGGATTTTCTGAACACAGTGGATATTCTAGATTTCCCTGGTGCTCGTGCTGCTTTGGAAATTGATGAAAGTCAAGTAAAGGTGGAATTGAGCAAAAAGATGATGCTTCGTGGCAAGGTGCGCTATTTGTTTAATAAGTATAGCGATGAGCGTCTGATTAATGTTCTTATGCTTTGTCATGATTATATGCAGAATGGACCTACGGTAATGCCAGGGTTGGTAGAGCAATGGTTGAAACTGAATGTGGGTGCAACCATAAAGGAAAGAACAGCTTATATCGATAAAAGCATCATTTCCCCATTGTTTCTTATTGCTACTAAGTTCAATGTAGATATGAGTCATGCTGTGCAGTCTGGTGGTGATAGTCAGATGGACAAACGATGGGATGACCGTTATAAGGTGGTGCTGTATGACCAAATTCTGGAGGCTGCCAGTAGAAGTTGGTTTAGTAAGTGGACAGAGCATGGTGGTTTCAAGAATGCATATCTGTTAAGAGATTATAAGTATTCTGGTATCAATGGAAATCGTTTGTTCGAGGGATTTGATATAAATGGATGTGAGGTTTCTGAGATAGATGCACCTTTTCATGAGGAATTAAAGCGAAGTTTCATCGCCAATGCTCATGTCGGGGTATTTTTTGAAGATCCTGAGCTTGCTTGGAATGCTGCTGCAACCCAAAATAACGATGGTGCTACACGTATTATCGAGAATTTAGGAATCGTGGCTGTAAATGCTAAGGAAAGTCGGCTTTATAGAGTCCAAATGGAGGTGAAGAACTTGCATACACAGGCTTTGCAGTTGATGCTTGAATACTATCATGACGAGAGTGACGACAACATCTTGCAAAAAGCAATCATGAGAGGTGGAGCTATCGTGGCAGAATTTGATGTTGTTTGTGGCAAGGATAATTATTTCTTTGGTCGAATGATACAAAACTTGCAAATTAGTGAGAACTATGTGTTTGACTTCTATTATAACCAACTGAACAATTCTAAATTGTCTGTGGAACGTGACATGAAGGAGTATGACCTTATTCTTTCTCGTTGTCATGGTAGATTGTCTGCTGATAATTCTTTTGAAGATAATTTGGAAATCTTGCGTCAAGAGTATCATTTCCCTTCAGTAGAGGGATGCCGTGACTTCTTTGAGAATATAAAAGGTATCTCTTTGGATAAGTTGTTTGAATGTAACTTCAAACAAAAAAGTAATTCTGAGCAATTGGCAGAAGGTATTGTCGCTAAATGGCTTGATGATATAAAGTCACAAAAGAATTTGAAGTTTTACGAGAGTGAGGGTGTCAATACTTTGACTGTACTTGACCTTGTGGAGAATATGGGAGCTGTTGCAGGGACTATCCAGTTGGTAAATGTGATAGCCAAACGCATAAGTCCTTTTGTGGATGCTATATCTGTTCCTCATCAAATTTTGGATATGATTGCTGATACGACAGCGGAAATCATCAATGAGTTTGTGGTAACCTTTGGTTATGCTTATTATTCTCCAGAGAAGATAGAGGATTTAAAGCTTATCAATGAAAAGCAGAACCTACATATTGGTTTTGATTATGGCTTGACTGATAACGTGCCTATGTCAAACGAAGAGTTGTCTGATTTGTTTGACGATATAAGACCTACGGAAGAAAATACGATGTTGTCCGCTCTTCCATCTTATATCAAATATAATAAATGGATAGAGATGCTATTGGTTTCCTTTATTGCATCTTATGATGTTCCTAATTATGATGTGGAAGCCAACAAGCAGTTGGGACAACTTCTTGGACATTACCGTAAGTTAATTTAATTGGAGTGTATTTTATTAGATAAATAATAAAAATAGATAAACTATTATGGAAAAATCAAAGTCTGATAATCTTTCTAAAGGCGATATTATTTCATTTATCGCTCTTTTATTATTGGGAGTAACAGTTTTCTTCGGCATGAATTTCAGCACATTGGGAGATAAAATCCAAAGTGTGATAGTCTCTGTCGTATTGGTTACGTTGATGGTTGTATTTGTTTTTTTGGCAGCTTTTGCTAAAGCGCAGAATCGCAATCAAGCAATGTGGACGAAAGTAGAATATGCTATGCTTTTCTTGTATGTGCTAGCATTGATTCCTTGCTATTTGTATTCTTCTAAGTTTTATGATATTCAGTTTAACAAAACTAATATTGTGAAGGAAGTACAAGCTAATATTGATGACATCAATAAGATGTTTGGTGATTATGACAAGAAATGCCAAACTCGCAGTTTCTCTTATAAGACAGCATTGCAAGCTATGTCCAGAGATATTCAAGGAAGACAGAAAGCTGCTGGTATTTTGGGCATTAGTGCCAGTCATGTAAATACACAGGCAATAGATCAGGCGAGTGAGAGCTTTTTGAACCATTTTAGAGGGAATGACTATAGTCAATTGTTGAGCGAGAAAACTGCTTTGGAGAATAGCGTGCTTAATAATTTCAAAAATTGGAACATTCTTTTAGTCCCACAATATGCAGAAGAATTAGGTACTGCTAAGGAGAAGTATGCAACAGGATTACAAGATATTTACGACAGGTATAAGGGTGATATAGATGGTGCGGAAATTCCGTCATTTAAAGCCTCTGATTATATGTCTAGTGAAAGTGTAGTAGAACATTTTACAGATAAGGGAAGTTTTTCTTTGTATGGTATTTTGGGTATCCTTGTATTGGGTGGTTTAGGACTCATTAAATATTTCTTGGGTGAGAAGCGAACCGTCATAGCATTTAAGCAGGGAGATTCATCGGTGATTATGGAAGATGGTGGCTTTTCTATTTAAATAAAACGTAAACACAAAATTGTAACATATTATGCCAAGATTAACAGAACAACAAATCAATAATATATATTTAAGATGTAATTCGGTTCCTTTGGATCAATTGTTAGAGTTGTGCCTTGATCCAGAGTCGGGAGTTACGGTGGAAGGCTTACGAGCAGTAAAATTTGCAAAAATAGATTTACTGGAAAAGCAATATAATGCTCAGGCAGAAGATATTATTTGGGCAAAGTCTCAGAATTCAGTTGATGCTTTAACTTCATTCATAGAAAAATGTAAGCAAGGGGTGTTTACTACTGCTCACCTTTCCCAAGCTAATGAAAAATTGCGTGAACTAGCAATAGCTGCTGAAGAAGATGATTGGCAGCAAGCAAAGAACTCTAATGATATTCATGTACTGAATAACTTTATCAAGAAGTGTACTGATAAAATTTATTCAGATGTACACCTTCAGCAAGCTAAGGATGCCGTGGAATTCTTGGAGTGGCAAACTGCTAAAGACTCTCATAACCCAGTCATTCTAAATGGCTATATTCAGAAATGCAAGTTAGGTATCTATTCTAATGTGCATGTAGCTGAAGCTAATGAATTGTTGGAAAAATGGGAAAATGGAACAATCCAAGAGGATTGGGATGCTCTTCTTACCGTAAAGGATTCCAATGAGAGAAAAAGCAAACTGAATGAATTTGTTCAGAAATATGCAAACAATTTCTCTGCTACTGCTCAAAAGTTTCTAACTGAGGCGGCTAAGCTCAATCAGCGTTGGCAAGATGAAGAGCAAGCTCGTAGGGATTGGATAGATGCCAAGGACAGAAATACAATCTTTGATTATGTAAACTACATCAAAGTGCATCCTTATTCAGAATACAGAGAAGAAGCGGAGCAGAAGGTCAAGGATATGAAAGGAAATCTCTTGACGGATATGAAACGTTTCCCTTTCAAGTATAATCGAGACATAATGTATGCTTACATCAGTTCTAATGCTCTTACTATGGAGGATTTGGTGGATAACAGCGATGTCTTGACAGATAGAGGTTATAGCCATATCAAGAAGTATCCAAGGCTTCAAGATGAGCAACGACAGCTTCCTGTTTCCAAACTAGAGAATCCACATAGTGAGGATGGTAATACCGATATTTACTTCTTTGGTGTTTCTGGTTCAGGCAAGACGTGTGTGTTGTCTGGACTGATGAGTTTGACAGGTCAACTTGGATTTAGATTTGACCCTAAAGGTCCTGGTGGTGGAGGTAATTATGCGATGGAATTGCGTAACTATGCAAGAACCAGTATGTTGCCACCTGCAACAGATCAACAGTATATCCAAGTAATTGATGGACAAATCAATGATGAGGATGGCAATATTCATAAGATAGCATTCATAGAAATGTCTGGTGAAAAAACTGCCGAATTCGCTGCAATGGATATTCAAGAAAGTTTTGATGATTTAGGACCAGGAGCGGCAAGTTTGTTATCCAATGACAATAACAAGGTTTTGTTTTTTGTGATTGACCCTACGAATGAAAAAAATATAGAGATGGGATTGGGTAGCCAACAATGGGTTATGCAGAGCGATGTACTCAATTGTGTCTCAGCTCTTCTTACTCGCAATCCTACTTTGATGAAAAAGGTGATTGCTATACATGTCATTCTTACTAAGAGTGATACGTTGGGCGAATATGTAGATCAAAATGTGATAGAAGAGCGTTTGAATTCTCAGGGGTATCAAGCTGTATTGGCTGATATAAAGGCTATTTGTGAAAGATATGACATCAACAAGCAGACTGGATTCCATGTGGGATTATATCCTTTCTGTGTTGGCAAGTTCATGCCTGGTGATGTATATACATTTGATGAGACAGATTCTCTGAAGATACTTCGTGTTATTCAGAAAAATACAGTGGTAGAGAGAAAGAAGGGAGGCTTTTTCGATTCATTGGCTCATTGGTTTAATAGTTAATGGTTAGGGACATGAACAAGTTAGAATTAATCATATCCGGAAATCTTACAGGATTTTCTCGTTTTTTTGTTACTTCTGGAGCTAATGACCTTTTGAAAGATGCAAAGATAGATTTTGACTATCGCAATTTTGTGTCTTTTATGGAGGAAGGTGATAAGACTTATGCTGTGTCTTTTGCTCCTCAAGTTATTGCTTTGAGTTTGATTTCTAGAACTTTGGATTCTTTCCGACGTCCAGGAATCTTGGTAGTTTCGCTTTTGTTACCTCGTAATACAAAGATTGAGTCTATTAATAGTCCTCAGAATGAAAGGGCTGTTTATCAATTATTGAATGCCATTAACGACAAGTTCAATGAAAAGAACTTGCATAATGGTATGTTGAATCAAAACCCGATTGTTTTGATGCAGGACTATTATACTGAAATTCTGCAAAATTATGGATTTCTGCAAGATTATCAACGAGGGGTTAATTTGACTATTGATAATTCGACATTTAATAAGAATGTTGGATATGTAAATTCTTCAGAAAAGGATATAGTTACGTATCTAAATACCCCATGCCGTAGAGCTTATGAAGGGTATCATAGCATATTTATATCTCCAAAAGCTCCACAGAATATTGACGAACCCGTGGAAGAACTAAAACTTTATAACGTCTATGTGAACAATACGAATCAAAGATTGTCCAATGTCACAATAGATTCTGTGATACAGACAGTTTTCCCTGAGCGTGGTGAAATAGATGTTCCCGATAATGTAAAAAACATAACTTATCGTCAAGCTCTAGATGGACAAGGTGTACCATATATCAAAGCCAATATGAATGGTGATACAATTCATTTGGCTTATCGTTTTGAGAAAGAAGAAAGACAAGTTACCTTCAAAATAATGAAAGGAAGTGATGAGGTAGATTTTTCACTCGTTACTCTTGTTATACAAAATGATGACGGTACATATTATACGATTTCTAGCAATCCATATATTTTTGTGGGCAAAGAAATCTATAAGGCAAGAACTCTAAAAAGTGGAGATGATAATTATAATTTTTCTCAACCTTTGGATTTGTCTAGAATTCCTAATGGTGGCACTATTCCTGTGAAAATATTACCAGCGGTTAGTCATCCATCTAATACTCGGGCAGTAAATTCTGAACCGACCCCATTAGTTCCTCCTGTAGGAGGTCATAAGGAAACTCTTGCAACCAATGCTTATAGAAATATAAAGAATGAATCTCCTGTTAGAAATAGTGGAGTTCTCTCATTTTTTAAATCGAACAACGATAAGGGTAAGTCGAAATCAAACCATGAGATTCGTAAGGTAGTAATACCTCTTGTAGCTTTATGGTTGGTATTAGGAGGTATCTATGCTGCTTGGACATATTTTAGCAAGAACACAGAAACTAAAACTATGAACGTAGAAACAGATGAACTGATAGATAAGACTATAAGTTTTTATATAGCTGATACTAGTGGATCGCAAGGGGAAGTAAGTGATAGCTTGAAAAAAGATCTGTATGGTAAGCTGGATAAGAATCATCATATTACGTTTGAGCTATCAGCTTTGATAAATGGCATCCCAGCGAAAGTAGAATTGCTTAAAAATGATACAGTCCATTATGATGTTAATGTGGGTGGTGTTCCTGATGACTCTTTGAATGTAAACCTGATTGTAAAATGGACAGAAAAAGGAATGCAGGAATCAATCTTGAAAATATCAAAAACGTATAGACTTTCTGAATTGAAAGAAGGAAAAGCGGCTATTCAGCTTCCTGTTGCCTTTAGCGAATTGAAAATTTATGATGAGGTGAAAGTTTTGGATAGAAAGAATTCTAAAATGTTGGCAAGAATTATGGCTGTAGAAAGAAAGTCTGAAGAATTTTATAATGCTCTAATGGCTGCATATGATAAAATACCCGACGAAGTTCTTGTAGAAGATGTTAAGCCACATGAAGCAAAAGAAGAAGTAAAACTTAAAGATTCTGAGGCATTGAAAATAATTCAAAATGGTAATGGTATTTCTGATCTTAATAAATATGAATGGGGAAAGGGGCATCGAAAACTTGTTGAACAATGGAATGCTGCAATTTATAAAAAAGATAAGGAAAGGGTTAGAAGTGCGGCTTCTGGTGTAACATGGAAAAAATTACCCCAAGCAATTAAACAAGTAGAATCTATAGAAAAATGAAAATAATAAAGCTATTATTGCTTGCTATCGTCATTTTAGGAGGCATTGCAGGCATCTTATATGTTGTGGACCCAGATGATGAAACAGTTTCTGTTTCTAGTGTTAAATCAGTAATAGGTGAGAAATGGAAAAATAAGATAAATGACCTCTGTAAAGAGAACGCTTGGACAAGTACTGGCTATCAGACAATAGAGACAGGTATGCAGCTTGATTCCAACCAAAATAATTTGGATATGAGTGAACATGCTGCTTTGAAAAAATATTTGTTTGCAAAGTCTTGTGAAAGCATCAAGGATGGTACTGACAAACTTTTTCAGCAGAGCAATTATCCTAGTGGAAGACTTTCTTATTTTGAGAATGCAATTAGTTTTCTCAATTCACACAAGAACGATCCTAATAGCAACCTAGGTACTGCTTCTAGCTTGTTTGCTGCTTATCACCAAATAATGAAATCGTTTGGTGGTAATAATGTAACAGCTAGTTATTCTAGACCATTAAGAGCTTATTCTGGTAGTTCTGCCAGTGGACGAAAACAGAGAATTGTGAGTATGCCATATTACAAAACTCATTTTTCAAAGAATGCATCGATTCGTTCTAAAGTCGAAAGAATGGGCAATGACTCGCAACAATCTGAGCAAGCCTATTATGCGAATTTGGAAAGATGTATCGAGGCTCATTATAGAAGTTCGGGGGACATTACGATCTTATTGGAAGACCAAATGAGATTTAATGAAATTTCTACGAACTCTTCTGCAAAGGAAAGATTGAGACAATTTATTGAAAGTAATTAAATGCTAAAGGTATGAAAAAAATAGTATTCTTTTTAGCCTTGTTTTCTTTCTCGATGGGGTGTTTGGCACAACAAGACTATGAAAGAGAAATTGATGAATTAAAATCTCGTTATAATAGTTTGGTTATCTTAGTGCAAAAACTAGAGAAGGAAAATGAAAGCAAGAAGGCTGAACTAGAAAAGAAGAAAAATGAATGGGAGAGAGAATGTGAACTATGCATGAAATATGTAGATTATCTGTCACCTGAAGATTCTGCTTCTTTGGTTGCCCAAATCAATCCAGCTATGGATGGAGATAAATTAAGAAATCGCTTGGAACCAATCAAAAATGAGCCAGAACCAACAATCGAAATTAAGCAAATTCCAGAAGAAGACTCTACTTCGTCCATTGTTGTAGATGTAGGCGATAATAATCATTCAGAAGAAGAATTAGATAGTGATGCCAAGGAAGGGGCTAGTTCTGAGACTAAAGTTCCTATTGATAAACCGCATTTGAAAGATAATTCACATTTGTCAAAATCTAGCATTAAAAAAAATAAAGGAGATATTGAAGATGGAGGTAAAAATAATAAATAATAAGTTTTGGATTACTCTTGTATTTTTTATGGTTACGATGGGCATGCAAGCACACATGCCAAAGAGCCATTTAAAAAATGAGAAGGAGAAGAAGTTGACAAAAAAGCAATATGAGAAAGAGAAAGACTTTTGGGTAAAAAATATAGCTAAGATAAAAGAAGATAGTTTGGCTTGTGACAAAGAGAAAAAGCGTTTGGATTCTCTGGCCACAGAGTTGTCCCAACGTACTTTTCGTTTGTCTAACCCCCAATATGTTGAGGAAAAGTTCCTTTCTCATTATAAAAACTTAAATGTCTTGATAGAAGATAGTGCAAATGTCCGTAATTTTATAAAATGGTTAGCAACTAAATCAAAATCAAATTATGCTGATGCTTATTTGAAAGTTCTCGTTATGGCAGCAAGTTTAGATACCATTTATGATGCAAAGAAAAATGAAGGTTATTGTAAAGATATAGCCAACATCAAGAACAAAAAAATGTTATTCCAAGATCATCGTAAAGGTTTTGAAACATTGGCAAGTAATGTCAAAGATTATAATTTTGTGATGTTTGAATTGTCTAGAGTCTTTGATATAGTTGATAACACAAAAGGATGTTCTTATAAAGCATTGAAAAATAGTGGAGAAACGAAGTTTATTGACAATATTCCTTATGCTAAAAAGAAATTGCAAGACTATATAGACGTTTCTGAGCAGAGAAAAGCAATAAGAGTTAAGTTGAAGGAAGCATGTCCTGAGGCTTTCTAGTATAATCGTTTTAATCTAAGGTTAATGAAACAGCTACTAAAAATAAACAATAGCGAGTTAAGTTTTCCATTGAGGCTTAACTACAACAACGTGTATGCTCGCTTAAAAATGCTTTTAGGTGAAAAGGCATCACTGTTTGCCGACTTAAATATTAGGTCGGCCTATACCACTTGGTATGTGAATGATAATGAGGACTATCAGCGTCTTTCTGAAGCTCCCAAATCTGAGTTGCCTCAGTTGAAGGAAAAGTTGGGGCGTGAAATGGCTGAGGCTCATAGTGTATTGGTTACTTCCCAAGAACTAAAGAACTTTGTAGATGCCATTCTTGATGTTCCAGATGAAAGTTTTATCTTTTATGCCCAAACGGAGCATGGGGTGAAATTTGTACTGACAGCTTGGGGTTGTACCTATACGCATCAAAATAATGCTGGTATAGGTTCTGGTTTGATAAAGCGAATAGCAGGAACAAATGCAACAACGGAATTACCTTTTAATCCAATAGTGGGACAAAAGGAGGTTAATAAGAATAAGCCAACAGATATTGACAATCCTGTGAATCCAACAAAGCCAGCAGGTATCGGTGAACCTCAAGTTGTTAACAAAACAACAAGTTTTGAAGAGCCAGAAACACCTCCAATCTCTGTTGGTGGTGAAATGCCAATGGGTTCGGAGAAACCTGTAGGCTTAGAAGAACCAATAAAGCCGATAGAACCAACTGAACCTGTTACCAAAGAAGAACCTATCGCACCTAAGAAAGCTAATAAATCAAAGGGTGCCAATGCTGAGAGAAAGAAGCAGAATGTTGTTCTTCGAGTCTTGACCAATAACAATAAAACTGTTGTTGGGGAAGAGGTCGTTGTTCGTCAGGGGATTGAAGAGCAGACTTATTACACCAATGAACAAGGTCTTGTTTTGCTTGGTGAATTACCAATAGGAGATGCTTTTGTGATATTTTTCCCGTCAGTTCCAGGTAATAAGGAACGTGCTTTTGAAGTAGAGCAAAATGTCGAGGTGTATGATGCCTACATCAAGAAAGTGGTAAAGTATTCTCCTATATTGTTTGTTGAAGACCAACAAGGAAATATTGTGCCTAATTATGATGTAAAAATTATAGTCAGTGGGCAAGATTATGCTTTAAATAGTGGTGTAGATGGAACTATACAGCTTCCAACAATGAATGAAGGGCAGAAGTTTATAGCCATTGATATGGCTAATTATGCCAATACGGAAGAATATTTAGTAACGTCAACAGATGCAAAGTCTCCTTATCATTTCCATATTAAGACCCAGGGAAAAAGAAAGGTCGCAATTAATGTTGTTGATAAAACAGGCAAGGGTATAGCCAATGCAGATGTGGCATTGATGATAGAAGATACTCCATGTCAACAACGTACAAATGAAAATGGTAGGGCTGAGTTTCCTGCGAACTTATTTAAGGAAACAGATATACCAGTTGAAATCCAAGCACCTCATATCGGTTTCTTAAAATCCACTTTGCATTATTCTTCGTCTATAACGGAATATACTATAGAGATTAGTTCTAAAAAAACAAGCTTTGATTGGAAGAAATTAGCTATCATACCTTTGATCTTACTTATGGGATGGGCAGGCTATATGGCTTATGATAAGTTTGTAAGAAAAACTCCAACGATTGCAGAAATGGAAAGTGGAGTTGTAATGACCTTGTCTGCAACTTCATATTGGGTGGATTTGAATGTAGATGGAATACAAATTGATGGAAAACCAATGGAGGCTTACTACTTTACTTTTGAACCGAATGAAGGTAAAATAGATAATGGAACTTTTGATCCAGACAAAAGAGTCTATGGTTTGAGTTGTGGTACTGGCTTTTTGATATCAAAGGATGGGTTGATTGCTACTAATCGTCACGTTGCAGACCCAATTCCACCAGAGGAAGTGTCCAAACTTTTGCGTAAAAACTTCCAAGAAGAAAAGGAAGCATATCAGAAAATGTGTAATAACATCAATGATACCTTGCAGATTTATAGTACGCTAGGTATTGTAGATGGTAATTTCCTGGCTTTGCGTCAAAAATTGAAGTATTGTCAAGGACAGGTAGATGTCCGTGACAAGATATTGAATACAGGTGATTTTAAGGTGAAAGTAGACTGTCGGGTTTCCGTAGCGTTTACTGGTACTCGTGTTCATACAGAAAAGGATTTTATTCCAGCCTCTCTAAGAGCGAGTGGAACTCCTGGTACAGTTACAGAGAATGATGTTGCACTCATCCAAATAAATAAGAAAAGTGATATACCTGAGAATGCCTATATTTTCCCTATACCAGAAAAAGATCCTATAGATGATAAAATTCCTGATGATTATGATGTGACAGTATTGGGGTATAATGCTGGTGTTACTTTGCAAGATATGAAATTGCAAGATGGAATTAAGCCACAGGCCCAGCATGGAAAAATTACTAATACGAGTGAAGAGTATCGAATAGGATATGATGTTCCAATTTTGGGAGGAAGTAGTGGCTCTCCTGTTTTGAATAAGCAGCATCAAGTTATTGCTGTAAACAATTCTAGTTTCGGTCAAAAACAAGGCTTTAATTACGGTGTCCGTCTCAAATATCTAATCGAATTGATTAACAAAATTCAAAAAACTAAAAATTAGGCTTATGAGAAAGTTTTTATGTCTAGCAATCACATGCTTTTTGTCTCTCTCTTGTTTCTCGCAAGATTACAACTCTGCACAAGAGAGTCTTCGTAGTCAAATTAAGACTTATTTGACGAATAAGGGATTTAACCCAGAAAAACAAAGTGATGGCCTGAAAATAAAGAGTGAAGGAGTGACTTATTATGTCGAAATTTCTTCGGAAGATGTTTCGCCTATGTATATTCGTTTGGCTCGATATGTCAAGTACTCTGACGATTTGACACATAAGAAATTGTACGCAAACATTAATCAATATAATGTTAAGTTTTGTGCCAAAGTTACGCCACTTAAGAATAGTATTTTGATTTCGGCGGAAATGTATCTAAATCAAGCGTCAGAATTCAATGTCGCTTTCGATACTCTTTTAGAGCAAGTAAAGAGTGCAACTGAAACATTAAAAGATTAAGAGGATAAGAGTATGAAAAAAGTTTTATTTATAATAATAGCATTTACCTTGTTGGTGGCAAATGTAAATGCAAAGGACTTGACCAAGGGACAAATGGAATTGCGCCTGAATATAGTAAAGTCTTTAGCAGCTAAAAGGCTTCAGCCTAAAGTAGATACAGACGGAGATGTTTTTTTTGTGAAGGATGGTAGTAAATTTTATGCTATTGTGAATGAGAATTGGACTTCTCCTTATATGGTTACTTTATATAAGGAATATAGTTATGACGAGGTTTATACTGAAAGGGCGATAAAAAACTGCATAGCAGAAGCTGGTCGCTTCAAGGCTGTTAAACTGTATGCTTATTCTAAAAGCTATGCTTATCGTATAGATGTTGTTTGCCAAAATGCCAATGTCTTCACAAACACTCTTGATGTGTTGGTTGGTCAGATAAATGCTGCAGAAAAAAGAGTAGAAAACATTCTTGTGGCAATGCCAGAGATTGACATCAACAATAAAGAAGCTATCTACAATAAATCTTTGGCATATTATGATAAAGGTGATACGGATAAATCTTTTATTCTGTTTGAGATGCTTGCAAACGAAGGATATGAGCAGGCGTATGGCTATATGGGATTGTCTTATCAGTACGGATATGGCGTAGCAAAAGACGAGAACAGTATGATAGAGTATTATAATCTTGGTATAGAAGCAGGTTACCCTGTTTGTGCTTATCGCTTGGCAAGTTATTATTATGTAAAAGGTAAATATGGGCAAGCTTTTGCTAATTTTATGAAATGTGCTTCTAATGAAAACAGCTTGAAATCTGATGCTTGGTATTGGGTTGGTACTATGCAAGAAAAAGGTCAAGGAACAGACAAGGATGTTACAAAAGCTGTAGCTAGCTACAAAAAGTCTGTAAAATATGCAACTGAATTGGAGTGTGATGCCAGATTGGCATTGATGCGACTTGGGGAAACAGTAGAAGCCAAGAGTGACTTTGTGGATGCTTCAAAAACTATGTTAATGGGTATGAGTGTAAGTGATATGTATAAGACGGGTGAAGAATACGAGTATGGATTTAACAATCGGTACGTTTCTTTGCCAAAAGCATATGCTTATTATAAGGCTGCAGCTGATAATGGATATTTGAAAGCCTTCACAAAAATGGGAGATATTTATATAAGTAAGTATTATCCGTTCAACAACAAAAGCCAGTCTGACAAATATTATTCCAAAGCTTTTAAGCAATACAAACAGAAAATTGATTCTGATGGAGATGCCTGTTATATGGTTGGTTATATGTATCAGTATGGTAATGGTGTGGAAAAAGATATTGAGCAAGCAAAATTCTATTATAAATCTGGTGCGTTGAAAGGAAGTGCCGATGCTTCCTGGCATTATGGCTTGGTTTGTAAGGATGATATGGAATATACCGATGCTTACAAATATTTTAAACAGGCTGCAGAAAAAGGTCAAGGAATGGCAATGTTTGAATTGGCTAAGTTGTATGAAGATGGACTTGGGGTGACTCAAAGTAAGAAGAGTGCCATCGAGTGGTATGAAAAATGCTCAAAAAGCCAGTACAAGGCACGTACTGATGCTTTGAAGGCTTTGAAACGTTTGAATGAAAATTAAATTAATTATGAGAATTCGTTTTATTATATGGGTCGTTGGTCTTTGCTTAGTGGGAAGTAATTGCTATTCACAAAGTAAATTAATGAATGCGGCTAAAAGTGCAAAGGTAGGAGTTGTTCATGCTCCTACTACCAAAAAGTCAACTGTAAGCCCTAGCCAAATGAAAAGAAAGACTACTTCGGTAAAACCTAAACCAATCCATCGTTCTACAGTATCGGCAGATCAGAAATTTGCCAAGACTGCATATATGGAAGTTACAGGTATGGTTTTTGCTAATATTGATAAAAAATTACATATTATAGACGATTATGGTTCTGATCTATATGCCAAGGATATAAGTTACTTGAAACCTAAATTGTACTATCGTGGACTTTGTCAGAATGAAAAGGATGTTACGTTAGATGTAAAGTTCTTTAAAGATGGAACTCTTATGTCTGGTTCTGCTTCTCCTGTCGGTTATACTTATTCTACAGATGTGACTGTAAGTTCTGGTGACGGACAAGAACTTGAACTTTCTGGATGGGGAAACCCTTCGTTTACGATTTATGATGCAGGCTACTACAAAGTTGAAGTGTGGTATGAAGGTAATATGTTATATCAAAAAGGCGTTCATATAAAGTCAGGTTCTTCTCCTGTTATGCGTAATGATATATTGTCGATAAATAGTGTAGAATTTGCCAATAGCGATGAGGATAATAAAAATCTAACCCAATATGGTAATACTCTATATAAGGATGATATGAGATATTTGAAAGCGAGAATAAACTATGAAGGATTGGCATCTACAGAGCAAAATGTAAAATTGCTAGTTCGCATTATAGACCCAAACGGAGTGTTGTGTAGGGGAGATGGCTCTCCTGTGGGATTTACATTTACAAGTTCTATAATGGTAAAACCAGGAAAGAACCAAGCGACACTTTCTGGTTGGGGCAATTCTTCACAGAGTTCTTATGACGAGGGTGTCGGAGTCTATCAGATTTGGCTTGGTGAAAATAAAATTTACCAAGGTAACTATGAAATCAAAAAGAAGAAAGGAACAGCTTCTTTCTTGACCGTAGATAGTAAGACAGAATTGTCAACAACTTTCGGAAAGGCTGGAGGTACTGAGACTTTTTATGTTAAAACCGATGGTGAATCTTGGGTTACATGGGGACTACCAACATGGTGTAAGGTTAAAAACAAAAAAGAAAATAGTTTTGAATTGGAATGTGCCAAGAATACGACGGGAAGATTTCGTAGTGATTATCTAAAGGTAAAATCTGGTTCTATGGAAGTTAAAATTATTGTTAGACAAAACTAAGAAGAGGCTTATGAGAAAAGTATTTTTATTTATTGTCCTTGTGGCAATATCTATGGCAAGTTATAGTCAAAAGAGGTATGAGAATAATTATGTGTCAGTGGTAGTTCCTAATGGATGGGTTGTGCAAAATGAGGGTGATAATGGATTGGGGACAGAACTCATGTCTTTTTATAATGATGAATATGATGCCAATATTTATAACTTTGGTATGATAATTGGATTTAACCAGTTTCAGAAACCGGAATTTCTGTTGGAGACTCAAATGAATTTAAAATCAAGTAATCCATTGTTTGAAAAGGCAACTTTTGGCAAAATGTATAATTCTTCTTTTATGGGAAAGTCCGTCAAGGCTACTGATTTTAAAACGCAAATCTTTGATGAAACCTTTAAAGGTACTGCTTATGCATTTAATGAAGGTGGATGTACAGTTTTAGCTGTTGGTAGTTATAAAGTTGGAACTAAGTCTGATTTGCCACAGATTTGGAGAACGGTAAAGTGGAAAAATATCAGAAAGGATACCCATGTGTATGATAGTTTTCGAGAAGAGATAGAGGCTTATTGCGCAGCGACCAATAAGACATTGAAACAAACACCTATTGTGTCAAATGGAGAACGCTATGTTTCTGTCTATTTAGAGCCAGATGCTAATATTATAACAAATACTTATAAGTTTGTTGATATGGAGAAAAGTTCTTTTGATGAAAATAAGATAGAGCAAATTAAGCAAAATTTGCGACCTATATTATTGAATATCCTAAAGGCAACAGCAAAAAATGCAGAAATTGCAGCAAGGGAAATGAAAGAAGGTTACATTTTTAAATATACTTATATAGATAAAAATGACGAGTTCCTTTTTTCTGTAAAACTTACTCCAGATGATTATCAGTAAACGGATAGCTATGATGGCTACTAAGCCTAAGAAGATTATATTTTTCCTCTTGGCTTGGGTAGTTGTCATAGTCATAGTTTTATTTTATAGCATGTCATTAAGGGATTTGGAAAGAAATGAAATTAATAATGATGATATAATGTATGTTATTCCGCATGTGTCAGAGAAAAGATTAGACCAAACTTCGGTGACAATAGAGGAGGTCGTTTCTTTTGAAAAAGCATATAATAGTCAATATGAAATCGACAAACGAAATATAAAAATCGTAAAAAGAATATTTGCACTAAAACATCTTCTTTTAGGAGGGTTGATGCCCGAGCTCCATCGAGCGGAAGATTTGAAAAAAATCATATTAATACACTCTGGTGAGTTCTCGAACGAACAACAGGAAGTCTTGGATTGGTTTTTGTCTTTGGATCAATCCCAACAAGAATATTGGAATATATGTAGTAATGTAAAAACATTACAAAAATTTAGAGACAGATTGAATGGTGCAATTCGAATCTATAACTAAGAAGATTAAAAAGAGAGTATTAACCATAAGTTTGCTTGCTTTTTGGGGTGGTTTTCTTATGGGACCTTTATTGTCGATATTTCAAAACGGATTGTTGGCTTTTGATATAAATATCGAGGATAGCCCTAGTTCTGGCTATGAATCTTGGATATCAAGTGATGGTGTTATGTTTGTTGGCAAATGGATGAATGGAGATTTGGAAAAAGGAATGATGATAACAGGCAAGGGTGTTTATGAAGGTGAATTTCGAGACTTGCAACCTCATGGATATGGAGTAATGTATTATAATAATGGCAATGTTTATCAAGGAAATTGGAAATATGGCAAGAAAAATGGTATAGGTTTAAAAATCAATAATAATGATACTCTGTACTTTGGTGAATGGAAAAAGGATGACTTGGTAAGTCGGCAATCAAAAAACAGCAAGAGAAATGAGCCTGTTTATGGTATAGATTTATCCAAGTATCAACCAAGTGGTTCTTTGGAATGGAATAACTTTTCCTTATATTCTGATGAAAAAGGTAGGATTTACTCAAATTTGAATATCGGTGATAATTATTGCCTGCAACCTGTTTCTTTTGTCTTTATAAAAGCAACACAAGGTTCTGCTAAAGATCCTTGTTATGAGAATCACCTAAGGATGGCTAGAGAATATAAAAAAATAATAGGTGCGTACCATTTCTTTACGATTTCAGCTGACATAAACCAACAAGTTATAAACTTTATAAATACAGTAAAATGGCAGAAAGGTGATTTGCCTCCTGTACTTGATTTGGAAAGTGAATATTCAAATCATCAAGCATATATTCAAAAACTTAAACAATATGGAATCAAACGTATGCAAAATGAAGCTTTGAAATGGCTAGAGATAATAGAGAGATATTACGGAGTTAGACCTATTGTTTATACTTCTGAAGTTTGGAAAAACAATTATCTAAAAGATGATAGATTTTCCAAGTATGATTTTTGGATTGCTCGTTATAATCAAGTGGGTCCTTCTATGACTAGATGGAAATTTTGGCAAAGTACATGTACAGGAAAGCTTAATGGATACAATCGGCATATAGATGTAGATGTTTTCAATGGAAGTTACCATGACTTTTTAAATTATCGAAACACAATAGTAAATTTATGAAAGACTATAATTTGCAGAGATTTTTAGATGCTCAAGAATCCAGTGGATTTGGAAGTTATAAGCAAGCTATAAATGAGATACAAAAAGGTAAAAAACTATCTCATTGGATTTGGTATATTTTCCCGACATTGCGATTGGAAGGACAAGATAGTATCAATGAGAAGAAATACGGACTCGTAAATTTTGAGGAAGCTAAAGCTTATTATGGGCATTCGAAATTGAGAGAACGATTGGAAAATGTCAGTGATTTATTGCTCCAAAGTGAAATGAAAAGCATTGGAGAGATTTTTGGTGTTACAGATTCTACTCGTGTTAAGTCATGTATGACTTTGTTTTATATTGTTAGCAAAAATACTTTGTTTTTAAATGTTTTAAAGAAATATTTTCATGCAAGACCTTGTCAGCAAACATTATTTGCTTTGAATATGTCGGCACAGGATTGGCAAGTAATAGCTTCTCAAAGTATTCAAACGCAAGATGCTTCGGAAAAGTCTTATAGGCAAAGTTCAAAAGAAGTAAAGGCAAGTAAAAAACATCATCTTAATTATGCAAAAGTGTTTGTTGTCTTGTTCGTGTTATTTATTTTGTTCCCAAGTGTCTATTGGGGCTTGCAATTCATAAAACAAAATTTTGAACAGAGTCCTGTTTCGGAAAACATAGAAAAATCAAACGTCCCATTATCCTTGATTTTAACAACTGCTGATGATGTGCCTTTGACAACTGCAGATTTGCAAAGGTTTTCTATCCGTCTAGAAATAACAAGCGGTCAAGCTTCGCTTAAACTTGATACTATAGGTAATAAACCAATAGAGGTTTTGGGGAAAGACAATATTGAAGATTTGCAAGTTTCAGTGAAAGTGGATGGCTGTACGGTGGGAAACAAAACTATCAAGCAAAATGGTAAAATGATAAGTGATGATGCCAAAGCGTTTGCTAAATTGCAAGTTGATTATTCAGACTTATGTATCTTCGAGGAATTAGCATGGTATTCTTCTGTTAAAAGAAAAATTGCTGAACAGAAGTATTCTAGGTATATAGAACGAATAAATAGAGTCCATAATGATTCATTTAAAAACTTTTTATTAGCAAAGTTGAAAGTTATAGGAAAGGACTGATTTTACAAGAAATTATTAACTAAAAATATAAGCAATGGAGAATTATAAGGAAAGACACGGATGTGTTAGTGCATGGCTATGGATTGTCATTGTCGCTAATCTATGCTTTTGTATTTATTATTTTATGACAATGTTGGATTCTGAAAGTTCGCTAAGCTTTGGGTACGGATTGCTTTCAGCTCTTTCTGTTTCCTTAATATTGGGTGCTATACTTTTAATGAGATGGAGCCGATGTGGCTTTTATTTAATGATAGTTGCATCATTATTGACGCTTGTTGTAAATCATTTCTTATTGGAGATAGAAGTGGCTTATAGCATTCCTGGAATTTTAGGAATACTATTTTGGTGGGCGATTTTGCAGATAAGAAAAAATGGCGTGTCTGCATGGAAACTGATGGATACAACTTGGGACTACAAGCATTGTCGTCATCTTTATCAAGTCTTTTTGGTTATTGTATTATTGATTGTTCTTGTTTCTGTGTTTCATTCGTCTAATGGAGGGGCTGTGGTAGATAATCAATCTAAATCATATGCTTCTATTGGTAGTGCATCTAAAGAAATATCAGAAGAAAGCGAGAATAATATAGAATGGAACCAATTCTTAGCAGATGATAAGTCTTGCAAGATAGAAGCTCCTGCGGATTTTCGTAAGGCAAAATTGAATGATGACCAGTTGTTTGCACTTATTTGTACGGATTATGATCCTGCGTTTGTTGCCTTTTCCGAGCCTTTAAAGAATGCAACAGCTGTAGGTGTCAATACAAGTAGGCAGTATGCGCAAGTAGTTGTGAAAAACAATCGTAATGCCCCTGGCGCCGAGAAATATAAGAAAATAGCTGAAAGACAATTATCTAATGGTGGTTATGTTATTTGTTATGACCTAACAATTGATGGAACAGCTTTTAGGTATAATTTAGTAGCGATAAAGTCTAAAACAGCTTTTTACTATGGACTTATTTATTGCCTTGAGGAATATGCTGGAAAAGTAGAGCCTATAATGTTGCATATGGTAAATAGTTTTCAGATTATGAAATGATATTATCAGAATTGGCAACATTTTGAATAACATTTTTTTGTTCACTTTACAAAGTGTCTTCGTTTAAAGTTTAACTATCATTGTTCCTTTTTCTGCTAGAAACTTTTGTCGTACTTGTGATAATAAAGAAATGTATCAACCTGGTTTATATATATATCCTAAGCAACTATGGAAAGCAATTTTCAGAGGCCTTCATTAGTTTGAACAATAATGCCATCAAGTTTGTTCTTTATTGTTTTGGGGATAGAATAAAAATATTTATATGAGTAAGAAATGTTATGTTGTGGGTGTGTGCGTGTTTTGCCTTATCATACTCAGCTATTTGATATGTTTGGGTTGTGCTGGCTGTATCACATTTCCAGTAATTACGATTGAATGGAAAAATATAAAAGATGCCTCGGATTGTTGTTGTGGTGATGGAAATGGAAACCTTTGGGCAGCAATTTCTTGCATAGCATCTTTGGTTATGGGATTGTTGGCTTTTCTTGCATGGCGGCAGTCAATAAAAGCCAGATTATACACTTCTTTTGAGAATCTTTATGCAAGTTTGTTGGCACAACAGCGTAATCTTTTTGAAAACTCTTGTATAAGTCAAACTCTGTTAAAGCCGAATCCAACATTGACTACTCTGATAAATAGAACTGGCTTTCATTTCAACATTGAAGATGATCAACCGGTAACGACGAACTTTTGTCGTTGTTATAGTAATATAGCAAAAGCATGTAGTGGACAAACTTTTGATTTCCCGACTATATCACAAATATGGAATGATTTTGTTTCCCAACTCGTTTACCGGGCAAATTTCTTGAATTGCTTTAAATTCTTATATAATATTATAGATACGATCGAAGCTTCTGAATTAAGTGATAAAGATAAAGCACTGTATATGGAACGAACACAGGCTTTGTTAAACCAAGACGAATTGTTTTGCTATTATATAAACTTGATTGTCAGCTCTGGCGGATATGAACAGAGGCATCTTGCCACTTTGCGAAAATATAATTTCTTTAAGGATTTGGTAAATTCAGATTTGTATAAGGATATTCTGCATAGCAGTATAGCATCTTCTTTGAAGCAAATGATGAGTAGTTATTCTTAGCAGTATATATGGGGTATGCCCTAAATTGAGCACTAACCGTTTGAAGGTTACTTGTTTCTGTAATATTTCATAAACATATTATTCATAATATAAACGTTAATCAAAAATGTTATTACCTGAATTTTTAATATACCCATTAGCTTTGATTTTGGGAATACCAATAATGTGTTTTATTTCTTGTGGGGTAGATGGTATAAAAGGAATGTTTGGGGCTACTAAAGCCTTTTTCCGGAATATACCGCATACAACCAAACTCTTATGTAAAAATGCATATAAGATACCAGCTAAGTTAAAAGCATTCAAAATAAACAAAGAGGGAGTGAAACGTTCGTTGTTTATTGTTGGTCTGTTGTTGTCTTTTGTCTTGGTGAGTGTCGGTATTGCTAAAGCTTGGATTATTGACAAATTATGCCCTTATGTGATATTTGTAGAAGACAATAAGAAATCAAATGATGTCTCCTATAATGTTTATGTAGCACTTGGAAATCCTGTCATTAAGGGTGAAAAACAATGTTTGTCTGTAGGTGAAACGCTGATAGTTAATAATTCGTCCAAAAAGTTGATATATCAATCTGTAGAGTATACAAAATATACAGATGATCGATTCTATTTAGGAACATCTTTTGAAACAATAGAAAGAGATGGAACTGTCAAAGTTGGCCACTTTCCTGATTATTTCTTTTCAGATCCTCCGTCAAGCATAAGAAGTAATTGGTCAACCAAATGGGTATATGTATTAAATGTTGAAGACTAAAATAAAAGAAAAACTTGCAAACTCAATAAATACCATAGTTTGCGTAAGCACTTGTTTAGTATATGTTAATAGATAAGTTTAGAGGTCTGATTCTTTCGGATTTTGATTGGAAGAAGATACTTATGTATAGTCTTCCTATCGTTTCGTTTATTATAGGATTGTTGGTGCCATCACCTTTGTTTGACAGATTGCGTAAAGAGGTTGTTGCAGATGAAGAGCTGCAGCTTGTTGAAGTTACGGGATTGGTTATGGCTAATGGAAGCCGTTATGACGGTTCCGTAATAAAAGGTACTAAAACAAGGCAGGGATATGGACGATTGACAACTGCCGATAGTACCGTGTATGAAGGCAACTGGCGTAATGATGAGTTGCCGTATGGACAACGTATTACATCTTCTTCTGTTTACAGGGGACGCTTTGATAAGGAACTAAACAATGAAGGATTTGGAATCATTGAGTATTCTGAAACTTTTATGAATGGTAAAAAGAAACAAGGTAAGGCAGAATGTAATATAGTTAAGAAGTATATAGGTAATTGGCATAAAAATGTAAAACAAGGTCTCGGCAGGTCTGTGAAAATGAATGGCAGCATGGATTTTGGAAAGTATGAGAATGGTATATTTCAAGCAGTATTAGACGCCAATTATCGTGTAGGTGGAAGTGTATATGGTATTGATCTTTCTCATTATCAAAAAGATGTCAACTGGGATAATTTTGCTCTTTATTGCGACATAAATGGTAATGTATATAGTGGGAAACCCGAGGACAAGAAGTATATGTAACCTGTATTCTTCGTTTACTTGAAAGCAACAGAAGGAGCCACTATAAAAGACGAGACTTACAGCATTCGTACTACAGAAGCAGAGCGTCATGGCATATTGAAGGGAGCCTATCATTTCCTGCATTTGGGCAGCCCGATAGATGAGCAGATAAAGAATTTTGTAGAAACGGCTAATTGGACACAGGGCGATATGCCTCCAGCTCTTGACATAGAAGTGGTGTCGGAGATAAAAGAATATGGTAAGGAATTTTTAGTGGAGAAAGCTCTTCAATGGCTAAGAAAAATTGAATCAACTATGCATGTGCGCCCTATAATATATACAAGAGAGAATATCCGTAACGAATACCTGAATGATGATCGTCTGAAGAAGTACGACTTCTGGATTGCAAGATATTCAGAGAAGGGTCCTGACAATTTCGACTGGCATTTATGGCAAAGAACAGATAAGGGTGTTCTTGAAGGTTATGATGCTGGCAGAATAGATATTAATTTATTCAAAGGTGATTACTTTTCCTTTATGAAGTATATTAATGATATAAGATAAATTGTGTGTTGTCTGAATGAAAATAATATTAATATTATTCTATTTACAATTGCTCTCTTTGTCTGTCACCGCACAGACAAAGAGAGCTTTGGTTATAGGGTTAGGCGAACAGCAGGATAAGGCTTGGAATAAAATCAATGGGGATAAGGATGTGCCGCTTGTGCAAGGAATGTTGAAAAGTGCAGGATTCAAATCCGTAACGACATTAGTGAATCGACAGGCAACAAAGACTGGCATCATTGGGGCATTCCGGAAAATAACAGCATCTTGTAAACATGGCGATGTGGTGTATGTCCACTACTCTGGACATGGACAGCAGATGACGGATGTTCATAATGACGAGAAGGACGGGCTGGAAGAGTGTTGGATTCCGTATGATGCTTGGAGAAAAGCAAGCGCAACATATCATGGGGAGAAACATCTGACAGATGATGAACTGAATGTTTATCTCCATGCTATCCGTCATAAGATAGGGACAAAAGGGAAACTACTCGTAGTGATAGATGCTTGCCATAGCGGTGATGGTACTCGTGGCGATGATGACGAGGTGGTGAGAGGTGTGGAAGATACATTGGTGGTAGATAGCCTGAATGCTCGTGGCTTATATGAGACTTTCGAAATGCTTAAATCGCTCTTTATGGGTGACAATGAAAAGGAAAAGTTCATTAATTCTAAGGCAAAGCCTTTGGCGGAACGTTGGATTACCATCAGTGCTTGCAGAAGTGACCAAGTGAATTTTGAGATGAAGAAACCTGCCGTTGGCAAATTGACATACGCTTTGTGGACAGAACTGAAGAAGAGCGGGAAGGTAAGCAATGAAGAGTTTATGAAACGAATCAGAAGGTTTGTAAACCGCAATACCGGTAGCAGACCGCAACAGCCGGAGATGACAGGTGAAGACATCGGAAAATATAATATAACTGATATATTGAGTAAATAGAATGGCAAAGACAATACAAATGCGTATATCGCAACAGGAGAAGGAAGCCCGATTTGTTGCGGGTATGTACGATAAGAACAAGAAGATACAGTCGGAACTGTATGCTTATTGCTCACGATACTTTTGGGCAAACTATCGTGGCGTATTCTTCGCTGATCAGAAATCTGCTATGGAGATATTCCAAAACGCATTCATTGCGATGTGGGAAAACATAGAACGCAGAAAGATTTATGTGAGCGATGGTAGGGTGATGGGAAAGAACAACGAACCGCTGAGTGGCAGCATCCTTACTTATTTTATGGGTATCGCACGCATTAAGTATCTGGAATGGGTAAGGGAGCATCCTTCGTACGCTGACCCTGAAACGGAAATGGGACGGAAAATCAAGGAAGAGGGATTTGATGCGCAGCAGTACATCAATATGTTGTATGACTCAGAAGACAACAAGATGCTCGACATCATAGCCGATGTCATATCGCACATGTCGGAGCGGTGCTGTGAGATTTTGAGCAAGTTCTACTATGAAGAGAAGGACTTGGATACTATCCTGTTTGAGATACCGACAATAGGTTCCAAAAATGCGCTCAAAACCAAGAAGCACAAGTGTATGGAATCACTGCGCAATTCGGCAAAAAACATTTATTGCAATTATTTGAACTCATAAAATGGAAGATGAATATGAACAATAATTTTCAAGATAGAATAGATGAATACTTGCTTCATGGCAACAAAATGTCGGAGGAAGCCAAGGCTCAGTTCCTGAAAGAGATAGAAGAGGATACTGAGAAAAAAGAGCAGTATGAATTGACTAAGAATGTGAGAATGGCAATTAAGAGCCGTGGAGAGAAGCTGAAAGCCATGACTGAGTTTCAAAAGGAAATGAAACGCAGTAGCAGGAAGAGTTGGCTTTGGATTTCGAGCATTGCAGCTGTGATGGTGGGTGGCTTCTTTGCCATCAATCCTCTGTTTGTAGAAAACTCCCCTACTGACAATGTGCGTGGCGATGAAAATGATGTGTTTGAAATGACTGCACCGGCAGATAGCGTTGCTACCGACTCAATATCAACAGATACGATAACTTCATTACATAAATAAGACTAAAGATAGGATGATGAACCATAAACGTTATATATCTGTTGTTTTTATTTGGCTTTTATCTATTTGTTCTATATGGGCGCAGACAAATCCATATAGATTCGGAAGTCCTCATTATTGGATGACTCAGGGTACTTTGGATATTTACGCAGGCAAATTTGACATTGCTTATGAGAATCTGGAAAAAGCACAAAAGGGCTATCGGGAACTTGGAGATGTAGGCTTTCAGATACAGGCAACTGAAGCTATGGGAGCCTTGAAAGCTGGATTGGGTGAATGGGAAAAAGCCAAGCAACACTATCAGGATGCTTTGCAAATTGCGACTGAAGCCAACGAGGATTTCGCTCAATCCAAAGTTATGGTTGACTTACTTGCATTATATAGAACTGTAGGCGATATAATAGGGTTTAATCACTATCTGAAGGCGTTGGACTCTCTGTATCATGTGTCCAATTCTGCCAAGCTGAAGACGGTGTATCATCTATATTGGTCAAATGAATATTTGGCACGGAAAGAGTTTGCCATGGTTGAGACGCAATTGCAGCAATGTTGGGATGTGATGCAGGATTTGCCTTTCTCTGATCGGGAACAGGCAAAACTCAATTACTATAGTAGTATGATGAACCTGAAACAGCAGCAAAGGCAATACAAAGATGCTATCAGAGCTGCAAAGCACTATATTGAGCAAACCAAAATTTTGAATGGCAGGAATAGTGACCAGCAGTACCAGGCATACAGTAACCTGTGTACTCTCTATGCCCTGGACAATGACAGTACGAAAGCCTTTGCGTGTTTAGACAGTTTGGGACGTGGTGTTGGTCATTCCTATCAAGACAAGGAAGTGATAGCTAACTTTTACACTCTGAAAGTACGTATTTTTTATAAGTGATTGAGAATGAGACAAGTTTTTATCTCATAAAAAGAAGAGGTTACGAATTAGAAATAAACAGAATGTAG
>ERZ1026862.90-NODE-90-length-51996-cov-10.618625_pt1 | contig 51996 bp, 35 predicted proteins | sample MGYA00380161_ERZ1026862 | MGnify/ENA primary metagenome ERZ1026862 (study PRJEB33269, sample SAMEA4719797) | human gut metagenome | biome: human-associated habitat; feature: organic feature; material: feces | place: Cameroon | collected 2013-10 ... | reverse complement strand
ATATTTAAGTCATAATGCTTTCATTTCGTTCTTACAGCCCATAACGAAGCGGTAGGCAGTATTTTGCTTCAGGCTAAAAAAACGCGCGATGTTTTTAATGGGTTACCCCGTTAGGGGTGACCCATTAATATAATACACGAATTGAGGCATTTTCTGCGTTTGTTATTGTTGAATATCAAATATTTACGATAATATTTTTTATCAAAACCATGCAGAAAAATATTATGGATTTTGAACACCCTACCTAACGGGGTAACCCATTTAACCATGCTACTTATCGACATCAAAATCCTACAAAACCATGCAGAAAAAAAATCATGGATTTTGAACACCCTACCTAACGGGGTGAGGCTGGCGCGTGAAAATTCTTGATTAATCTATCAAATATCGTGCAGAAAAATTCACGGATTTTGAACACCCTATTATGCGGTTTTTTGGACGGATTGGAACATATTTCTCTTTACATTAAAATTTAATTTCTCCCATCTGTGAAGATTGGAGAGTTTCTTTCGTTTTCTCAGTTGGCTGCACTACTCTGCTTCGCGAAGTTAGGCTGCACCTCGGTAGAACAAAGATAAAATCAAGCTTTTCTCTTTGTTCTACTCTCGGTTTGCACTACTTTGCTTCGCGAAGTTAGGCTGCGGCTCGGCAATAAAAATAAAAATCCAAAGGCTTTTTATTTTGTATTGCGCTCGCCTTGCACTAACTTTGCAGCGAATAAGCTAAATAACAAATTAATGTACAAACAAACATTTAAAAAATTCTCGCTGTTATGGAGCTTGATGTGCTTGGCAATCGTGTTGCAAGCACAGATACCAGCGGGATATTACGATGGCGCTAAAGGTGCTAAAGGTAAAAATTTAAAGACGGCTCTCTTTAAAATCGTGTCGGGACACAAAGCCCTATCTTACGATGAATTGTGGGATGCTTACAAAACCACTGACGTGCGTAGCGATGGTAAGATTTGGGATATGTATTCAAACAAAACTAACTATAGTGTCAACGATCATGGTGGTGGCTATAAAAAAGAAGGCGATATGTTCAACCGCGAACACTCCTTCCCCAAAAGTTGGTTCAACGATGCCAAACCTATGTTCACCGACCTCTTTCACCTCTATCCCACTGATGGTTACGTAAATGGACGCCGTAGTAACTATCCTTATGGTGAGAATAATGGTGAAGAATATAGCTCAGCAGGGGGCTTTAGCAAATTAGGCAAATGCACTACCGAGGGCTATTCGGGTATTGTGTTTGAACCCAATGATGAGTATAAGGGCGACCTCGCACGTACTTACTTTTATATGGCAACCGCCTATGAGGACAAAATTGCGAGTTGGAGTTCACCCATGCTCTCAGGCGATGCTTATCCAGCCTATGCCAAATGGGTTGTTAACATGTTGTTGCGTTGGGCTAAGGAAGACCCTGTAAGTCAAAAAGAAATAGACCGTAACAATGCTGTCTATAAAATTCAGCATAACCGTAATCCTTTTATTGATTATCCTGGATTAGAGCAATACGTGTGGGGCGCACAAACAAGTACCGCATTCGACCCCGATGACTATCAAGGGGGTACTGGTGGTGGTGTTACGCCTCCTGAGCCTCCTGTCACAACTGAACTGGTTGCTCCCACTTTCTCGCCTGTAGCTGGTTTGGTAAAGAAGGGTACTACAGTTACTATCTCCACTCAAACTACAGGTGCTACAATCTATTATACTGTAAATGAAGGTGCTCTGAAAACTGCTTATGAAAAGGCTGAAGTGGTAATAAACGAAAATACTACATTGAAAGCTTACAGCATGTTGGGCGAGAAAAAGAGTGATGAGGTTGTTGCCACTTACACTATTCCTACTCAGCCGACAACGGGCAGCAATGTGTATGTGCTCACAACTGACGAAACCTCGCTCGTGGCAGGCACAAAGTTCTTGATTGTATGCACCAGCCAAAAACAGGCTCTTTCGGCAGTAGCTACCAAGGGCAATTATCGTCAACCTGTGTCGGTAGACATTGCAGCTGACAATAGCATTACTACCACAGTGAATGCAGACTCTGAAGGGTTGTATCCCGTAGAACTCACTTTGGCAGGCAATTCTGGTGCCTGGAATATTTATGATGCGGCAACCCATAAGTATTTGGCAGTAGAGAAGGATGCGAATGTTCTTTCATCAATCGAAAATTCCACTACTCGTAATGCACAGTGGACCATCTCGATTTCTGCAAACGAAGCAACTATCGCAAACTGCGAGTTTCCTACGCGTGTTATTAACTATAACAAACAGCAGCCGCGTTTCTCAACCTACACAACCAAACAGCAGCCCGTGCAGATTTACGTGTTGGCATCAAACACCTCGTTATGGCAGCCCACAACGTCTGCTCAGAAGGTGATTGTATATGACCTTAACGGACAATTTGTACGTATTGCGAACAGTGTGAACGATGCCTTTGTGGGACTTCCTGCAGGTTTGTATATTGTGAACGGTGAAAAGGTTCTTGTGCGTTAATCGCATTTGTTTTTATTAAGCATAAATCCTCATAAATAGATATCGTATCTGTTTATGAGGATTTTTATTATTGCACGTATTCTACGTGTGAATATCTTGCTTATTCTTTACTAATTAACACAACGGCATAGGCAGAGATGCCCTCTTCGCGTCCTGTAAAACCGAGTCGCTCGGTGGTGGTGGCCTTGATGCTGATGTCGTCGGTGCTAATGCCCATTAGTGGAGCAAGACAAGCCTTCATGTCGGGTACATGCGGATTGAGTTTGGGACGTTCGGCACATATCGTAGCATCGACGTTGCCCACATGCCACCCTTTTTCGGCTAACAATTCTACCGTGCGTTTAAGCAAGATTTTGCTGTCGGCACCCTTATATTCGGGGTCAGTATCTGGGAAGTGGTAGCCAATGTCGCGCATATTTGCTGCACCCAAAAGGGCATCGCAAATGGCATGGATAAGGACATCGGCATCGCTATGTCCCAAAAGTCCCAAGGTGTGTGCTATTTTTATGCCGCCAAGCCAAAGCTCGCGGTTGGGCACAAGACGGTGTACGTCATAGCCCATTCCTACTCTAATTTTTATCATCTGCGTCGTCCAAATAAGTCGCGAATGCCGTCCATATCGAATGAAAGAGATACGCGAAGGGTTTGATCAAGAGGGTTTGAAGCGGAGGTTGCAATTACGTAGCCGGCATCGATGGCTAAGACGTTCATGCGGAAACCTGCACCCACGGTGGCATATTTGCGGTTACCTTGCATTTCGCTTTCGTGATGGTAACCCGCACGGAGGGTAAACTTGTCGTTGTAAGTGTATTCAGCACCTACACTCCAATTAATTTCTTCCATTTCGCCTTTAAAACCACGTTCAGAATCGCCAAATGATGAGAAGATTCCGCTGATAGACGATTTGTTGTAGTATTCGTTGTTAAGACGTTCTTGGTAGTCTTCGTCTAATTCATCAGCCTTTTGTAAGGGCATTGAGGGCACCAAAAGTTTGTTGGCATCGGCTGAAAAACTAATGCGGTTATACTCGTTGAGGGGAATCAAGTAGTTAAGACCCAAGCGGAGGTTGGTGGGGATAAAGTATGAGCGGTCGTCGCCATACGATATTTTGCTACCAATGTTATTGATGTTTAAGCCCCAAGCTAACTGACACTCACGTTGGCCCATCATGAGGTAGTTGTTGTAGTAGAGCGCAATGTCGGCAGCAAATGCTGAACCCGCAGTGGAGTTGTCATCGTAGTGACCTGTGATGTCAGAATATATATAGCGTAACGCTACGGCTGCTGAGAATTTTTCGCTAAGCATGCGCGAGTATGCCGCATCTACGCTCATTTCGTAGGGTTTAACGGTGATGCCTTCGCTGCCTTGCACATCGCCCAAGGTGAAGTAGCGTAGCGAAGCACTCAGGGCTTGGTAATCGCCCAAACGCACGTAGCCCGAAGCATTGAGCAAGGCTATGCCCGTGGTGAGTTTGCGCAACCACGGAGTGTAGTTCAGTGCAAAGCCTGCACGCGAGATGGTGAAGGGATATTTTGCGGGATTCCAATATTGTGAATGTACGTCGGGGTCGGTGGCTGCACCTACGTCGCCCATACCGCCTGCACGTGCATCGGGGGCAATGCTAAGTGAAGTGACAGCGGTGCGAACGGGATTGAATTGGTCGCGCACTTCATCGTCGGCAAAGCTATTTGCTGTAGAGCCTGCCCAAGCAAGGAGCAAAGTGCTTGCAAGGGGGAGAACTCGGTTATGTTGTGGCATAAAGCGTGAGAAATTGCTTAATTGCATATTGAATGTTATTTTATAATCAGTTTCTTTGTTTTTGTGTAAGTCTTTCCGATTTTGCTGCGGTAAAGATAGACGCCAGCGGGTAGGGGAGAACCTGCATAGTCGGTTTGTTTCCAGTCGGAAGCACTGTATTGGCTGCCAGCGGGGAGCGTGCTTTCGTTGTGCCATACACGCATTCCTGCCAGGCTATATACCTCGGTAAGGACGGTGCGTTCTTCTTGAAGCTTTAGTCCTAACTTGTAGTTGGTGATGAAGCGTGTTGCCGCTGACATGGGAACAGCTATTACATCGAAGTCGGCTGTGGCGTTGCCCCCCTCTTGCACATTGAATGAGAGTGTACGCGTTGTGGCATTGCCAAACACGTCCCACACGCGGAGGGAGGCTGTGTGTTGCCCTGTAGTGAGCTCGCTAAGAGGATATTGCAAGATGCCTTGCGTGTATGAGCCATAGTCGAATGTGAAGTAGTCGTTCACGATGATGCTTTGGTCACGGCGTCCGTCGAACCATAGTTCCATGTCGTGTCCTAAGTTGCCCGTCATCATAGAGATGCCTGTAGAGTCGGCAACTGATGCATAGAGGGTAGCCCCTGTGCCAACTGTGCCTCCATCGGGAAAGTCGGGAGTGCCGATGTAAAGGTAGACCTTGGGTCCTAAGGTATCAGTCTCAGTGGGTTGGGTGCTACTGTTGATGCAGAAGTTGGAGAACTGACCGTTATAGTGTGCCGTTGTGCTGTCGTGCTCTGTGTAGAGCGAGAGCAAACATTTGCTGGGCGACAACGTGGTTCCACGCGGTATAACGGTTTCGATGGTAAAGCGTCCAGCTGTGACTTTTACTTTTCCCTCGAAAAGGGTTTGTGTATAGTCATTATATTCGTAGTCTTTAGTCGAACTATCGTTGCCGTAGCCTTTGCACACAATGTGTTGTTGGGGCGCAAAGAGGGTGGCATAGAGTGTACCATTATAGTTAGCATCGGGAGTTTGCGAGGCTTCGTCGGCATTGACGTAACCCGAGAATGAAACTTTACCTCCTACGGGGATATTGGTTGTTGTAGCAGTATTGGCATTTTGACCGTTGATGCTGTCGATGTATACGCCTTTATTGGCATAAGCCAAAATGACTGCGGGGTCGCCCAGGTAGGCATATTTCATCTTGTTGCGCGAGGTGTCGTATCCGATGGTATTGCCATATCCACCAATGAGTTCGACCTTGGTTTGGCGCAGGGCATCGCCAATGGCATTGCGCTTTCCGTTTTCGTTTTTGGCAAAAAGATATTTTATAACACCCTTATTGAGCGAACGGTTGTAGTTGGCAAACACTGAGCGTGAAGCACAGATAACGCCTAAAGCGCCTCCTTCGGTATTGAATAAGGCATTTCGCCCAATGTCGTTACGATCTTGATCAAAGGGGGTTATTTCGCACGAGGCAAGAATCCATAATGGCAATGTCTTGCTCTTGTTGTTTGCAAAAGCACTTTTTTCGAGCAAGAACGAGTTAGACAAACGGTCGGGGCTGCCATGACCATTATAGTTGAAGATAAGGGCACCTGTTTGCATGGCACGAACAATGCGACTTGTGGCTTCGGGGAATGTGATACCCTTTGCCTCGTATGTGGCTTCGTAGGCATCGGGGAAGATGCGTCGCAACATAAATGCATCGTTTGCAGAAGTCTTGACTTGTTGGCAAACAGATTCGGCATCTTGCATGTGCAAGTTATTGTCGCCTACATCGCCTATCGCCCACATGTGATTTTGCCAAGTGCCTGGGGTGCGGTAGATGAGATAGTTGGCTGTTTTATCGACTAAAACTCTTGCTTCTTCCTCGGTTGTGCACAGAAAACGACCGATACCAAGGTCTATTTTTTCGTATGTGATGTTTGCGCCTTCGCCGTCGTCAAGCAGTGCGTAATAGTCGTCTGTTACATAGTCGTTTAGACTACCTATTCCATACGATCCGCTGTCGTTTTCGGTAGCACTTCGTTCGTAGGCAAGAAGGTAGTCGTTGGGACTTTGTTTTTTCCACTCAGTGGTGAGCATACGGTTGTCGAATGTGCAGTTGCCAAATAGCAGCAGATAGCGGGGGGCATCGGCTGTGGAACTTGCTCGGTCGTAGAGCATTTTAAGGTAGCGACGGTATGCCGAGGCATCGGGGGTACCCGATGAAAACTCGTTGAATATTTGATCGGCACGCACCACCTTTACACGCAGTTTTCGCATGCTGCGGTGTATTTCAGCCAGGCGTTCGGCTTGTGCGGTGAGTTTGCCAGAGGCTGGCACAATGATGACGTAGTCGTAGGTGCTGTCGGCATGCAAGTCTTGATTGTCAATGCTACCTACAATATTGGGTGCGTCATAGTTTTGGGCAATGTCGGCAATGACAAAGCGTTTTGTGCCATCGGGTGCTGTGGCTTTATAGGTGCCGTTTTCTAATGTGCCAGGAAGTTGGGTGAATGCGTTTTCGGCATCGCCAAGTTGCCATACGCGAGTATTGGTTGTGGCATTTTGAATGTGTAGTGTTACGGCTCCTTGTATTTCGGGGCTGAAAGCTGCAGTAGGGTTGTTTGCCGAAAGTTTTTGGTTATAGCTTGCGTAGAGGTAGCCTAAGTGTCCGCTTGAGGGCGTAGTGATGTTGATGTTCACGGTTTCGCCCACTTTGGTTGCGAATGAACCTCTGCAACCACGTGCTACTTCTTCAGTGCCTATGCTACCCAAGTCTTTTATGATTCGAACATTCTCATCCTCGTTTACGGTAATGAGAAATTTACTTGAACTTGTGCCAGGTGTTCCTGAAACGCAATAAGAGATTTGGCATGTTTCGCCCGTATTGCCAGGGAGCTGCATGCGATAGGTGGCACCATTTTGCAAGTCTTTTTCGTCAAAGAAATCGCGTCCTCCTCCATACCACATGTATGACTCGTTTTGCACCAAAGCATGTGCTGTAACAGTAGTGATGTCTTTGGCTGAGTTGGCATTATTTTCTAAGGTGCTGAACGGAGCTGGTGTTTCGCCTTCTTGTGCCTCGGTAAGGAAGTAGTAACTGTATTTAGAGAAGGTGTTGGTGGTGAACTTTGTGTTGCTTTTGTAGTTGATGACACCTTCGGCATAAAAAAGCAGAGAACCGCTTCGACGGTAAAGAGGCACTTCGTTGAGGTCGTCAATTAAAGCATTGACTCCACTAAAGGTGAAATTCTCGTTGATAAGACGTCCGCCATAGCCATAAAGTCGCACCTTGTTAGGGTCGGTAAAACCTGCTTTTTTAAGCTGTGCATCGGTAAGTTGGTAAATACCTTCTTTGCTTACGCTTATTTTAACCCATTTGCCTTTGGCAAGCACTGAGTGGTTGGCATACCGGTTTGTGCGCTCCACACGTTTCATGTTTTGCATGATGCGACGTGTGGCTTGAGGGAGTTGGGGACCTTTGATGTAGGGAACGAGGTTATAGTTCTTGATTTCGTACCAAGTGCCCTCTCGTTCTATAATAGGCACATAGCCTACTTCTACCCAAGTTTCGCCACGACTTTGCGAAAGGTGTGGTGTAAACTGTACTTGGCTTTGGGCTTCGAAGCCCTCGGCACGTAGTTTTGCCACCGTTTTATGTGAGAGTTTAACGTATTCGGGGTATTCTATTTTAAAGCATACCGTGTCGGTGGGCAAGAGTTGCCCCATGTTGAACTGAGCCACTTGTTGGTAGCTCTGTGCATGCAGACTGGTTGTTGCCCAAAACGCAAGTAGTATGGGGATGCTTTTTCTCATAATAATATGGGAGAGTTGGGAAGGTCTTTTAAAAGGGGGAGAAAGGCGTTGTGGTGAGAGCAATTCCCTCCTTAAAGAACAATCCTTTTTACTTAATATTAAATGCAAGCATTTCGTGCTCTCCGCAGTGAATGCTCAAGTGGTTGTCTATGTGAACTTGCTGCTCGTTGATATGGAGCGGAATGAGTAGCAAATCGCCTTGTCGCAAGGTATAGAATTGGCTGATATCAGCAATGAGGATGTCTGCCATTTCGTTTATCTTTTCCAAATTTAGATTTGTGCTAACTTCAGCCTCATCAATGCGTAGTGTAATGTTTGCTGTGGCATCATCGGAGAGTGTTAGCAGTGTATCCTCAGACACTGCTACTGCATTGTCAAAACCTAAAGCTTTATCCCACGGCTTTTGCTCGGTTTGCAACTGAGTGAGCAAGTCGCGTGCTACGAAGTGTGTAGCGATTGTAATATCGTTATAGTAGCGGTGCGCAAATTTTTGATGGATGCTGCGTCCCAATCGGTTAATGCGAATGCAGGCACAGAGTTGTACCATGCATTGCTGCGTAAAGTCGGGGATGAAAAACGGGCGTTTTTGTATGAGTAGTGCGGTGTCGGGAATAAGCGCAGTGCTCACATCATTATATAACGCTTTTTCGCCATTTATATTGTTTGCGAAGAATCTGAAAATTTTCATTTTTTGTAAATTATCTGTTGAGGGTGAACTTGATGCTCACGCCAAAATCTTGTGTAGTTACAGGGTATGAACTTGAAGTGAGCAAGGGCTTGTTCATCTGTCGATCGTAGTACGCCGTGAGTGTAAGCAATTTGCTCAATGCATAGTCTGCCGAGAACGAAACTTGTACTGCCTTGTTTCCGCTTGTAGCCTGTGTAAGTTGTGTGAGGATATCACGATTCAGTGCATTTTGGTTGCGGAAAGTGAGGTCGAGGCGTAGGTTCAAGTCGTTGGCAAAACCATTGCTATTTGTAGTAGTCTTTTTGGTTCCACCACCTTTTTGTTTGCTTCTAATGGTACGTTTAGGAGCAAAGAGTTTGAGATCGGCAATTTTATAACCAAAGCCAAGCACAAAGTCGTTAGAGCGTGTTTCTGCCAATTGTTGCGAAGTCATGCTCAGTGTGAGTACACGGGTTTTGCGCATTTCGACCTTTGCAGTCAAATTGTTTTGGAAGGTCATGTCGATACCAATCAAGGGAGAGAAACTCTCATTGATGCTAACAGTGGTTACATCGTACATGCAACTTGGGATGGGGTTGCCCGATACTACGTCGTTGACAAAGCCAAATCCATTCATATACTCCATGTAGCTGGTATACGTGTTGTATGAGCCTACCGAATATACGCTCTTATAAGAGTGGTTCAGATTGAAGCTCTTAAACACCTTCTTCATTTTAGGCAACTTAGAGAGTCCACCATACGAGATGCTCCAATTAGGGAGCAGTTTTAGTAATGAGGGGAAGATGTCTAAACCACTGTTACCCACGGTGTAGGCATTAAGGAATGCGGGAACCATAACCTCGGGTGAATATGCACTTACGGTGCCATTGGCGGGGTCGAAGGGTTTACCAGCCCAATTAGAGCCTATGGGATATGTGGCATTGGCATAAAGATTTTCTACCTGCTGACGGTATCCCTCGAGGGAGTTGACAAACTTGGTAAAGGTTTTGCTCTTGTAGCCCTTGTCGGGTGATCCCGTCTTTTCGAATGCACTGCCGATTGAGATGGTCGTCATAGAGAATGAACCTGTTTGTGTGGTAGGCATTCCGTCGAACATAAACTGAATGCTACGGTTGCGCGTTGTATTGCGCGAAGCATTGAGGTCGATTTTTACATCGCGGAAGGGTTCGAGTGTGGCACGCAATTGTAACGATTCAGTGAGGTTTGATGTAGCGGGCGTGGTAACACTGTCTGCCATGAGCAACCAACCACGTTCAGCAGCGTGGCGTATATAGCTCTCGTCGGTAGCACCAAAGGCAAAGTTGAGTCCTGGTGCAAATGCTCCTGCACTCTTGCTCTGCCCGAATATATCGCCAATTTGTGGCAAGAAGCCAGGCACGTTCATGTTAAAGCGGTTGGTATAGTTAATGCTCAAGTTGCGCACCATCATTAAGAAGCGCGACCCCATTTGCAAACCTTTATACCATACTTGGTCTTCAGTACGCTTTTTGGGCGTAACGGTTATTTTTAAGCGAGCCGTGTCTTGCGAGAGGATAAGAATCTTGTTGTTGTCTAACACCTTGAAGCGGATGGTGTAGCGTGTTCCGTCGGGACGGAGTGCTGTTACACGAATCTTCTTAGCACGTTGGTTATGTTGTAACACTTGTGTAGTGTCAGCCTTCAGTGTAAGTTCTTTTTGGAATGCCTTCTTCCCATCATTTCCTTTCTTTTTATCCTTAGGAGTTTGTGCGTATTTACGGTTCACTTTTTTCAAGAAGGGCACATAGTTATAGAGCGTCTCCATGTTGAGGCGTCCGTTGACTGTGATGTTTCTTGAATTGTTAATGGTGTGGCCCAAAGTAGAACCATTTTCGAGTTCAGAGCCACGCGCCCAGTTATACGTAGCGTTATAGGCTGCGTCTGTTGTAATCCATGTGAGGTAGGGAATCTTGTTAATGGGCAACTTCCATGAGAAATCAAAGTTTTGTTGGTATGACAATGGACGTCCTAGGTGTTTAATACTAGTCCACACTGAATCTTTCCATGCTGTATATCGGTCGGGATACAAATCTTTGTTGACAGCTGTGTAAGGCTGTTCGATTTCAGCATTTGTGCCCGATGAGAAGTTAGCATGAATGTTTTTGGTCAAGTCCCAACGTAATTGGAAAGAACGATTCCAAAGGAAGTCGCTCGACCAAGTAAGTGGCAGTGACGTGTTGTCGAGATTCTCCATATCGCGCTCTTGTAATTCATAATACGAGCGTGTGATGTCAGAGTTGAATCCCACATTCTGTGGCAAATAATTGAAGCTTTGCTCTTTCAAAATCTTGAACCACTTAGACTTACTTTTTGAACTCTTAAAGGGTTCGAATGGCTTAAAGTTTGTAGACCAGTTATAGTTAAAAGTGTACTTCCAGTTTTGGTCTTTTTCCCAGGCTGTGGTTTCGCCCGTTGTGTTGCGCGATGAGTGTGCATAGCCAAAGGTAAAGTTGGCTGGGTCGTAGGGCATGGGGTGTCGCTTTGTGGCAATGTTGAAGCGAGCTCCAGAGATACTGAAGTTTTTATTTACGATTACATTTTCGGCAATATTCTTCAACGAATCCTTTTGTGCTTTATTGGGAAGTGCGTCTAATGCATCTTGCAACTCCATGTCCGTATCGAGCGGATTGTAACGCGGCGAGGTGCGTTGCTTAGAGTATGAGTAATAAATTGGTGCATTGAGTTTTGCCTTTTCAGGCAAAATCTTTCCAGCATTTACGTTTGTTGTAACTGAATATTCGTAGAGGTTATTGTCGCGACGTTGTGTCACGGTTTCCTCTAATCCACCAAAACCTTCGGTTTCGATGTGTCCGGTAAGATTTACAGAAGCAAGGTCAGAGAGTTGCACATTCAGTTGTGATTGGGCAGCCCATCCACCTTTATTCGTAAACTGCTGTAAGCGTAATTCGTTTGCCCACACTTCTACATTCTGCACGGTACGTGAGTTATTGCGTACACCTATCATAATGGTGCGAACCTCACCCAATGAGGGATTACCCATCACACTAATTTTGTTAGCAGGACGGTTTGCATCGTATTCAGAATAAAGTTGTGCGTATGAGGCCATGCCTAAAGCCTTCTGCTTATTGCGATTTTTCTTTACATCGGTGAGCGACGTTAAATCGATATCGAGCATGTTGTCGTCGGGCCACACCAAACGTGCCTCGCTTGTATTATCGGCATAACGACGTGCGGGGGTTATCTTCAGCGGAATTTCATATTCGTAGAAGTTGCTCTTGTAGTCAGAACCCAAACGAATGAAGATAGAGGTCTGTCCATCTTCTACCGTATTTTCGCCAATCAACGCGTTGGCGTGTGTAAACATTTGCAAGTGCTTGTAGCGACGTAAGTCGAGGTTCGTATTTTTATATACGGCACGTGCATCACCACTTCCCAACTGCTTCACTGTGAGTGAGAGAGCTTGCTCGTTATTTTGCAAAATTTGGGTTTGTCCTGGGTCTACTACACGACTAATGCCTGGGGGCATGATGTAGTTAACGGGCTCTTTGGCATTGTTCTCTTCAAAGTTTACGGCACTTACTTCAAGTGTACCGCTTGCTTCAGGAGCCTTTCCTTGGTAAAGTGCTTGTTCGTAAGAGCGCCATTCGCCATGTACCAAGTTGAGTGTGGCAAAACGCAATACTACGGGTTTCTCGAATCCTGTGAGGAACATACGCATAAAGCGGATAGACGAGAAGTCAGAGATGCCACCTTCACGTTTTTCGTATTGATCTACGGGAATGCGAAATTGGTACCAAGTGTATTCTTTGGTTTTGCCATCGCGTGTCTTTTGGCTTGTTACACGTTTGTCTACAATGTAGTTTTGCCCTACTTGCATCGCATCTTCAGCAATGCGCACGCGGTATTGGTAATATTTTTCGTATTCGTTGAGCGTGAAGTCTTGGTTAATATCCTCCACGTCGGGTTGTGTTTTATAGGCTGTGCTGTATTTCTCGGGTGAGCTATCCGCATCAGGTGAGTTTCCGTTGGGGTTATTGATGTATTTGTAACGATCGAGAATAGAACGCCCCTCACGGTCATAGTCTGAACCACGGAAGTAATGATACTTGTCGGCAGAGGGTGACTTTAATATGCTATCGTAAACGGTAGGCGATACTTTGGGCTGAATGGCAGCCAAGAAAGCTGCATAGGCAGGGTAGGTACGCTCTTGTTCAGAGCTTAGACCGTTAAAGCCCACGTCTTGTTTGGCGCGTGCTCCACTTGCAGTGTTAAAAGCATAAGTCACTGTGTTTTGTGTGGGCACACGTCCCCAAATGGTTTCGGTATATTGTGTGGGGTCATCGTCAATAGGCAGTCCACTTTCATAGAATTTCTTTCCATCTTTCAATACGTCCTCGCTAATTTCGCCCAAGTTAAAGTAAAGGTCGCCATTGAAAGTTGTGCCAGCCTCTTTCGCTTTCATAAATGGATCTTGCATCCAAAATTCGATGTACTCGATATTGGTAGCTTCAAAGTCTGAAGTTTCGAGTTTGCGCATCATACCACCCCAACGTTTACCTGGATTGAGCAAACGTCCATTCGCATCGAGTGAGGGGTCGAGGTTGTAAGGACCACGTTCATTGGGGTAGTAAGCCAAATTGAGTACATTCAGCGTATTAGCTTCCTGCATATTCACACTCTTATTGGGGAAGAGTTCGCTTTTGTAAATCTCGCGTACGTCGGGGTCTGAGAGTTGTGCCAAGTCATTTTTTATGTGACTTGGCGTTAAACTTGAAGAACGACGTGTAAAGAGTGGGTCGATGTAGTACCATGCCAACAAGGCACGATTATAACCATATCGCACATCGTTGCTATATTTCGACTCGGGGAACATAGAGGGAACACTTGATAGATTCCATTCCTTTGGATTCGAAATGTCTATTTCACTTTTAGAGTTTTCAAAGTCATCGATGTACGAGGCATTACCCTGTGCACCACGACTTTTGCCTGCCACAAGTTGTGCAAACTCAGCTGAGAAGTTGATGCTTGAGGGTGCTGTAACATGAATCAGTGGTAACTTATCAATCCAGTCAGTAAGGCGTTGGCTTTGTTTTTTCCATGAAAGGTTGAGTCCCCACAACGTGTTGTTCAAGGGTTCTGATCCCATAGCCACTTTGGTGGTTAGAGGTTTTTCGCCCAAGTGCATAAATGTACCACCAAATTGAAAGTCCTTTGAGAAATCATACTGAAAGTTCATGCCAAACATCGTCTTTCGCTGCATACCATAGTCCGTGTTGCTCTCTAAGCTCACGTTCACATTGGTTCCAGCATCGAGGATGCTTTTATTCAGAATACGCACTACGCCAGAATTGTAATCTACCGTATAATCCGAGCCTTCAGTAAGTGTTTGACCACCCGCCGTAACTACTACCGAACCACGTGGGATATTCATAGCATTCAGTTGAATTTCATCGTTGCGTGTGGCTTTATACTGACCTGTAATTAAAAACTTATTGCGTTCGGCAATTTGTTTTGCTATGGTTCGGGTAGAATCGTAGAGTTCTTGGAATACATATTTATCCGAAACCGAAGGGTTGTTGATGCTTTTTGCCAACGAAGAGCCAAAGGGTTCTACCACAGGAAAGAATACACGTCCACTCGAGGCATCAATGGTGTAGCCTTCTACATAGTCGAACACACCGTTTGCACCAATTTTGTTGTTATTGTCCAAACGGTCGAGTCCTACTAATGTCAGAATTTTTTTATCTTTAATGCTTGGATCCGGGATGTAGCTAAGGTATACACCTGTTGTGTCAGACAAAATTTTAATGTCCAACTTAAACTTGTCCTTCTGCACAGAAGTCGCTCCTAATGCATAGACGTTTTTCATCATCAAGTTCCAATTGCCCATAGCGGGTGTACAGGCAGTATTTTTAAGCGACTTCACAAAGAGAGCTTCTTTGTTGTCTTTACGGTCTGACGAAAATTCACCCACTTGGAATGTTTGACCTTTGTAGGTATATTCGTAAGCCACTGCCAATACTTGGTCTGTTTGTAATGTCTGTTTCAGTGATATATATCCCAATGCTGAATTAACGTTATATTCAGAGCTGCTGAGTTTTCGTGCCGACTCTAACTTTTCGTAATCGCTACCGCCCACTAATCCTGCTGCATCAAGGGTAGGCGTTGTCGCTGAAATATTTCGTGCAGCCACCAAGTCGTTAGTCAGCGCCATATATAGCGTGTTTGAATTGTTTGTAGGGTTCACATCGTTAGCAGGCGACCACATATCGTTGGCAATATGGTTGTATTCGCCTAAATCAGTAAATCCCACAATGTTACGCGTATCGTTTGTGGCACCCGTTTTATTGGTAACCCACACTTCGATACGGTTAATAGTGATGCCCGATGTGATGTTGGGCAACTGACGCATGTTGTCGTCGTAATGGTCGCGGAAGTAGTGTGAAAGGAAGAAATGACGATTTTCGTCGTATGCATCTGCCGAAAATTCAAAACTTGTAAGTTGTGAACCACCTCTTGAGCTTACCGATGATGAAGATGATTTCTTCTGAGCTACTACGGTTGAGAGCTTAAGTTTACCAAACTGCATATCAGTTCTCACACCAAAGAGCGAAGAGGCACCTCGCACCAACGAAGAGTTGGTAGGCATGCTCACATTACCTGCTTCAATAAGTTTGATAATTTCGTCTTCTTTACCCTCGTAGCGCAACTTCAAACTTTGTGTATCAAAGTCGAAGGTAGCTTCAGAGTTGTAGTTAAAGTCCATGTTTACCTTATCGCCCACTTTACCGTTGAGGCTCAGGTTAATTTTTTCATCAAAGTCAAAACCAAACACCTTACGGTTGCGTTCTGAAAGACTGGGATTGTCTGTAAATCGCGTATTAGCTCCAATTTTCAATTCTGCCGAACCTTGTGTTTTAATGCGTACTCCTCCAGGGCCAAACACCTTGTTCATGGGGCCCAAGTCAAAATGCATGTCCGTAAAATCGAATTTATCTTTGCCGTGCTTTTTAAATTCTTCTGCGTTTTTTGCACGATAATAATTGGCAATAGAATGTTTCATCATGAGATTTTGATATTCTTCCCATGACATAGAGAAGGGCGTATCGAGAAAATCGTCTCCCAATTTACGTCCCCAATAATATCCTCCAGTTTTATCGTCGTAATCGGCTTCAGTCTTTATGTTTTCGGGGTCGCGCAAGTCTATTGCTCCGCGTGTAGTGTCAGCCCAAGTAGTGAACGATGTTTTTCTCACTTTGGGCAATGTGTCATTGTCCGACCACGTTATGGCTTTTTGAGTATTCATGTTTGTGGCATGAATCTCTTGTGCCTCAGTGGTCGGTGTCGTAGTCTTTAAGTGCATAAATGCCGCTTGTCCAGCCCCAATACTAAAAGTGGCCAATACAAGCAGCAGTATGTAGAACGTCTGTTTCAACAGTTATTTATTTTGTGTGGGTTGATACTTTAAGCAGGTTATTAAAATTCGCCTTACTTATATTTAGATTGAAGTATCAGAACTCTTTCTCAAAAATTTTAGGTATCTTCTTTAATGCTTAGCGTTTTGTGCTTTTTTTAAAGCATCTTTAGCGCCTTCTTGATAATAACCTCAACGGGAATAGAAGGATCGTCTTTCACAATTTGCATAACCACCTTTTGGGTTGGAGCTGGCGAGAATCCTAATACCGCCAAAGCTTGCACAGCCTCGTCTACTACAGGCGAAGCCACCTGTACATTTGTGCCATCTGCAGCGTTTGCAGCATTACCAGTGCCCATAAAGTTGGCCATCTTATCCTTCAGCTCCACAATAATGCGTTGCGCAGCTTTCGGACCAATACCTTTTACACTTTTCAGAGAGCGAACATCCTCACTTTGAACGATATTCGCCAAGTCAGCTGGCGTAAAGGCAGAAAGCACCATTCGGGCTGTTTGACCGCCTACTCCCGAAATACCGATAAGTAATTCAAAGAGTTCGCGTTCAATGCGAGTGGCAAATCCAAATAGAAGGTAAGCATCCTCTCGTATCACTTCATAAACCAAGAGTCTAACCTCGTTCTTGTTTTGAATAGCAGTGTAGGTGTTGAGTGAAATGCTGAGTGCATATCCCACACCCGACTTTGTTTCGATGATGGCTTGCGTAGGCGTTAGTTCGTCCACAATGCCTCTGATGTATTCAATCATATTTTTATAGTGTATAACGAAGAGTCGTGAATTTTATTGTGTGCTTCTACGTTTAAATGTGGTTAATAGCAGAATTTTTATAACTACCTTTAAATGCAGAGGGTGCCTCCGATAATTTTTGTGATTATCGGTAGCACCTCAGTGAAGGGTTTTGATTTTCGCCCTTTTATTATGCTTTAAACCTGTTTGCCAATAAGTTGTAAAAACTCGGCACGTGTTTTAGCCTGTTCAAAAGCACCGCAGAAGTCTGAAGTTACAGTCACAGAGTTGTCTTTCTCAACACCGCGCATTTGCATACACATGTGTTTAGCTTCAACTACAACCATAACACCCAATGGTGAGAGAGCTTCGTTGATGCAGTCTTTAATTTGCTTTGTCATGCGCTCTTGCACTTGCAGACGGTGCGAAAAAATGTCAACCACGCGAGCTATTTTTGAGAGTCCCGTAATGTAACCATTAGGGATGTATGCTACATGCACCTTACCATAGAAGGGCAACATGTGGTGTTCGCAAAGTGAATAAAAATTAATATCTTTTACAATAACCATTTGGTTATAAGGCTCGCTAAACTTAGCCGAGTTCAGTACAGCGTGTGGATTCATTTCGTAGCCACGTGTCAGTGTCTGCATAGCCTTAGCCACACGCAAAGGGGTTTTAACCAATCCTTCACGTTCAGCGTCTTCACCAAGCAGTTTCAATATTTCGTGATAGTGATGTTGCAGTTGTTCAAGTTTGTCTGTTTCCATGTTTGTTATTGGATATTTTAAGCCTAAGTCTTTCAAGATTGTGTATTATTTAATTACACAGACCTCTTAATCTTTTACTTTTACTTTCTATTATTATAGAGTTGATTCTGATATTTTTCAGCACATATTGCAAAGAATATCCCATGTTGTTAGTATGGCACATTCACTTCGCTTGCTACGATACGTGTTTCGTAAGTAAAGTGTGCACGTCGAATACGTGCTACATATTTTTGTGCCTCCTGATGCGTTTTAAAATCGCCTACATGAGTTACCCATCTTGGTGCTTCGAAACTTGGGTAAACAGCTAACTCCTTAAATAGTCGTCTGCATTTATTTCCCATTTCGATAGCCTTCATCTTATCGGCACGGGTATTTCCGCCTGTAAAGATGCATATACGATATCCGCGTGCCTTATGTCGGGCACGCGATATGTAGTGCTTCTGTCTATTTACATTAGGGCGAGTTGAGCCTGTATGAGGTTTTGAGGTATTTGCGTGTGTAGCCTCAGTTTTACACTCTTTTTTGTGCTCATTTTTATTTGTGTTAGCAACCGCATGTGGCGCACTCTCTGTGTGCGTGTCGGTTTGCGTTTTAGTTGTGTTATGGACAACAGAAGTGGTTGTTGTACCTTTTTTCTTGTTGCCATGGTTCACCACGTTGTCAATTTCGGCTGAATGATTAATAATTACGGAACCTTTACCGGCTTCGTTTTGTCGTAGTTTTTCAGTATAAGTATTCTGTGCGTGAAGTTGAAAAGCAACTAAAGAAGCAAAGACAGATAAGATTAAAGCTTTCATGGGGTTGTAATTCATTGAAACTTCGATGTTTTAAGATAGTGTAAATGTGCAGTTGCTCATAGCTCCACACATTTACACTAAGTTAAAGGGTGGTTCTAAAAATAATATGATTTAAAACCACCATTCAGCAGTTTTAAGATATCCTTTTTAAAGGATTAAGCCTTCCAAGCGTCGATGATACCCTTGAAGTCAGCAGCCTTCAAAGCAGCGCCACCAATCAAGCCACCGTCAACATTAACCTTCGAGAAAATTTCCTTAGCGTTAGAGGGCTTGCAGCTACCACCATAGAGGATAGATACGTTTTCAGCAGCCTCAGCACCAAACTTGTCGGCGATAGTCTGACGGATGAAAGCGTGCATTTCTTCAGCTTGATCAGCAGTAGCAGTCTTACCAGTACCGATAGCCCAAACGGGTTCGTAAGCCAAGATGATGTGTGAGAACTGTTCAGCAGTGAGGTCGAAGAGTGAGCCTTCGAGCTGTGCCTTAACAACTTCGTTCTGCTTGCCAGCTTCGCGTTCTTCGAGAACTTCACCGATGCAGAAGATAACGTCGAGGTTGTTAGCGAGAGCCAAGTTTACCTTTTCCTTCAAGATCTCGGGAGTTTCGTTGTAGTAAGCACGACGTTCGCTGTGACCGAGGATGACGTAGTTAGCACCAGTGCTCTTTACCATTTCGGCAGAAACTTCGCCAGTGTATGCACCACTTACCTTGTCAGCGCAATTTTCAGCACCCAAACCAATGATATTGGCATCGATGATGTTAGCTACTGAAGCGAGGTGGATGAAAGGAGTGCAGATGATTACACCACAGTTGGGCTTATCGGCTGTGAGCACTTCGTTCAATTCCTTAGCAAGGGCAACGCCTTCCTGCAGGTTCTTGTTCATTTTCCAGTTACCTGCAACGATTTTCTTTCTCATGATTTTTTTGAGTTTAAAACGTTTAACGTAGATATGATGTTTGTAAAATTTATGTCCAATCCAAAGTGAATCGAGTCCTACAATAAGTAGCAGTGGCACGATAAACCACAACAGCAACATCACCACGGGGTGTTTAATGCCATGCTGTGTGATGTGTGTAATGGTAGTACCATCGTCTGCCACCTCGGGCAAATTATTATTACTCCATTTCGTCACCACCTTTCCGTCGTGCAGCAATAGCAGTCCTGGGGTGGCACGCACCATTGTGTTGAGTTCCGTGTCTTCAGCGTGCAGAATAGGGTAGGCTGCACCAGTTCGATCTATCCAGTCAGCCACATCCTTATCTGTAGATGCTGTAGCCATATAGAATTTATAGCCGTGGTCGTGGCAAAAGTCGTAGAGGTCGTTAATGCGGTCGCAACACCCATCATCAGCCTGCTGCACATTTGCTGCGGTAAGAATAAATGTGTAACCTTTATCATTAAGGATATCGAGAGTCACATCCTCATCGGTTCGTGCATCAGCCAAGTAAAAGTTAAGCAGTTTTTCAGCTTGTTTACCTTTTATTTCACCCATAAGCGCTCCGCGAATGTCAGCCCCTTTTGTATAGGGTGAAAAGTCTATTACGGGCAGATAATGCAACGTGTAAAGCGCTAACACAATAGCATAGACCCAAGAATAGATAGAGATAACCCAAGAATTGCGTGTCGAAATAAGTCGATGAATGCGTGCAGGCTTGTATAACAAAAATACAGAAGCCGCTAACAACACAATGTTTTTAAGCAGCGTTTGTGCGTTAGTCAAGATAATAGCATCACCAAAACATCCGCAGTCGGGTACTGGATTATCTATGTAAATCCATGTAGTGAGTGCCGTAAAAACAAGCATAAAGACAGTCGTGATGCGAGCCGTCCATCGGCGGTGTACACCTAAGAGCAAGTAAACGCCCAAAACAAATTCAATCGTGCCCAATGTACATGCAGCAAATTCGAGCAAAAGCATAGACTGGCTATAGGGCAAGTTCAATGCGCTTGCATAAGCGTGAAGTTTGTGCGTCATGCCCATAGGGTCTGCCACCTTTACAAAACCAGAAAATATAAAGGTGGCGCAAAGCACCAAGCGACATACGATGCTCAGTGTGAGCAATGAATATGTAATGAATTTACTTTTCAATGGTGAGTTTTATCAAGCCAAACACGGCGTAGTTCATCATGTCCATGTAGTTAGCAGCCACACCTTCACTAATCAGTGTATTGCCGTTAAGCGCTTCAATTTGTTTGGTGCGGAATATCTTCATAAAGATGAGGTCAGCGTATGAGCTTACAAGCATGCCTCGCCATGCCTCGTCATAGTCATGATTCTTTTTCAGCATCAGTTCAAGCGCCTCTTTTGCATGCTTGTCATAGAGTTCGGTAGCTTGTTCCACACTGAGATCTTCGCTGTTTGCCACCCCTTTGTCGAGTTGAATCAACGCAATAATGCTATAATTTACAATTGCAACAAATTCGGGTACAATGCCTTCGTCCACCATTGCACAACCCTTCATTTGCAAACTACGAATGCGTGCAGCTTTAATGTAAAGTTGATCAGTAACAGTTTCAGGACGCATTACACGCCATGCGGTGCCATAGTCGTGCAGCTTTTTCACATAGATTTCGCGGCAGTCGTGCAACACTTTTTCGAATTCCTCAGTGGTGTTATATTTGGGCATGAGTATTTATTTTCTTATATTTTGCTGCAAATTTACTAAAATATAATCGTTTGCCAATATTCTATGTATTCTTTTCTGCATTTGCGGACTTGTATTGTTGCAAACACAAAGAATTTTACCCCAAACGATAGGGTGTGCAAAAGGGAAATGAAAAACAAAAAATTTAGCTTATCAAAATAGACATTTTCACTAAGTCATTCCTCAAAAAAATGTCGTAAATGTCGGAAACATTGGTCTAAAAAAGTTATGGGATAGTTTGAAGGAAAAATAGAATACTTTAGAAATCGATATTATTTTTTACTTTTGCCACATGAAACATTTATTCAATACTTTAACACTGATAGCAGTCATAGCATTTGCAAACTGCGACGTTATAGATTATCACCCTTACGACACACGGATAAAGGGAGCTCATGGTCTTAACGCCACACACATAGCTCAAATTGAGAAGCGTTGTGCAGGACGTGATTCTGTGAAATTTGCAGTAATCAGTGACACACAACGTTGGTACGACGAAACCAATCAAGCTGTTAAAAGCATTAACGCGCGTGCCGATGTAGATTTTGTGATTCATTGTGGCGATATATCAGACTTCGGCGTGACACGTGAATTCACCCTTCAGCGCGATATTTTAGAAAAACTGCAAATGCCCTATGTCGTTATAATCGGTAATCACGACTGCTTAGGCACAGGTGGTGACACCTATCGCTATTTGTTTGGCGACACTAATTTCACGTTTAATGCTGGACCTTTTCATTTTGTTTGCTTAAATACAAATGCCTTTGAATATGATTATTCTACAGCCATTCCCGATTTTGCTTTTTTGCGAAACGACTATAAGCAAATTTCCACAAACGAGGTGGCAGCAACTATAGTAGCCATGCACGCCATGCCTCATTCCGATCAATTTAATAACAACGTGGCTGATGTATTCGAGGAAGAGCTACACAAATATCCCCACTTAAAGTTCTGTTTGTGTGGACATGGCCATTGTCGCACTGTCGACGATATTTTTGGCGATGACATACTCTATTACGAATGTTGTGCAGCCAAAAGCAGAGAATACCTTTTATTCACCCTTAAAAAAGACGGAACCTATGCGTACGAAGTTATCAAATATTAGGCGTGTACTTTTGTGGGGCGTAGGTTGTGCAATGGGGATTTCTGCAGGTTGGGCAGCAAACACACAACGTACAAAAGCCATTGAAGCAATTGTATGTGACACCCTAATTACGCAAGTCACAGACACGCTAAGTGGGCAAGAATATGCACAAGTGACCGACAGTTTAAAGCGTGAAATGAAGTATGAAAAACGTCGTGAGCGTTATATGCGTCGTTGGATGCGTTTAGTGCCCAATCAAGCCACATTGCAATATGCTGGCAGCATCGGTTTAATGAGTGTGGGCGTAGGATGGCATTATGGCAAAAATCAGCATTGGGAAACAGAGTTGTTAATAGGATTTGTGCCTCGTTACCACACCGAAAGTGTGCATACGACCTTTACAATTAAAGAGCGTTATGTGCCTTGGCATTGTAGTTTGAACAAGCACCTCACCTTACAACCACTCACCACAGGATTATTTTTTAGCACCATTTCGGGCGATGACTTTTGGCGTGACTTGCCTTCGCGTTATCCCAAGCATTACTATGGCTTTTCTACAAAGGTTCGCACAAATATATTTGTTGGTCAGCGCCTTCGCTACCACATTCCCCCAGGCAAACGTTTGTTGCATCAAGCGGTAAGTGTGTATTACGAGTTGTCTACATGCGATCTTTATTTAGCCTCGAAGTTTACCAACAAAAGTTATCCTTGGAGCCAAACACTCTCCTTAGCATTTGGCATTAGATGGGAGATGTAATTTCAAGTAGAGTGTTCAAAATCCACAAAAAGCACGCTTTTTTAGCGCGTGCTTTTTGTGGATTTTGTATACCCAATTTTTCAAGACACCCTAAAACAAGAAGTTGCGAGCATCGTTAAAGATGGCGAGAGCCATAAGCAAGAGTAGTAGAATCATACCTATGGTCTGTGCACGTTCCATAAACTTATCGCTCGGTTTTCTGCGTGTAATCACCTCAACCAAGAGGAAGAACACATGACCACCATCAAGAGCAGGGATGGGAAGCAAGTTCATAAATGCCAACATCAAAGAGATGAAAGCCGTGAGTTCCCAAAAACGACACCAATTCCACGATTCGGGGAAAAGGTTACCTATGGCTGCAAACGAACCAACACTCTTGGCGCCATCAGCAGTAAAGAGATATTTAAGGTCGTCTACATAGCCTGCAAGTACTTTGCAACCATGGGTTACACCTGCAGGGATACTTTCAAAGAAACCATAGTGACGAGTCACCGTCTTATATTCTGAAACAGCAGGATTATACCAAGCAATGCCTAACTTAAAGTCGGGCGTCATTTGCAATTTCAAAGTATCGGTTTGTGTTGTGTTCGCTCTACGCACCAATAAGGTTACATTACGCAATCTCACACTGTCGGCATGTGTAGGCGAAGCAGCAAGCACATCGTTCATCGTGCCACGTATCACTTCAAAATCGTTGACTGTCGTAAAAGTTTTGTCGTTAAAGCCTACAATTTGATCGCCCACATGGATGCCTGCTTTAGCTACAGGACTATTGGGAATAATACTATCTACAAGCGAGGGGATAAGTGCTTCCACAAAACGAGGCTGTTGCTTAATCATGTCGAGCATATTTAAGTCGCCCGGCATTGCAATCTTCACTTGTTTTCCTGCACGTAGCACCGTGGCAGAGTGAGCTTCGCTAAGGTCGCGATATACATTGCCATCAAACACTTTAAATGTTTTAGAGTCGGTGCCTAACAAAATGTCGCCATCGCGAAAACCGAGTTGTTGTGCTTGTTCGTTAAATTTAAAGCCGTAGCTCATGTTTTGAATAGGCACGTAAGTCTCGCCCCATGTAAAGAGAATCGCAGCATAAATAACCAAAGCAGTAATAAAGTTAACCAATACACCGCCTATCATAATGAGCAATCGTTGCCAAGCAGGCTTTGCACGAAATTCCCAAGGTTGTACGGGTTGTTTCATTTGCTCCGTGTCCATCGACTCGTCTATCATGCCCGAAATTTTCACGTAGCCACCCAAAGGTAACCATCCTAAGGCATAAGTAGTGTCGCTTTTGCGAGGTTTAAACTTAAATAGCGTGAGCCAAGGGTCAAAGAAAAGACAAAACTTTTCTACACGTACTTTAAACAGTTTAGCAAATAAAAAGTGTCCACCCTCGTGCAAAATTACGAGAAGGGCAAAGCACAGAATAAGCTGAAGAGCTTTAGTAAAAAATATTTCCACGTTTGTTATTGTGTTGGATTTATAGGATGAGTGGGATAGGGGAGTCTGTTGAATCACTTAAGGACTCCCCTCTATGAATCACTTTAGATGCGTTTTTTTGATTAATATCCGCCTTTTGAGGTGTAAAAAGTCGAAATTTTCAAAGCCTCATCCGTTATCAGAATTTTAGAAAATAAAAAACACTTTTTTAGAACCACCTTTAATGAATATAACCACTTGTAAGTTTACGCACGGCATCATCAGTGGCAAAAAGGTCTTCAAGGTTAGGTTGAGCAATAAAGTCTGCCTCATGCATAGCACGTTCAATAAGGCGCGGAATATCCGTAAACTTAATGCGACCCTCGCGGAAAGCCAAATTCGTTATTTCGCCTGCAGCATTCAGCACACAAGGCATATTTCCACCCTTACGAATAGCCTCATAACTCAAGCGCAAACAAGGGAATCTTTCCATGTCGGGCTCATTAAAGTGGAGTGTTCTCACCTTAAAGAGGTCTAACGGCTCAGAATTAAGCGACAAACGTTGTGGATAACTAAATGCATACTGAATAGGCAAACGCATATCGGGTGTACCAAGTTGTGCAATCACCGCACCATCAGCAAATTCAATGGCAGAGTGAATAATACTTTCAGGATGAACCACAACTTGTATATTTTCGGGTGCTACCGCATAAAGCCAATGCGCTTCAATCATCTCAAAACCCTTATTCAGCATCGTGGCAGAGTCTATCGTGATTTTGCTACCCATCTTCCAATTAGGATGTTTCAACGCCTGTTCGGGCGTCACCTCTTCAAGCTCTGCTTGGCTCATATTGCGGAAGGGACCTCCCGATGCAGTAAGCAGAATGCGCTTAATTGGATTACAGTTTTCGCCATTCAAACATTGATATATAGCAGAGTGCTCACTGTCTACGGGTAGAATAGGCACCTTATGTGTCATGCAAAGCGAGCGAATCACGCTACCAGCCACCACAAGCGTTTCCTTGTTTGCCAAGGCAATTATTTTGTGCGCTTTAATGGCTGCCACCGTGGGGCGTAATCCCGCGAAACCCACCATGGCAGTCAGCACAATGTCTACATTGTCGCTTTCTACTACTTGGCAGAGCGCTTCGCTACCCGTATATACCTTAATAGGCAAGTCCTCTAAAGCCTTACAAGCCGTGTCATATTTGCTTTCGTCAGCAATCACCACAGCATCAGGCACAAACTCACGTGCTTGCTTCACAAGCAAATCCACGTTGCTGCCTGCAGTGAGCACACGTGCCTCAAACTGCTCGGGATGTTGCTTAATCACATCGAGCGCTTGGGTACCAATCGAGCCTGTAGAGCCCAGTATTGCTATTTTTTTCATCTTGTTGGTGCAAATGAAATTTTATTTGTTCAAATTCTTCAACTCTTCAGGAATAAAGAGTTGTAGCGTTCTTTCCTTAAGATCATAGTTAAGGAGAAAATCATTGTGAAACGGAAAGAGCATCTCGTCGCCTTCACCATCGGCAATGGTTAGCAATGTGTTAACTGAACTATCGTCCACATGCAGAATCTCGCCTATCTCCTCATTGTCTTGGTTATAAACCTTAAAGCCTGTCAGCGCCTTGTATGATGAAAGCGTAGAACCCTCGCCATCCTCAACCGCATCCACGTAGTGTGCTTTGGGATAATACACCGCATGTCCGACCAAGGTGCGTGCCTTTTTTTCATCGTCAATATCCTCGAATTTAATGATAAGCGTGTCATCATTCTTAAAGCGATATTCCTCCCAAAAGAAAGGAACAAGAATACCATCCATGTCGAGCACAAGATAGTCGGCAGAGCCTGCGTCAAAGCAATCGTCTGTAAACGACATCTCCACCTCGCCACGCAAGCCTCGTTGTTTGGCAATATATCCTATTTTAAAAACTTCGGTATCGCGAATCATGATTTTTGCAGATTAGAGTGCGTCGAGTCGTGTTTAGCAACGTGTAATTTTTGCGCCAAGCTGATTAAGGCGTTCTTCAATACATTCATAACCACGGTCTATTTGTTCTACATTGTCAATGCGGCTTGTGCCTTCAGCACTCAAAGCTGCAATGAGCAAGGCAATTCCCGCACGAATATCAGGCGAAACCATACGTCTGCCTCTCAAGCGAATTTTGTGGTCATGTCCTACAACCACTGCACGGTGCGGATCGCAAAGAATAATCTGTGCCCCCATTTCAATGAGTTTGTCAACAAAGAACAAGCGGCTCTCAAACATCTTTTGGTGGAAGAGTACTGTGCCACGTGCCTGTGTAGCCACCACAATGAGCACACTCAGAAGGTCGGGAGTGAGTCCTGGCCAAGGCGCGTCTGCCAAGGTCATGAAAGAGCCATCTATAAACGACTCAATTTGATAGTGCTTTTGAGCTGGAATAAGGATATCATCGCCCTTAATATAAAGCTTAATGCCTAATCGACGGAAAGCTTCAGGGATAATGCCTAATTGCTTCACACCTGCTTGGCGAATAATCAAGCCATCGCCCACCATAGCTCCCATACCAATGAATGAGCCAATCTCAATCATGTCGGGTAGTATGCGGTGTGTAGCTCCATGAAGAGACTCCACTCCCACAATGTGAAGAAGGTTCGACCCTATGCCCGAGATGTTAGCACCCATTTGGTTCAGCAAATGACACAGTTGCTGAATGTAAGGTTCGCATGCAGCATTATAGATGGTTGTAGTGCCTTTAGCCAACACCGCGCTCATGATAATGTTGGCAGTGCCCGTAATCGAAGCTTCGTCGAGCAACATATAAGTGCCCTTAAGGTTTTTAGCCTCGATATGGTAAGTGCCAGCCTCTTCGTTATAGAAGAAACGAGCGCCCAACTTTTGCAACCCATAAAAGTGAGTATCTAAACGTCGACGTCCAATTTTGTCGCCACCTGGTTTTGCAATTGTTGCAGTGCCAAAACGTGCAGTGAGTGGTCCGATGAGAAGCACCGAACCGCGTAAGCGTGAACAACGTTCCAGAAATTCCTGACTGCTAAGATAGTCAAGATTAATGTTTTCGGCACAAAAAGTGCAGTCGCCTTTAGCGTGCCATTGTGTGCGAACACCCATTTGTTCGAGCAACGCAATGAGGTTGTTCACATCAAGAATGTTCGGAATATTTTGAATGCGCACCTCCTCGCTCGAGAGCAGTGTTGCACATATAACTTGTAATGCTTCGTTCTTAGCTCCTTGAGGGGTGATTTCACCCTTTAGACGGTGTCCGCCTTCTATAACAAACGTACTCATGGAATTTCAGAGTTGAGATGTGGAGGTGTGGAGGATCTTTTATTTAACAAGCTACAACCATCACCTAAACTTTTTTTAAAACCTAGAAAGAGGGCTATTTTTGAGCCACTCTTTAGAATAAACCTTTATTTCTGCGTGTACGAAAACGGTTCTCGCCAATATGCATCAAGCCCTCACCAGGCTTCGAGAAGTTAGGTTGTACGCGTCCTTCGGTGTAATATTCAATGTCGCGTGCCACCTTAGAGTCTGCCACGCCATCTCCTTTCCAATCAGCCAAATTACGTTTCATGCGATTTGCAATCAGTCGCGTCAACTCGTCGCGTTGAGGTCCTTCGTCCATCTCCTTAAGTTCGTTTACAGCCTTCTCAAGCAAACGTCCGTAATGGCGAAAGCGAATGTGACCTTTGGGATAGCTCAAATGTTCAGGAATAATGTTACGCCCCTCTATTTTGTTAATAGCAAAAGGGTAATCTATGTCGAGTTTATAGTCCGAAAGATAAGCTAAGTGGTCCCAAATCTTATGTTGATAATCGGGCACATCTCTCATGTCGGGGTTTAACCCCGCCATCACGTTGGCAATGGCATAAGCATAACGCTGTCGTGCTTTACGGTCTGTAATAGTAAGACAATAATCTACCATTTCTTGCACAAAGCGTCCATACTCTGGCATTTTCACCCCTTCACGTGTAGAGTTGTAGTCAAGGGTGTCAGGGTTAGCCTGAATGATGGGAGCAGGCGTGTCCTCCTCTTTTATAATGTTTTGTAATATTGCCATTGATCTTCTTGGGGATTAATGAGTGTGGATGAGCGTAAAATCTCAAAAGTTTTTTGAGGATAGAACCTTTCAAAGGCGTCCTATCTCCTTTTAAAGCAATTTTTTGCTTTGTGTGGCTATAAAGTCTTTCAGATAGAAAGGTTCGAAATAAGCCACATCTTCAAAAACCTCGCAAGCCATTGCCTTTTCAGCCAAAGGAATCATGTTTTTTGCCTTAGGCACGATGCCCTTCACAATGTGTGCATTCGGGTGCTTAATAGTTTCTACACATTTGTCGGCACCATTACCCATGAAATATACCGGGTGTTGGTCAAGCAGTTCCTTAAACGAGTTTTCGTCTATCACAACTGCCTGTGTGGGTACCACTTCTTTTAGTGCGCGGTCATATACCGCGCAATAAACCTCCATGCGGCGAGCGTCAATCATGGGGCAGAGCAATGCATCTTCGGGCAACTCTTCAGCGCCTAAAAGCACAGGTACTGTTAAAAGTTTTAGCGTAGGCACCGACAACAACCGAGCGTCTCGACCATAAGCCAACCCCTTAGCTTCAGAAACCCCAATGCGCAAACCGGTGTAAGAACCAGGTCCTTTGCTCACCGCCACTGCATCGATGGGGATGGCGTGACTATCGGCAAACGAAACGGTTTCTTTTACAAATCCAGCAAGAATTTGGGCATGCGACGGACCTTCAAAATCTATCTCTTCATAAAGACAAACTCCATCTTGCGAAAGGGCAACGGAGCAAACATTGGTAGATGTTTCAATATGTAGTATGCAAGACATAAACGCTTATATTCTTTTTTATAACTTGGTTTTTAAAACCTATTTATCTAATTTGAATGCAAACTTACACAAAATGATTGAGAAAAGCGAATAACGAAGGCTTAAATATGGTTTTGAGCCTCAAAGAATGTTCTTAGCACCTCATTTTTAGCTTCAACAAATTCGTCAATTTCACCTCTATCGTGACAAAATGCTTTGCTTTCGCTCTGTATTCGCTTTGAATTTTCTATAAATTCGATAGATATCCGCTAATTCCTCACTTTATAATAGGAGAAGAATAGCAAATTCACATAAATCCAGTCCTAATTCAGTACGGAGGCAGAGCGAAGACAATATAAGGTCGTGCAAAGGTTTGATTAGAAAAAAGCTACACCGCAACTCTTAATTTTCAAAAAGTTGCGGTGTGTTTTTCAACCTGTTGCTTGTGGTTTTTATCCCGTGTTTCATATTTCTATGCTTCACGAAGATTTTGGCAAGTAGGCGCTCAAAGATGTTTATGACATCACCTTTGTCCACTTGCTAAAACCACAGAATGCGTTTAGGGCTGTAGATACTTGTCGCCAGTTTGGTCTACGATAATTTTTTTGTAGCTATCGTTAAAGCCAGTGCGTTCAACAGCTTTGCCTAAGCCATCGGGGGTGAGTTCGAACTTGCCGTCCTTTTCGGGCTTTACAGTTTGGTCGTTGTATTTCACAATTAGATATTCGCCCAATTTTTTCCAACGTGCTAACATTTGGCTGGCACATGTGGTAGAATAGTCGGTAAGATAAGCTTTGGCACGTGCAGGGTCTTGTGCGAGCAAGGTTTGTGCATGCGACTCAACTTGTGCTTGTTGTGCGATGTAGCCACCTTCAACGTCCTGACGAACGGCTTGCAAACTGGGGAAGAGTTGCGAGTAACGGGGATAGGTCATGTTAGACACCCAATTTTCAACCCAGAAAGCTGAGTTCCAAGAGAAGTTTACATCGTTGGCGTCTTTGGGATTATAACACTCGGGCACCTTGCTCACACAGCAGTAAATGGGTGTGTAGGCAACCATATTGGGGTCATCGTTTCCGAACCATAACACACCGCCCACAGCATTGGGCATAGATGCGCGAACTTGGATGACGTATGTGCCTGCTGTTTGTTGTGTAGAGATCGGACGCTCGTTAAAATATTTTTTGCCTTGATATTCCCAACTAAGTGGAGTGGGGCGATAGGGAGCATCGTATGGTCCTGCGCCTGCATCTTTTGTGATGTCGAAGGGAGTGCCTTCGTAGTGGTCGCGCATGGAATTCATTACATCTTGAAGCGAGAGTTGCTGTTTAGGCTTAAAGTAAAGGGGCATTGGCTCTGCCTTGCCTATGTGTTTTCCGTCTACATAGTCAAGATATTGTTCCATGCCGTTTACCCACTTATTGTAGAAACTCCACACACGGGTTTCACAGTAACGAATGGCACCAAAGTCGGCAGGTGCATAGGCATCAGCAAACGAAAAGTCGACATTTTTTCCGCTGAAGAATCCTTTTTTGCGAGCAAAGGTAATGACGTCTTTGGCATACATCACATTGTTCTTGTCTTTGAGATTGAACTTGTGAATGCGACTTTGGTTTGCATGGCAGGCTATGCAGTCATCGGGGATGCGCACAGCTACCCACACTGCACCTTTTTCGTTAGGTCCCTTTCCAATCATTTCGAGAATCCACACTTCGTTGGGGTCGGCAATTGAGAAACTCTCGCCCTCTGAGGCATAGCCGTATTGTTGCACAAGGGTGGTCATCACACGAATGGCTTCGCGTGCGGTGCGAGCACGTTGCAGCGCAAGAGTCATAAGACTGGTGTAGTCGATAATCCCCTTAGGGTTTGCCAACTCGCTGCGACCGCCGAATGTGGTTTCGGTGATTGCTAATTGGTGCTCGTTGATATAGCCTGTTACGGCATAAGTATAGGGAACTTCGGGGATTTCACCAAGATAGTGGTTTGTATCGCCATCTACGATTTTACGCATTTCACCTGCAGCATGTTTGCCTGCGGGCAAGTATTGCAGACGACCAAACATGCCATAGTCGTCTTGGTTATAGGTAATGAAGACTGAACCATCGGTTGATGCTTTCTTACCTACCAAAAAGCTAGTGCATGCCTCAGCATCGGTATGTGCAAAGAAAAAAGCCAAGCCTGTAAGAAATGAGGTGGCAAGGGTTTTGAATGGAATAGACACGATTAAGTATGAAGTTTTAAGTATTACAAAGTATATGCACCCACGAGTAATAAGTGTTACATTACTAAAAGAGTTATGGGTGATGTTTGTAAAAAATATTAAGTATCACCCTCTATTGCATTTGTACTATGCTATAGTTGTAATACTTAATACTTAAATTACTAGTAAAATTTTAGCATGCCTTAAACGACATATCTAAGCCTTTTACAGAGTGGGTGAGTGCGCCTACAGAGATGAAGTCCACACCACATTCAGCATAATCGCGCAAAGTGTCGTAGGTAATACCACCGCTCGATTCGGTTTCAAACTTGTGGTCGATAAGTTCTACTGCTTTCTTGGTGTCTTCAACAGAGAAGTTGTCGAGCATAATACGATCGGCACCACCATGAGCCATCACTTGTTTAATCTCATCGAATGAGCGACATTCAATTTCAACCTTTAAGTTAAGACCTTTCTCTTTTTGGTAGGCTGCGCAACGATCAAGGGCATTGGCAATACCTCCAGCAAAGTCTACGTGGTTGTCTTTAAGAAGAATCATGTCAAAAAGTCCGATGCGGTGGTTGCAGCCTCCGCCAATTTTAACAGCTTCTTTTTCGAGCATACGCATACCAGGAGTGGTTTTGCGCGTGTCGAGCACACGGGTTTGGGTGCCTTCGAGTCGTTTTACGTATTTTTGTGTCATTGTGGCAATACCGCTCATGCGTTGCATGATGTTGAGCATTAAACGCTCAGTTTGCAACAACGAACGCACCTTGCCGGTAACAATCATGGCTACGTCGCCAGGTTTTACGTGGGCTCCGTCTTCAATAAACTGTTCTACCTCCATTGTGGGGTCGAAGCGGTGGAATACTTCTTTAGCTATGCGCATGCCTGCCAAAACCCCCTCTTCCTTGATGAGAAGGCGTGATTTTCCCATTGCGTCCTCAGGGATGCAGCAAAGTGTGGTGTGATCGCCATCGCCAATATCTTCAGAAAACGCGAGGTCGATGAGTCTGTCATTAAGTTCGTCTACTGTATACATTTTTACAATGTTTTGTGGGACTTTTATTGCCATGTGGCAAGGTTGCCCATTATGTTTGCTGCAAAAGTACATAAAATATTGTATGTGTGGCACGCTTTTAAGTAAAAAATGGACTGACAAAAAGTCGTCTTTGATTTTTTTCTACGTTTTTTATGTGTATGGCACTTGTTTTGTATGTAAGACAAATATAAAACTTTTAAGATTATGGCATTTATTGATTACTACAAAATTATGGGCATCCCTAAGGATACGCCCCAGAAAGACATTCGTGCGGCTTATAAAAAACGTGCAAGATTGTTTCATCCTGACTTGCACCCCGAAGACCCTAAGGCTAAGATTAAATTTCAGATGCTGAATGAGGCTAACGAGGTGCTCTCTGACCCTGAAAAGCGTGCAAAGTATGACAAGTATGGCGAGCAGTGGCAACAGGCTGATGCTTTTGAGCGTGCTGGAGCTGCGCAAGGAGGTGGGAATGGCACTCACTTCTATTACCAAGGCGACGACGAGAATGGTTTTGACTTTAGCCAGTTCTCAGCAAATGGCGGTTTTTCTTCGTTTTTCGAGGATTTGTTTGGCAGAGCGGGTCGTACAAGTGGTAGAGGGCGTGGCCGGCAATATGCATACGACAGTCAAAGCTATGACGCCGAAGCCACGGTAAACATCGACATGTACACAGCATTGTTAGGCGGTGACATTTTGTTACAAACTCAGGGTAGTAAACTTAAATTAAAGGTTAAACCTTGCACGCAGAATGGCGCTAAAATAAGACTGCGGGGTAAGGGTTATCAAAAACCTGATGGGTCTTACGGCAATCTTATTATCACATATAACGTGAAATTGCCCTCAAACCTCTCTGATAAGCAAAAAGAGCTATTGCAGGAAATGAGAGATTGTGAAGGTTGATTGCCATCTACGCATTGCAAAATAATTTATATAGCAAAAAAATGTATTAAAAGCGACATTTTTTTGGGTAAAAAACTTGCATGGTAAGCGCATAAGCCTTACTTTTGCACTGTTTTTCATGGTATTAGATTTAAGGTTAGTAAAGATTGGTTGTCGTGAGACAATCAATTTTTTTATACCTACTCGATTTTTTTTGTTTTTTCATAGGGCATTTTTATCACTGGAAATTTCTTGAATTTGAATGTATGTGCTAACCCCTCTTTTTCGCCTAATGAAAGCCCAAAGACATCCCGATATCATTCCAAAGACATCCCGATATCATTCCGAAGGCATTCCGATATCATTCCGAAGGGTTACTATGGGAAAAAAGAGCAAAAAAAGACACACGCTGAGAAACTTTTTTTGTAGTATAAATTGCATAAACTTTGGAATATTGAATGGGTGTTATTTTCGGATTTTTGGTTTTATTTGTTCGCATGCTATGTTTATACACTTAACAAAAGCGGAGGTTTTGTTTGGTGTTCTTCAATGCTTTTTTTATCTTTGCAGAAATTTTGACCTAAGACCAATACCTTTGTTGTGTATTAACCAAACGGCCTAGTGCGAAAAATGTGATATATGTTGCAATAAAACATAAGGTTGCGCGTTAATAGGTAATAAGCTGTTTTTATGAACTAATGGATGAAGAGTTTATGAAGAAATCATTAAAAATGAGTGCTTATAAACTCAAATACAATTGTGTGTTGCTCTGTAGTTCATAGAATAGCCCTTTCAACCAAAAGGTAATAAGATAGAAAATATGAATCAATTGGGATTGCTTTACATAAGCTTTGCGTTTATCATAAGTTGGCTCGTGACATTCTGTGCAATGCCATGGTTGCTGAAGTTATGTAAGAAAAGAGGATTGTATGATATCCCCGACGAACGCAAAGTGCACCATACAAATAACATTCCGAGATTGGGAGGTGTAGCTTTTGTGCCTGCAATGCTTGTAGGCGTAGCGGTTTCGTTTATAGCCCTTTATGGAGGTAAACCCGATGCTGTGACTTACTTTAGCATGCCTACAATAATGGTGCTTATTGGCATGTTTATGCTTTATCTTATAGGCATTTTAGACGATTTGTTTGGCATGAAGGCAAGTGTAAAATTTGCCATTCAGCTTATTGTTTCAATGCTGTTGCCTTGTTGCGGACTTTATATTAACGATTTTCATGGCGTATTAGGTTTGCACGAATTACCTTTATGGGTGGGCTATACAATCACTGTCTTTATATCGTTGGTTATTGTTAACGCTGTTAATTTGATTGACGGTATTGATGGCTTGGCATCAAGTCTTGCATTTTTGGCAATATTGTGTTTTGGTACACTTTATTTTGCACATGGTGTAAAGCTTACTTCGCTTTATTGTGCAGGACTTTGTGGCAGTGTACTAGCTTTCATGTATTATAACCTATTTGGCAAAGAGTCGAAGAGTACAAAGACTTTCATGGGCGACACGGGTAGCTTGACTTTGGGATATGCTTTGGCTTTTTTGGGCATTCGTTTTGCGATGTATAGTCCTGAAGAGTGTGGCATAACATTTGTCAATACGCCTTGCGTACCCCTGTTAATTCCCTTTACATTGTTAGCAGTTCCGTGTTTCGACCTTATGCGTGTCGCATTGGTTAGACTATTTCATGGTCTGCCTATCTTTCACCCCGATAAACGTCATATTCACCATAAATGTTTGCGTGCAGGATTTTCAATGCACACCTCGTTGATGCTGATTGTAGGCTTTCAGTTGTTTTTAATTGCTGTGAGCTATGCCTTGGTGGTTGCCCAAGTATCGGGTTGGACGTTCCCTGTTTTTGATGTAGCATGTTACCTCTTGTTTATGCTTTGGCTTGACAGACGTGCTAAGGTGCGCGGCAACTGAGTTTACATTCAAACAAAACGCTGTGCGTTGAGGGGGTTGCGCACTAAAACTGTTCTAAAGACATTTACTTTATTCTATGCAAAATAATAATAGCTGCAAGGTTACTTTTTCGCTCGTGCTTTACAAGCAAGACTTAGACGAACTGCGCAAGGTGTTGCAGTCGATTCTTCTTTATAAAGGCGAGAAAAAAATCTTTGTAGTTGACAATTCTCCTGCAGATTATAGCGCATCGCAACTTTGCGAAATGGACGCTTGTATCGTATATGAGCATTTGTCCCAAAATGTGGGATTTGGCAAAGCACATAATTGGGCTATTGCTGAGGCTGCAAAACTTAATAGCCAATTTCATGTGATTGTAAACCCCGATATTAACTATGCAGTGGACGTGGTAGAACCGATGCTCCACTACATGGAACAACATCCCGAAATAGGGGAGATGATGCCCCGCATTCTTTATCCTAATGGTAAGGAACAATATTTGCCCAAACTAATGCCTACACCTAAAATGCTTGTGGCACGCCGAATAAAAAAGCTATTGCCTAAAGTGCATGCACATTATATGGAGCGTTTTGAAATGCGAGGTATGCGACACGATCAAGTATACGACGTCGGACATGTTTCGGGATGCTTCGCCATGTTTCGTATGGAGGCTCTGCAATTTGCCAAGGGTTTTGACGACAGATTCTTCATGTATTTTGAAGATACGGATTTGTCGCGACGCATTCATGCACGATATCGCACGGTTTACTATCCTATGGTAACCGTGAATCATGATTATGGCAATGGGGCAAGCCGTAACACACGTTTGTTCTTTATATTCCTTACTTCGCTCGCGCAGTATTTTAACAAGTGGGGCTGGATGTTTGACAAGGAAAGACGTGTTTGCAATAAAAACTTCTTGAAACAAATAAATCTTTAAAACCTATGCTACGCATATTTAATATAAGCATGGTTTGTGCGCTTGTGCTGACTTGTTTGGCATCGTGCTCGCTATTTAAGAGCGATAAGAACGAAACAGATGGTTACAGCGATAATCGAAAGATTATGGAACAAGAGGCACAACGCAAATTGCAAACGGCACGTGTCTTTATGCAAAAAGAGGATTTTGCGCAAGCTAAAAAGACTATTGAGGCAATGCGTAAAAAAGACTATTTGGCAATTACTGCACGTAAAGAGGGTATTTTGCTAATGGACTCTATTTGCTTGCAAGAAGCTAAGATGCAACTTACTAAAACAGACAGTCTGCAACAAGTGGGGAAGGCATCGGGCACTCAACTAGAAGAGGCTTGCCAAAAGGTGCAATTTTATGAACGCAAATTGCAATTCGATAAACAACGGTAAGCTTTTGCATATTTATATAGCATGGAAATTTCGAACTCATTTAGCCAATCTCTTAACGATTCTCAGCTCGAAGCCGTCACTTATTGTGATGGCCCTTCGTTGGTTATAGCTGGTGCAGGATCGGGTAAGACACGTGTGCTAACTTATAAAATAGCCTATCTCCTTGAAAATGGCTTTCAACCTTGGAGCATTCTTTCGTTGACGTTTACAAATAAGGCGGCTCGCGAAATGAATAACCGTATCTCTGAGATTTGCAACGGCAAGGTGGATTGCAGAGGGTTGTGGAGTGGTACATTTCATAGCATCTTTGCTCGTCTGTTGCGCATTGAACATGAGGCTGTGGGCTATCCACAAGATTTTACTATTTATGATGCTGCCGACTCAAAGTCGCTAGTTAAAGCCATTGTAAAAGAACTTATGCTCGATGATAAAATCTATAAATCATCGAGTGTGATGGGACGTATATCGGAGGCTAAGAACCACCTTATTGTGCCTGCTGCCTATAATGCTGATGCCACAATAAAACGCCGCGATGCAAGCGAAAACATGGAGTTGGTGGGCAAAATCTATACGATTTATCAACAACGCTTGCGGGCTGCAGGAGCAATGGATTTTGACGATTTGTTGCTGAATACATTCCTCCTGTTGCGCGATAACCAAGAGGTGCGCCAACGCTATATGGACCGCTTTGACTATATTCTCGTTGACGAGTATCAAGACACGAATATGGCGCAACACCGCATTTTGTCGTTGCTCACAAATCCGAACTCGCGTATTTGTGTGGTGGGTGACGATGCACAGAGTATTTATGGTTTCCGCGGTGCCGATATTACGAATATTCTGAATTTTAAAGAACAATATCCCACGGCTCGACTCATTAAGTTGGAGTGCAATTATCGGTCGACACAAACGATTGTTGAAGCTGCGAATTGCATTATTCGTAACAATGTGGGACAAATACCTAAGAAGGTATATTCGCAAGGCGAAGTGGGAACTCCCATTGAGGTGTTTAACGCACAGACAGACAAGGAAGAGGCGCATAAAATTGTGGCGCACATCTCAAAATTGCTACGCAAAGAGGGACTCTCGCACAGTGATATTGCAGTGCTTTATCGCACCAATGCACAAAGCCGTGTAATTGAAGAGGCACTGCAAAATAGCGCAATTCCTTATCGCATATATGGCGGTTTGTCGTTTTATCAACGTAAGGAAATAAAAGACGTTTTGGCTTATTGCCGCTTGATAACCAACCCTGACGACGAAGAGGCGTATCGCCGTGTGATTAACTATCCTGCACGTGGTATTGGAGCTACTACGCTTCAAAAAATAAAGTTGGCTGCCGTAGAACATGAGGTTAGCATGTGGCAGGTAACAGAGAATCCTGTGCAGTATGGAGTGACATTAAATAAGGGGGCTTTGACGAAGCTGTCAGCTTTCTGCACACTTATAAAAGCATTACGCGAAGAAAGTGAGAAACTCACGGCATCGGCTGTAGTGCGCAATATTGTGTTGAAAACAGGTATTGCCATAGAGTTTAGTCGTGAACGTACACAAGAAAATATTTCGCGACAAGAGAATGTGGATGAGTTATTGGGCTCAATCCAATCGTTCGAAAAAGAAGTCATGGAGGAGGAAGGCCGTAAACGTGTATCGCTCTCTGAATTTCTCTCGACGGTTTCTTTACTCTCGGATGCTGACGTAAAAGACGACGGACAACCCCGTGTGACGCTTATGACGGTGCATGCAGCAAAAGGACTAGAGTTTCAAGCCGTTTTTGTAACGGGTATGGAGGAGGAACTTTTTCCGAATGCTAATGCGAAGCTGTATCGCAAGGAAATGGAAGAAGAACGTCGCCTGTTCTATGTAGCTGTGACTCGTGCAAAGAAGTTCTGCTACCTTAGTTATGCGAATTCACGCTACCGATATGGACAATTGCAACTTTCAGACCCAAGTCCATTTATCGCAGAAATTGACGAGAAATATTTAGATCGTCACGATAAACTACCTTCGTCACCAAGTTTCAAAATGAATGGAGGGTATTCTGCAAGGAATGAGGATTACGAGGGTGGATATAGTAGCAGCAAGTATGGTAGTCGACCTGCCACAAGCTATCGCGGCGGTAAAGCGGATTTTGATAGTTTCTTTGGTTCGCCCTCGGAGGATGACTTCCGTAGTGCAATGCGTGGAGGAGATTCACGCTCACAGAATGGATATGGAAGTGACTATAATAATGAGGGCGGTTATTCACGCCGTGGTGGCTATCAGTCAGATTATACCCCGAAGCGTGTAGCACCCATTACACCTCCTGCAGGATTCGTAAAAACAGGTGTTCGCCGTAAAACGACATCGGATGTTACGCCTGGGGCTGTGGGCGCTTATGCCATTGGTACGAAGGTGCAGCATGCCCGATTTGGTGCAGGCACTGTTATTGGTACTGATGGTGCGGGCGATAATGCAAAAGTAAAGGTGGACTTTGGTGCAGCAGGAGTAAAAAATCTGCTTGTGAAGTTTGCCAACCTTACGGTGCTATCTTAATTGGGAAGAGATAAAAGTTTAAACCGAATCTTCGTCAGAAAAGTTCAGACAACTTCCTAATAATAAAGCGTAAAAAACTTGTTGAAAGCTTATAATTTGGCAGTTTGCAAAAAATGCACTAATTTTGCAAGTGCTAAAATGCAATATATATTGTAACGACCTATGAATATTTCTTATAAGTGGCTGAAAGAATACGTTGATTTCGACATGACCGCTCAGGAAGTGGCAGACGCCCTTACCAGTGAAGGTTTGGAAGTTGACGGTGTTGAAGAAGTACAAGCCATTAAAGGTGGTCTTGAGGGACTCGTTGTAGGACACGTGCTTAGCTGTGAGCCTCACCCCAATAGCGACCACATGCACATTTGTCAAGTAGACCTTGGCCAGGAAACACCGCAGCAAATTGTTTGTGGTGCTCCTAATGTTGCCGCAGGACAAAAAGTTATTGTTGCCACACTTGGCGCAAAACTTTATGACGGTGACCAGTGTTTTACCATCAAGAAGTCGAAACTTCGTGGTGTAGAAAGTTTCGGTATGATTTGTGCCGAAGATGAAATCGGTGTAGGCGAAAGCCATGATGGTATTATCGTTTTGCCCGAAGATACAACCGTAGGCATGAAGGCCGCTGAATATTATGGCCTTGAAAGTGACTATGTCATTGAAGTAGACATTACGCCTAACCGCGCAGATGCTTGCTCACACTATGGCGTAGCTCGTGATCTCTACGCTTGGCTTATTCGCAATGGTTATAAAACGTCGTTGCACAAAATGGATGTGTCGGCATTCGCTGTTGACAACCATGACTTGGATATTGAAATCGACGTGCAGAACGCTGAAGCTTGTCCTCGCTATTGTGCCGTAACTATTAAGGACTGTGAAGTTAAGGAAAGTCCTGAGTGGTTGAAAGAAAAACTGAATACCATTGGCTTGCGCCCCATTAACAACATTGTGGATATTACCAATTATGTGATGATGGCGTATGGTCAGCCCTTGCACTGCTTTGACGCTGACATGATTGAAGGCGGCAAAATCGTGGTAAAGGCTATGCCTGATGGCACAAAGTTCCAAACCCTCGATGGCGTAGAACATACACTCACAGATCGCGACTTGGCTATTTGCAACGCAAATGCACCAATGTGTATTGCAGGTGTGTTGGGTGGTCGTGGTTCGGGCACATACGACACTACAAAGGATGTGTTGCTCGAAAGCGCTTACTTCCATCCTACATGGATTCGTAAGAGTGCACGCCGTCATGGTTTGAGTACGGATGCTTCGTTCAGATTTGAACGTGGTATTGACCCTGATGGACAAATCTATGCCTTGAAGGTGGCTGCTCTTTTGGTGAAGGAATTGGCAGGTGGTACAATCTCTATGGAGATTAAGGATATTGAGGCACCTGGATTGACCAAGAAGTTTGATGTAGAACTTGAATATAAGTACGTACACGATATTGTAGGTAAGGATATTCCTGTTGAAACGATCAAGGAAATTGTTACTTCGTTGGAAATGAAAATTGTTTCAGAAGACGAGAACAGTTTGAAACTTGAAGTTCCTGCTTATCGCGTAGACGTGCAACGTCCTTGCGACGTTGTTGAGGATATTCTGCGTATTTATGGTTATAACAACGTTGAAATTCCTACTTCGGTTAAGTCGAGTCTTACCATTAAGGGTGATGTAGACCGCTCTAACAAATTAGAGAACTTGGTTGCTGAGCAATTGGTAGGAGAGGGTTTCCGCGAAATTTTGAACAACTCGCTTACGAAAGAGGCTTACTACAAGGATTTGAAAGTATATGCTGCCGACGACTTGGTGCGCATTATCAATCCTTTGAGCACTGACTTGAACGTGTTGCGCCAGACTTTGTTGTTTGGTGGTTTAGAAAGCATTGCTCACAATGTGAATCGTAAGAGCCAAAACTTGCGTTTCTTTGAAAGTGGTAACTGCTATTACTACAACTCTTCAAAGCACACTGCAGACCATACGCTGAATGCTTATAGTCAAGCTCACTTTGTAGGTCTTTGGCTTACTGGTAACCGTGTTCAGGGTTCATGGGCACATGCTGATGAACCTGCTTCGGTTTATGAGTTGAAGGCTTATGTAATGAATATTTTGGCACGTCTTGGCTGCGAACTTGGTGGCATGAAGATGGTACATGGCGAAAACGATATCTTTGCGAAGAGTCTTGCTATTACTGATCGTAACGGTAAGATTTTGGTAGAGATGGGTCTTGTGTCAAAGGCTGTTACTGCTCAGTTCAATTTGGAACAGGAGGTTTACTATGCTGAAATCAACTGGTCTATGTTGTTGAAGAAGTTACGTAAGGGTACTGTTTCGTTTAAGGAAATCAGCAAGTTCCCCGCTGTAAGCCGCGACCTTGCACTCCTTATTGACAAGAGTGTAGAGTTTGGTCAGATTGAGCAAATTGCTTATGCTGCCGACAAGAAGTACTTGAAGAAGGTTGAACTCTTTGATGTGTATGAAGGCAAGAACTTGCCCGAAGGCAAAAAGAGCTATGCTGTGAACTTTGTGCTTCAGGATGAGACCAAGACTATGAACGACAAGCAGACGGATGCAATTATGAAGAAGATCATTACGAGCTTGGAGAAACAGTTGGGTGCAAGCCTGCGATAAAAAAGGTATCTCACTTCGTAGATAACAAAAATAGCATTGCGTTGTAAAGAGCGAGGTGTTGGGCAAAAGGAGTTGCCTGTGCACATAAAATGCTTTGCTTTTTACACGCAATGTATCTTACAAAGATTAGGTGCTTTGCTTTATATGCTCAGCATCTTACAAAAAGAACAAAAACTTAAACTGCGGAAGTCATCTTCGTTGAAAATAAGAATGTGAATTCTGCACAAAAAATAAAATCCAATGGGAAGAGCTTTTGAATATAGAAAAGCCACAAAGATGAAGAGATGGGGTCACATGGCCCGTACGTTCACTAAGTTGGGCAAACAGATTGCTGTAGCTGTGAAGGCTGGTGGTCCTGAGCCTGAAAATAATCCTACGTTGCGTGCAATCATTGCAACTTGTAAACGTGAGAACATGCCCAAGGATAACATTGAGCGTGCCATCAAGAATGCTTGCGGTAAGGATCAGAGCGAATACAAGACTATGACTTATGAAGGCTACGGTCCTCACGGTGTGGCTATCTTCGTAGATACGCTTACTGACAATGCTACACGTACGGTAGGTGACGTTCGTTCAGTTTTCAATAAGTTCAACGGTAACCTTGGTACAATGGGTTCGTTGGCTTACTTGTTCGACCACAAGGCTGTATTCACTATCCGCAAAAAGGATGGTGTGGATATGGATGAGTTAATCTTGGACTTAATTGACTACGGTGTAGAAGATGAGTTCGATGAAGACGAAGAGGAGAACAGCGTAACTATTTATGGCGATCCTAAGTGCTTCTCTCAGATTCAGAATCACCTTGAAGAAAATGGTTTTGAAGTGTTGGCTGCCGAGTTTACTTACATCCCTAATGACTTGAAGGATGTAACTGACGAAGAGCGCGAAAGCATTGACAAAATGGTTGAACGTCTTGAAGAATTCGATGACGTGCAGACTGTTTACACAAACATGAAGCCTGCTGAAGACTAAAAAGTCTGATTTTTTACCACACTTAATTGGTATAAAATGAATAAGGGAGGAAAGTTCAAAAAATATGTAGAGTACACACACCACGTAGGTTGCTCTGTGTTTAGATTGAGCTTTCCTCCTTTTTTACCCTTTCAATAAAATGAAAATATACGATTTCATTCCTCAGGGTGTTTGTTCACGACGCATTCATCTTGAATTGGCTGACGACGATACGATTTTAAATGTAAGTTTTGAAGGCGGATGTCATGGAAATTTACAAGGCATTGCTGCCTTGGTTCGCGGAATGCACAAAGACGAAGTTATTAAACGTTTGCAAGGTATTCAATGCGGAAATAAAGCCACTTCTTGTCCTGACCAGTTGGCAACTGCATTGAGCCAGAATGTTTAAGAATCATCGACTTACGGTGTTATATTCGCTAGGTTCTACGCTTGTTTTATAGAAAACAGCCTTTGTCGTCTTAGAACGATATACATAGCCAAAGACCACACCTTGTGCTTTCACATCTTTGTAGTCGGTATTGTCGATTAATCGTTGAAGCAGCAGGTGATGGAGTAGGGGAGTTTGCTCACGCAATAACTGCTCGTTGGTGGCACTAGCTGTGTAGTGCGAGGTATATGTACGCGAGGGTATGTCGTATGAAAGACTGTCTAGCCATAAACCTGCTTCGACCTCTTGTGGACAATTGTTTTGTGTGTAGGATTGGGCTTCGCGCTTTAAGCGTTGGTCGAAACTTTCTTGACACGAAACGATTAGCAATAGCACAAGCAGGAAAATACTGTAGTTCTTGATTTTTAGCATATTTGTAAATGTTTTAATTATTTAATTCTGAAAGTTTAACTTCATGCGGACATCGATTATTCTGCATGATTAAATTTCAGAATTCGCTATGCAAAAGTAATAATTAATATGGAAAGCAAAGAAAACAAGCCGTTGCTTTTAACGGAAGAAGATGTTACATTACGCGTAAATCGTGCTGTGGAATTGTTTAAGCAAGGTTTTAACTGTTCGCAAAGTGTGGTGGCTGCTTATGCAGACTTATATGGTTATAGCAAAGAGCAGGCATTGAAAATGGCGGCTTCATTTGGTGGCGGAATCGGACGTATGCGACAAACTTGTGGAGCGGCTTGTGGAATGTTCATGTTGGCTGGTTTAGACTGTGGCTCGTGCATTGAAAACGACAGAGAAGGAAAAAGTCATAATTATGCCGTTGTGCAAGATTTGGCTGGTAAGTTCGAAAAAATTAATGGTAGCATTATTTGTGCCGAACTTTTAGGCATTAAAAAGCAACCACAGGTTCCTGAGGCAGAAGCACGCACTGAGGCATATTACAAAAAACGTCCTTGTGCTGAAATGGTTCGTACAGCAGCACAGTTATTTGGAGAATATCTTTTGCAAAAACAAGCGCAATAACCTGTAAAGGCATGCATAATTGAACGGGTCTATAAGTTCGTAGAATCAGTGTTATGTTTACTAGCTTTCTTAGAGCCCCTATTCTTAGGTGCAATTGGACTAATATTTTAGAGTTCTAATTAAATGGTAGTCATAACCCAATAGCTTAAAAAATAATATAATAAGTAACTATGATTGACAGAGCTACAATTCAACGTGTGATGGATGCCACCGACATTGTCGACGTGGTGAAAGAATTTGTAACACTGCGTAAGGCTGGTGTCAATTATAAAGGTCTGTGTCCATTCCATAATGAAAAGACACCTTCGTTTGTGGTTTCTCCTGGAAAACAAATGTGTAAGTGCTTTTCATGTGGTAAAGGTGGAAATGCTGTGCATTTCCTTATGGAATTGGAGCATATGACCTACCCTGAGGCCATAAAATGGTTAGGGAAAAAATATGGCATTGAGGTTCAGGAGAAAGAGCTGACAGACAGCGAAAAGGAACAACAAAGCGAACGCGAGAGTATGTTTGCCCTAAATGAATGGGCAAGTAAATATTTTCAGGATATTCTGCGCAATGATGTTGATGGTGTAGCCAAAGGTATGGCTTATTTTCGAGCTCGTGGATTTAGAGACGATACAATAAAAAAGTTTTCGTTAGGCTATTCACTTGAAGTTCGTGATGCGATGGCTCAGGCTGCTTTGGCACATGGCTTTAAACAAGAGTATCTCGAAAAAACGGGGCTCTGTTATCGTACGGAAGATGGACGTTTGCTTGATCGCTATCATGGTCGTGTGATTTTTCCGGTTCACACAGTTTCTGGAAAAGTAGTAGCTTTTGGTGGACGTATTTTAAATACTGAAAAGGTTAAGAATGTAGGTAAATATGTCAACTCGCCCGAAAGCGAAATATATAGCAAGAGCCGTGAGTTATATGGCTTGTTTCAAGCAAAGAATGCGATAGTGCGCCACGGACGTTGTTTCTTGGTGGAAGGCTACACCGACGTTATTTCGATGCACCAAAGTGGCGTAGAGAATGTTGTGGCTTCGTCGGGTACTTCATTGACTGAGGGACAAATACGTTTGTTGCATCGTTTTACCGATAATATTACAGTGCTTTACGATGGTGATGCTGCTGGTATAAAAGCAAGTTTGCGTGGAATCGATATGCTGCTAGCCGAAGGGCTGAATATTAAGGTGTTGCTTTTGCCTGATGGTGATGACCCTGATAGCTTTGCTCGTAAACATCGTGCCGAGGATTTTCAAAAGTACATTGACGAACATCAAGTAGACTTTATTAAGTTTAAAACCGATTTGCTTTTAAAGGATGCAGCCAGTGACCCTATAAAACGTGCTGAGTTAATAAGCAATGTGGTTCGCAGCATTTCGGTTATTCCTGATAACATTGTAAGACAGATGTACATCCGCGAATGTGCTACGAATCTGTCGGTGGGAGAAGATTTGATTGTTAACGAAATTAATAAGCAACTTCGCAACAATGCTTCTAAGGATAAAGACCAAACTTCTGCTGATAAAGAACCAAAAGGAGAACAACCCGAAGGTAGTGCTTCGACCGACTTTATCATTAAACAACAAGCGGGTGTAGAAACTGCTGAAGAAAAGTTGTTAATGTCGTTGATTGTAAAATTTGGTAATCTGCCAATTTATGCACAAATGACAACAGAGGAGAATACGGTAGTTGAAAAGCAAGAAAGTGTGGCAGAGTATATTGCTGCTGATTTGCAATCTGACGGAATAGAACTCAGCAATGAAGTTTATAGGCAAATGTTGCAAGAGGCTGTTGAGCATGTTGTAGCCAATTCAGAGTGGAATCCCCTACTCTATTTTTCCTCGCATCCTAATGCACAGATAAGCCAGTTAGCTTCTGATTTAGGACAAGAAAACTTTATACTGAGTTCTAAGCAAAAGGCACAATATGTGGACGACAAATACAGGCTCGACGAACTTGTTCCGCGTATTCTACACGATTATAAGCATACCATTATAAAGAAGCAACTTAAAAGCATCTTGCAAGAAATGCGTGATCCGCAAGTAGCTAAAAATCCTGAACGTATGAAAGAATTAATGCGTATTTATATGGATTTAAGTGCACTCGAACGTGAGTTCGCTAAGATACTTGGAGACCGGGTAGTGCTAAAATATGGTAATTAAAAGGAGAAAAATAAGCAGTAAAAGGCTTTTAATCGCACATCGCAATAAATAACGTGCATTTTTTATAATATAAATCCATATTATTATAATAAAATGCTTACCTTTGCTGCAAAATTCAAATAAAGTCAAAGACATTCGTGTGCTTTTTGCACACATGTCTTTGTTACAACCAAGAAAACTTCCAAATGGGTATTTTACAAGACAGATTAGCAAAATACACCCTTCCTCAAGAATATAAGGCAAAGGGCGTATATCCTTATTTCCGTGCCATTGAAGGCAAACAAGGCACCGAAGTAGAAATGGGTGGACACCACGTTCTCATGTTTGGCTCTAATGCCTATACTGGTTTGCCAGGTGATGAACGAATCATTCAGGCTGGTATTAAGGCTATGGAACAATATGGTTCTGGTTGTGCAGGATCACGTTTCTTGAATGGTACACTCGATTTGCACCTTAAGCTTGAAAAAGAATTAGCTGAGTTTGTAGGTAAAGACGATGCGCTTTGTTTCTCAACAGGTTTTACTGTAAACTCTGGTGTGATTCCTGCACTCTTAGGCCGTGAAGACTATATCATTTGTGACGATCGTGACCATGCTTCTATCGTTGATGGTTGCCGTTTGTCGTTTGCACAACGTCTTAAGTACAAGCACAACGATATGGCAGATTTGGAACGCAAGTTGCAAAAGTGTGCGCCTGAATCTGTAAAGCTTATTGTAGTTGATGGTGTATTCTCTATGGAGGGTGACTTAGCAAACCTTCCCGAGATTGTGAAGCTTAAACACAAATATAATGCAAGCATCATGGTTGATGAAGCACATGGTATTGGTGTGTTTGGTCGTCAAGGTCGTGGCGTATGCGATTACTTTGGATTGACTGACGAAGTTGACCTTATTATGGGTACTTTTAGTAAGTCGTTGGCTTCAATCGGTGGTTTTATTGCTGCAGACGAGAGCATTATTAACTGGTTGCGTCATAATTCACGTACTTATATCTTCTCTGCTTCAAATACGCCTGCAGCTACTGCATGTGCAATGGAAGCTTTACACATCATCCAAAATGAGCCTGAAAGAATTGAAGCTCTTTGGGATGTTACACGTTATGCTTTGAAGCGTTTCCGTGAAGAAGGTTTTGAAATTGGTGACACAGAATCACCTATTATCCCGCTTTATGTACGCGATACTGAAAAGACATTTATCGCTACTGCACGTGCTTTTGATGAAGGTGTATTTATCAACCCCGTAATTCCTCCTGCATGTGCTCCTCAAGACACATTGGTACGTGTAGCCCTAATGTCTACTCACACTAAGGAACAAGTAGATCGTGCCGTAGCTGCTTTGGCTAAGGTATTCCGTGAACTTGATATCATCAAGTAATTCCACATTACAAAAAAATAGACTGACTAATAACTGCATGTTACACTTTGAAAATCAAGTATAACGCGGTTATTAGTCTTTTTTTAATTGTTTGGGCAAACCGAATTAGTCAATTAACTGTGTGTAGTTTCTGTCAAATCACAGATTTTTTATGTAAGTTTGCAGCATATTACATAACACAACTTTAACTCATGAAATCACAGTTAGACTTTATATTACTCTATACGCCACAAAATGAAGACGTTATAACTTCGCTTATTGATGCAGAGAGCATAAATCATGTGTTTTTGCTAACTGCCGAAGCACATGCTTCTGAGGCTGAAAAGTTTAGAAGCAAAAAATGTACTGCAATTTTAACTGATGCACCACACAGTTCTAAGTGTATACGACAAATTGCACAAAAGATATCGGCTCCTTATACTTTCCTTTATTTGTCAGCTCATCGTTTATCGTTAGGATATCGTACACTTGAACGTATGATTCAGATTGCTGACGATGCAGATGGACAAACGAATGCGTTAATGCTATATGCTGATCGTTATGATGATAACGGATTACATCTTGCTATCGACTATCAAGAAGGAGCATTGCGCGATGATTTTGATTTTGGTTCTTTGTTGTTATATCGCACACAAGGACTTAAAAACTTTGCAAAGAGTGAGTGTTGTGGACGTTTTGTTCATGCGGCACTCTATGCTTTGCGCCTTTATATGAGTGCAAATGGACAAATTGTGCATTTACGCGAACCGCTTTATACCGAACAAGAAACAGATTTGCGTGCTTCGGGGCAAAAACAATTTGATTATGTAAATCCCAATAATCGCGAAGTACAAATTGAAATGGAGCGTGCTTGTACTGAACACTTAAAGCGTATTGGTGCTTGGTTAGCTCCTGATGAATATGATGAATTGCCTGATAATACAGCAGAATACCCTGTTGAGGCAAGTGTAATTATACCTGTTCGCAATCGTGTACGCACCATTAAAGATGCCATAGGCAGTGTGCTCGAACAAGAAACCAAGTTCAACTTTAATGTAATTGTCGTAGATAACCATTCAACTGATGGTACTTCTGAGGCAGTAAAATCGTTTGCTCACGATGAGCGTGTAGTTCTTATTCAACCTACACGCAATGATTTAGGAATTGGCGGTTGTTGGGATGTTGCTATTCGTTCGGCTCAATGCGGACGTTACGCTGTGCAGCTTGACTCTGACGATTTATATTCTTCGCCCCAAACCTTGCAACGTATTGTGGATGCTTTCCATCAGCAGCATGCAGCAATGGTAATTGGTAGTTATCGCATGGTCAATTTCGATTTAGAGACATTGCCTCCAGGTCTTATAGCCCATGCAGAATGGACCGCATCTAACGGACGTAATAACGCCTTACGTATTAATGGCTTAGGAGCACCACGTGCCTTCCGTACAGATGTGTTGCGAAAAATAGGTTTTCCCAATACAAGTTATGGCGAGGACTACGCTTTGGGATTGGCTTTTTCACGTCATTATCGTATTGCACGTATTTTTGATGAACTGTATCTCTGCCGTCGTTGGGATGGAAATTCAGATGCAGCACTCAGCATTGAAAAGCAGAATAAGAATAATCTATATAAAGACTTTATTCGTACACTCGAACTTCGTGCACGTCGTCAGATGATAGCGCACTGGAATCATCCGCTCAATCAAGACGAAGTAGATGCCTTTATCAGCAATCAACTTAAAACATGGCAAGAGGCGCGTGAACGTTTCGAGGCATTGCAAACACAGGTTATGACGCGTGAATTACCACTCGAAGACATGGAATTACGAGTGCAATATAACCCTTCGCGTATTGTGAGCACAGGTGCGAAAGTAGATAAGGCTACACTTAAAAAACGTCCTTGTTTCCTTTGCGACCATCATCGTCCAGCAAGTCAGCAACAATTGCCTGTAATGGGTAAGATTCAGTTATTGGTAAATCCATTTCCTATTTTACCCAAACATCTTACGTTGCCCACGCGTCGACACACAGCACAACGCTTTTCGCATTTTGCCCCCATTATGGATAGCATAGCTTGGCAACTGCCAGGTATGTTTGTATTTTATAATGGTGCCCGATGTGGTGCATCTGCTCCCGATCATGCTCATCTCCAAGCAGGAAAACGTGGTTTAGTGCCTATAGAAAAGGATTGGAAATACTACGAAAATCGTCTACAACGCGTTTATCCTTCGACAAAGGATGAGGAAGCCGATCTTGAAGAACAAGGTTACGACCCCAAAACAGGTGGCATCTTTATGTTACGTGGATATGCTTGTCCGGCTTTTGTAATTCAAGGTCCTGCTTGCAAACAAACACCCATTCTCTTTAATAAATTGATGGAGGTGTTACCTATAGCAGATAAGCAACCTGAACCCGACTTGAATATTCTTTCATGGCGACAAGAAGGCGGTCCTTCAGCTCCCGACCATATTGTATCAGTTATCTTTGTACGTAAAAAACATCGCCCTGATTGTTACTATGCCGAAGGTAAGAATCAACTGCTTATAAGTCCTGGATCTATTGATATGGGTGGACTTATTATTACGCCAAGAGAAGTCGATTACAAACGTCTTACGGCTCATGCAGCAGCTAATATCCTGCGCGAGGTTACGATTAGTGAAAGTGAGATGTCGGCAATCGCACGTAAATTGCATAATCGTGCTAATTCGCGCATGGTTAACAAAGGCAATGATGGCGAAGGTGTGAAAACAGAGAATGCTTTGCTTAAATCATTGCAAGATCGCGACATTAGTGTAGGCATTATGCATACAGAAAAAGTATGCTTTAAACTCAATGGCAAGTTTACTGCTAAGGGCGAAATTATTACAGACCAACAAGAGGCTTGCTGCACAGAGGGAGGCATTGCGTGGAATGGCAATATTTATAGCGAACTCACCTTTATACCCGAGGATGAAGCCACATGTTCGTTTACATTGCAGAACGTGACCATTGGCATAGGTTTTCATTGGCAACGCCAAGAAGATCAAACCTTCAAGGGACGTTTACGCTTGATTGTAGACGAAGAAAAGTTGGTTGTAATTAACGAATTGCCTGTAGAAGAGTACCTAGAAAGTGTTATCTCGTCAGAGATGAATGCTACTTCTTCGCTCGGCTTACTAAAAACTCATGCAGTAGTATCCCGTAGTTGGGTATATAGTCAAATGTTAAACCGCCTACAAGGTGAAGGCCGACCGGGTGATTTCTTTAACTTCGTACACCATCCTGGCGAGTCTGTTAAATGGCACGACCGTTCAGATCACACCCTTTATGATGTGTGTGCTGACGATCACTGTCAACGTTACCAAGGCATTACACGTGCCACACTCCCACAAGTACACGAAGCAGTGGTATCAACCGCAGGTGAAGTGTTGATGTTCGAAGGTAAACTGTGTGATACACGTTTTTCAAAGAGTTGTGGGGGCATTAGTGAGCGTTATAGCAGTTGTTGGGGTAATGAAGATTTTGCTTACTTACAACCCGTATACTGTGATGTAGACAACAATGAATCTTTGCCCGATTTGACTAATGAGGAGGAAGCAGAGCGTTGGATTCGTACAGAGCCCAAGGCGTTTTGCAATACCAATGATAAAAAACTCTTAGCCCAAGTGCTTAATTCATATGATCAAGAAACACCAGACTTTTATCGTTGGCGTGTAGAACTCTCGCAAGAAAAAGTTCGTCAGCTCATAGAAGAGCGTACGGAGCAGAAGTTTGGCAATATTATCGACCTACAACCTGTAGAGCGTGGTGCAAGTGGACGTCTTATACGTCTGCGTATTGTGGGTACAGAAGGCGAACTTATCGTGGGTAAGGAATTAGAAATCCGGCGTCTGTTGTCCGACAGTCACCTTTATAGCTCTGCTTTCATAGTAGAACGCCATGAAGTGGATGCACAAACCAATATTCCTAAAACCTTCACACTTATTGGTGCTGGATGGGGACATGGTGTAGGACTTTGTCAAATAGGTGCAGCAGTGATGGCAGATAAAGGTTATGCATATAACGACATACTAAAGCATTATTATCAAGGCGCCAATATCTTTAAATTGTTTGGTAAATAAGTCATATATTGCTTTGCTATAAAATAGCAGTTGTCAAATATAAGCTTGAGTGTTAAAGACTTTGGTCTTTTTCTCTCAAGCTTTCTTTTATGTTGATACTCAATTAGTCAAAGCAAAAAACAGACCATAAAATGGCAACAAAAGAAAAACTTTTTTCAAAAAAACTTCAATATTGTTTGGTCAAATACACAGAAATTCGTACTTTTGCACTCGCAAAACAGAAATAAGATTTGCACTCTTAGCTCAGTTGGTAGAGCAACTGACTCTTAATCAGTGGGTCCAGGGT